>Ga0194055_10001322_pt1 | contig 20217 bp, 19 predicted proteins | sample SepL449m_MetaG_FD_155482 | JGI IMG/M metagenome (GOLD analysis project Ga0194055, IMG submission 155482) | Anoxic zone freshwater microbial communities from boreal shield lake in IISD Experimental Lakes Area, Ontario, Canada - Sep2016-L442-9m | ecosystem: Environmental > Aquatic > Freshwater >...
GTCCAGGTACTTGATCAAAATCTCTTGCGCAGCCTTTTGCACGTAGATGACACGCTTCTTGCCGCGATGAGATGTCTTGTGGTGGCGCAGCCGAACTTCCCACACCTCTTCAGATCGGACCACCATCGATGGCTGAATCGAACACACTTCCCCGGGCCGGCATCCTGTCAGCAATTGGAATCGCACCATATCTGCCACAACTTGGGATAAATGGGGCAAGGTCGCGTCCACAGTAGATTCTGCTACTGGTTCGACGTCTTCCGTTTCTCTAAGGTTCGTTCTCCCCTCCTTGAGCGACGGTACCATTCCGATTGCCTGGGCGACCGTAGGGGGTATCAACGCTTGCGACGCCGCCCATCTAAGCATTCGCTTGATCTTCTCGCACAAGCGATTCACGTACTGCCGAGACCTGTTGCCGTTGTTGGCGATATTGTCCCTCACCGCTCTGAACTGCAATGGCCCGAAAGACTCCGCGGGAGTAGGACCGTAGAGCTCCCTCATTGCCGAGAGGGCTGGCTTGACGCGATGGAACTCACTTTTCGGGCCGGTGCCGTAGTACTGTTTGGCGTGGTTCAAGTACGCCACCAAAATTTGCGAGATCGTCAGTTGAGCTACCGGGATCCCGAAGGACTTCGAGCCCTGACATGCAATCCATTCACCCACTAGCCGGCTGTACTTGGCTTTGCTCTCTTTTGAACCGTACTTACCTAAAAGATAGTCACGGCCATTGATCGTGACCCGCGCCTGTCCCGACGCATGCTTCCGATACTGCGGAACCTTCATTCTACACCTCTGTAAGAAACGAAACCGGGAAAGTTCCCGTTTCCAAGGTGTACTTTTAAGCCGTGGCGTACTTCAAATCGCCGTGCGGAATACCAATGATTTCATTGGTATGTGTCGCAATAGCGATGAGTGGACTCGAACCACCGACACACGGCTTATGAAGCCGTTGCTCTAACCGACTGAGCTACATCGCCAGATGGATCAAAACCATAACCGCGCGGCTTCCTAATGACAAGTCTTCTCGCCAAAAGTTCAGGCTGGTCCCTGCCTTTTTCCCCGTTCATACCGCCTATGTCCGGACTTCGATACGATGAAAAAAGCCCGCCAATGAGAGCCTAGGAATCCCGTGCTTTCGCTCTGAGTTGCGATGATAACCATCAGCCAGTAGCCGGAAGCATTCAGAGGTCCAAGTCGTAATGGCCTTGAAGCTGCATCCATCGTGGCCATCCACCCACGGTCTACGATAGTTCCATGAGCACGGAAAACGCCAGCATCGCGTGCACGAAAGAGCCAGTCCTGGGGATCTCGGCTAGCGCCTCAGGCTCATTTGGGAATTGCTTGCTGAGAGCGATCCCGCTTCTAGCGCGGCGATTCCTGTTTGAGGAAATCGGGGACCGAGTTGATCTTTTTTTCCTTGGACTGCCCCCAACTGGACATCCAATTATTCTTGGAATTGCTCGAGGCGGATGGCGGCTTTGGGTCCGGGTAAGGGTCGAGGACATCTAAGGTCTTCCGCCAGGCCCGCTTGCTTCCGTCTTGGAATTTTTGCCACGTCGTTTTTCGGGGCGAATACGACTTGAACGAATTCGGTTTGGAACTACTCCATGTAGGCATTTTCGGAGTCGTCCAACCTGACCAAAACGAATAGCTCGAGCTAGAGCTCGTGCTGGAACTGGACGCGATCCACTGAAGCCATTCAGGCTGCTCGTCGTCATCCGATGCCTCTGTAGGGTTTAACGGGGAATTCCAAGGCCATCCGTCCGCTCCATGAGCAGGGACAATCGAGGCCCCTAGCAGAGACGCAAAGGCTAGCATGGCAAATCGAAACCGCAGGCAAGATGGAAGTGAAGACATAGGTCAAAACCTCTTTTCCACAGGAACTTTTAAGACTTGGGAGGAAATCCTCACCATTCCCGTCTCCTATACCGAAAACCGGTCATGCGGGTCTAGATCGGCATGAAAGGTTTGGTCTGGACTGGCCAGGATGAGCCACGGATGCGATGGTGCAAATCCAGTCGTGGCGAGTGCATTCCTTTCGAAAAGCATGAAGCTAGGAACCTCCATTGTGTCTTGCGTCCTCATGGGGAGTCCCTATACTATTTGTCCCGATAGTCTAGGAATTCCTCGGAAGAGATCGCCTAATCAGGCGTTTTGAAGGGGCGACGGCTATCTGTTAGGTTTGAGTGAGGGCGTCAGCTAGGCAGTCCAATCTGCGGGTGTAGCTCAGTTGGTAGAGCACAACGTTGCCAACGTTGTTGTCGTGGGTTCGAATCCCATCACCCGCTTTCGCTGCCTAGGGAAGCCCTTATTTTTTTCTTGCTTTTTGCAGTGGAAGAGAAATGTCGTCCGTCGAAACCGAGCCCAACACCAAACTCGACTTGAAGCTCCAAATCAACCAACCGGGAGCATGCCAACGGCACGTCGTCGTAACGATACCGAGGGCCGAGTTGGATCGATATTTCCGAAAGGCTTATGACGAGATCGCCCCGCGGGCCGATTTGCCTGGCTTCCGTGCCGGCAAGATCCCACGGAAACTGCTGGAATCTCGTTTTAAGAAGACCGTTGCCGACCAAGTCAAAAGCAATCTGGTCATGGATAGCCTTCAGCAAATTACCGAAGGTGGCGAATTCTCCGCTATCTCGGAGCCCGATATGGATTACGGTGCGGTCAATCTGCCCGAGGCAGGCGATTTCACATTCGAATTCAATATCGAAGTGCGTCCTGAGTTCTCTACCCCCGCATGGGAAGGCTTGGAACTCACGAAAACAGAATACACCTTGACCGAAGACGAAGTCGAACGGCAACTCGTCCGAACGCTCGAGCGAGTCACCCCGGGTGAAGCGTGGGATGGCGAAGCCCGGATGGGTGACCGATTGGTCATCAACGCCGAGTTTGCTGTCGATGGCAAACGCATCAGTGGTCTCGACGAAGAACTGATCACCCTTCGACCGAAACTGAGCTTCGCCGACTCGACTGTCGATAACTTTGGAGATCTCTTTGTCGGCGCAAAGGAAGGCACCACTGGCGAAACGTCCTTCAATATCCTGGACACGTCGCTGAACGAATCCCTTCGCAACGCGGTCGTCCATGCGACGTTTGATATCGTTGAAATTCGGCGGGTGAACGTCGAAGGTCTCAGCACAACCCAACTTGCTGAACTCGGCTTTGATTCCACGGAAGAACTCCGCGACTTCGTCCGAGCAGAACTCCATCGTCAAGCGGAATACCATCAGAACCAATTGCTTCGCGAACAGATCGTTGAAAAACTGATCGCCGGTGCCAATTGGGAACTACCGCCAGGATTGGTCCGCCGTCAAGCGGACCGCGAACTGCAACGACGGGTGTTGGAATTGCGTCGTAGCGGATTCAACGACGATCAAATCCGATCCGTTGTCAACTCAATGCGTCGCAACATCGAAGACTTGACCAAGGGTGCCCTACGAGAGCACTTTGTTCTTGAAAAGATCGGCGAAGCCCTCAGCATCGAGCCATCCGAAGAAGAATACGATGCCGAGATCAAGTTGATCGCTGAGCAAGGGGACTCGTCTCCGAGACAAGTGCGAGCCAAGCTGGAGCGAACCGGACAAATGGACGCCGTACGCAACCAGATTCTGGAACGAATCGTCATTCGCAGGATCACCGAGGCTGCCAAGGTCACTACAGCCCCGGGAGATTCCATCCTGAAGTCGGATCCCGAAGAGTTTGCGGTCGAGTTTCTCGTAGCACCGGTTTCGCAATCCTTACCCGAAGCCAAGTACGATGAAGCTCCCGAAGATAAAGCGTCGGACAAAGGCACTATCAAACCCACACAGTCCTGAGCTTTCATCAGCACAGGATCAATTCAGAAGGGTGGACCGCAAGTCCACCCTTTTTTGTTTTACCCACGGAGTATCCTCCTCTCGCAGGCAACGTGTAACAAGCCGATAATGGCGGGTGTCGCCGGGCGAACTTACGCACTCGCGCGAGTATGTCCGCACTACCACACCGCCTTTCTCCTCCTCATGCGAATCATTCCATGGATGACGAGCCGATCAAGCAACCACCCATCCTCCCCGAAGCGTTTGGCGAAGATGAAAAGGAACGTCCAATTCCCGCCGATGATCCGGGGACGGCGCTCGAAAGCACCGACTTGATCGACATGATGCGTCGCACGATCGATCAGTTGGAAAAGGATCAGACGACGCGAGGGGATCTCAAAATCCTCAGCCGAACACTGCGGGAATTACGATACGCGTTCAAAGTCTTCCAGCCCTTCCGCCGACGTCGCAAGGTCACCATCTTTGGATCCGCCCGAACTCGCCCTGAGAGTTTGGCCTACATTCAAGCCGAAGAGTTCGCGAGACGCATCGTCGAACACGGCTGGATGGTTATTACCGGTGCTGGAGGAGGAATCATGGAAGCCGGCCATCGAGGGGCTGGCAAAGAAATGTCGATGGGGCTGAACATCATGCTCCCATTCGAACAATCCGCGAATCCATACATTCAAGGGGATCCCAAACTCGTCACTCTCAAGTACTTCTTCACCCGCAAGCTGATGTTTCTTAAGGAATGCAGCGCGGTTGTATGTTGCCCGGGGGGCTTTGGGACATTGGATGAAACCCTAGAAGTCCTTACGCTCCTCCAAACAGGCAAACAAGCCTTGTTTCCCGTGGTGCTCCTCGACGAACCGGGAGGCAAATTCTGGTCTGCGGTCGATCGATTCTTTCGAGATCAACTTCTCGGGGATCGGCTCATCAGTCCGGAAGATGTGCACTTGTATCGAGTCGCCGACAGCAATGACATGGCAGTCCGCGAAGTACTGCAGTTTTATCGAGTCTATCACAGCATGCGGTACGTCAATGATACGCTCGTCATGAGATTGTCCTCGGAATTGAGCGAACAACGGCTGGAGCATTTGAATGAACGGTTCTCCGATATTGTGGTCAGCGGCAAAATCGAGCAGCGGCCGGCATTGCCCGAAGAACATGGCGAACCGGACTTGATCGAACTGCCCAGGATCATCTTCCGTTTCAACCGCAAGAGCATCGGCCGATTGCGTCAACTCATCAATGCGATCAATGCGATCGAAGAAGGATGATGACGTGAAAAGCAACCAATGGGCAACAACAAAGGCATCCACGCAATCAGCCGGATCGCGTTAGCGACCGCGATGACTAGCATCGTTTTGCCTAAAACTCGTACTCGTACTCAATGAAATGGTACTCGTACTCGTACTCGACAGAACACAATTTTCGAGTACGAGTACCGCCCTTTGGGCTGAGTACGAGTACGAAAACGTGGGGATTTCAATAGTCGGGTAACTTGGCAGTTCCCTTTCCATCAGAAGCAGAAAAAACAATGGTTGAGATTGCTGCATCCAAGCATGAGGTTGGGTTTTTGGGAGGTGGTCAGATGGCCACCGCCATCGCCCGCGGGGTCGTCGAAGCGGGTTTGGTCCAACCCCATCAATTGGCTTTTTCAGACCCCAATCGTTCGCAGATCGCGAGGCTTCAGCAATTGTTTCCAGGTTGCACGGTAGTCGATACCGCTGCGCAGCTTTTCGAAGCCAGCCACCGCATCGTGCTGGCTGTCAAACCCCAGGTTTTGGCGGAGATCGCAAACGGGCTTGCCAGCTATGTCCAACCGCACCACCTGTTGATTTCGATTGCCGCGGGCGTACCCCTGGCCAAATTGACCCATTGGCTGCGCACGGAGCGGATCGCTCGGGTGATGCCCAATACACCGTGCCAAGTCCTTCGCGGTGCCAGCGGGCTGACGTTTGCGCATGGGTTGAACGAAGAGGACAAATCCTGGTGCGACCGGATCTTTCGATCGGTGGGAACCGTAGTCCATGTGCCCGAGGAACAGCTGCATGCCGTTACCGGCGTGTCCGGTTCTGGGCCAGCCTATGTCTTGATGATGATTGAGGCCTTGAGCGACGGCGGAGTAGCGGCCGGATTAAGCCGCAACGTTTCGCTCCAATTGGCGGCTCAAACGGTGCTTGGTGCGGCAGCGATGGTCCAGTCGACAGGAACGCATCCTGCGATCCTCCGCGAGCAAGTCACCAGTCCAGCCGGAACCACCATCGCAGCCATTCAGGCACTTGAGAAGGGAGCGTTTCGTTCGACGGTCATTCAAGCAGTTGTGGCGGCGGCCGAACGCTCGAAAGAATTGTCAGGTCCGATACGCAAAACAGAAGCGAGGGATTAAGATAGGGTGCGTTCGCATCGTCCACCTTCCTTCACTTATCGCCCTTACGCCCTTTCTCTCAAATGGTATTGCGCCGCGTATGTATCGTTGGAGTCGGACTGCTGGGAGGTTCTCTCGGTCTCGCATTGAAACGCAAGCGGCTGGCCACCCGCGTCATCGGCGTGGGCAGGACCGCCAGCAAACTCGAAACAGCCATTCGCCGCGGTGCGATTGACGAAGCCACCGACAATATTTTAGAGGGTGCGAAAGATGCGGACCTCGTGGTCGCATGTGTTCCAGTCAAATCGATTGTAGATACGTTGGCCGAAGCAGCCCAGGTCGCAAAGCCTGATGCGATCCTGACCGACGTGGGAAGTACGAAACAATCCATCACCCTAGCCGCTCGAGGTAGACTCTCGGACCATCAGTTTATCGGCAGTCATCCCATTGCCGGCGGCCATCATAGCGGCGTCGAACATGCCGTCGGAACGCTGTTCGACGGAACGACGGTTGTCATCACGCCTACCGAATCGACGAGCCCGGAGTTGATCCAACGCATCACAGCGTTTTGGGAATCGATGGGATCGAGAACATGCCAATTGAATCCCGAGGAACACGACGTGGCCCTGGCAATATCGAGCCATTTGCCACATATGGTGGCCACCGCACTCGCTCTTTCCACACCGCTCGAATTGATTCCCTTCGTGGGTAGAGGATGGATGGATTCGACCCGTATCGCAGGAGGGAATCCCCAGCTATGGCGACAGATCCTCGAAGAAAACCAGGGCCCTGCCTTACAAGCCATGAAGAAGTTTGCCACAATCTGCGAGACGTGGATCAACGCATTAGAACAACAAGACTTTGATCGCGTTGAAGAACTTCTGAAATCGGGAAAGTCAACTCGTGAAGCTGTGGCAAGTAGACATACTGTCGGCTGAAGGTCAGCCGGATTCGCTCGGAACGCACGCACAGGCTGCGGCCCGAGAGCTAGGTATTGCGGAGGACCTCCGCATCCTGGGTGTTCACGGATTCCTGTTGCAGGGAAATCTCGATGCTCAGCAAACGAGCCAACTGGCGCGCGATTATCTGGCGGATCCCATCGCACAACGGACCTTGACCGCCCCTATCGGTAGCGAATCTCTCTCGAAACCCGATGCCTCGGTCTCGTCCCACAGCCATCTCGTCTACGTCCTATTCAAGCCGGGAGTCATGGACCCCGTCGCCCAAAGCACCTTGACCATGCTTCGCGGCCTGGGATACGAAGTCGACGAAGTGCGCACGTTTCGCAAATATTGGATCCACGGGAATCCAACCCTTGATCCCATCACTCTCGATCGCCTGTGCAAAAAAGTTCTTTTCAACGATTCGATCGAGCAGGTCATCGTCGGGCCCCTGGCGATGGACAAATTGTCATTGGGAGCTCCCTACGAACTGAAATTGACGCGCGTCCCGATCGCAGGTCTCGACGACACGCAATTGATGCATCTGAGCAAAACAGGGCAACTCTATTTTTCCTTGCCCGAAATGAAGACGATTCAAAACTACTTCCAGGATTTGGGCCGAGACCCCACCGACATCGAACTGGAGACGATCGCACAAACGTGGAGCGAACATTGCAGCCACAAGACCTTGGGAGGTCGCATCGAATACAAAGATGATGGTGGAACACGTCTGTTTACGAGCATGCTCAAGGAAACCATCTTCGCCGCAACAACCAAGATCCGCCAAGCGCTGGGGAAAGACGACTGGTGTGTCAGTGTTTTCAAAGACAATGCAGGGGTGGTTCGTTTTGATGCGGAGCACCATGTCGTCTTCAAAGTGGAAACACACAACCATCCCTCTGCCATCGAACCCTACGGTGGAGCCAATACCGGATTGGGAGGAGTCATCCGTGACCCGTTAGGAACAGGGCTTGGAGCCAAACCCGTTTGCAGTACCGATGTCTTTTGTTTTGCATCTCCAAACTATCCTCCCGATCAATTGCCACCTGGTGTCCTCCATCCCCGTCGCGTGATGAATGGTGTCGTTGCAGGGGTCCGCGATTACGGCAATCGAATGGGGATTCCGACCGTCAATGGAGCCGTCTATTTCGACGATCGTTACTTGGGAAACCCTTTGGTCTATTGCGGCAATGCCGGCATTCTTCCCGTCGACAAAGTCGACAAAAGCCCTCAACCGGGGGATTGGATTGTGACCCTCGGTGGTCGAACGGGTCGCGATGGCATTCATGGCGCTACCTTTAGCAGTGTGGAACTGACCCATGAAAGCGAAGCGATCAGCGGTGGCTCGGTGCAGATCGGCAATGCAATCACGGAAAAAATGGTGTTGGACGTCATTTTGCAAGCCCGCGATGAAGGACTGTATCACTCGGTCACGGATTGCGGTGCCGGTGGATTCAGCAGCGCGGTCGGTGAAATGGGAGAAGAGATCGGTGCGGAGGTTTGGCTCGATCGAGCTCCCCTGAAATACGAAGGTTTGAGCTACACCGAAATCTGGATCAGCGAAGCTCAGGAGCGAATGATCCTGGCGGTCCCACCGGAAAACATGGATCGTTTGATTCAGATCTGTGAAAAGGAAGATGTCGAGTACGCCGCTATCGGTAAATTCGTTCCGACGGGGCGGCTACGACTGATGTATCGCAATACCGAAGTTGGCTCGATCGACATGAAGTTTTTGCACGGCGGTCGGCCTCCGGTCGTTCGACAGGCCGTGTACCAGACGGTCGCAGAAATACCGGCCCCGCTGGGGAATCTCTCCCGATTGGAAATCGAAGGGACTCTCAAAAAGATCCTTTCCACTCCCACCGTAGCCAGCAAACATTGGATCATTCGACAATACGATCACGAAGTCCAAGGCGGGAGCGTCGTAAAACCTCTGGTCGGTCCAGCATGCATCGGCCCAAGCGATGCGGCAGTCGTTCGCCCTAAGCTAAACTCGCAGCGTGCGATCGTATTATCATGCGGTATGAATCCTCGCTTCGGAGATTTGGATCCGTATCACATGGCAACCAGCGCCATCGATGAAGCAGTCCGCAACGCGATCGCCGTCGGCGCTCGCCCCGATCGCATTGCCATCCTAGATAACTTCTGCTGGGGAAACACCGATCGACCGGAAACACTCGGAACTCTCGTCCGTGCTGCGATCGCTTGCCACGACCTAGCCATCGCTTGGAAGACCCCCTTCATCAGCGGCAAAGATAGTCTCAACAATGAGTTCACATGGTTCGATGCGCGCGGCGAAAAGCGTTCGATCGCAATCCCATGCTCATTGCTCATCAGTGCCATGGGACAAATCGATGACGCATCGCAAGCCGTAACCATGGACCTTAAACGAGCAGGCAGTGCCCTGTACTTGATCGGCATCACGCGTGAGGAACTAGGTGGATCTCACGCATCGTTGGTATTGGATCGTCGCGGTGGATCGGTTCCAAAGGTCGACGCGCCCCTAGCGCTTCGGATCTTTCAACATGTGCATACTGCGATTCAGAACAAATTCCTACTCTCGTGCCATGATCTCAGTGAAGGGGGATTGGCGGTCGCCGTCGCTGAGATGGCGTTCGCTGGCGAATTGGGTGTCCAGTTGGATATTACCGAAATGCGTCGCAATCATTTCATCGATGCCAGCGTCGCTCTCTTCTCGGAATCCAATAGCCGATTCCTGGTGGAAGTACCCCACGATCGGACCGAGGCGTTCGAAGCCCACATGACTGAGGTGCCCTATCAGAAGTTGGGAACGGTCACGAACGAACCGAATGTCACGATACTTTGCGATCGCACCACGCTGGTGGATCTGCCATGGATCGATCTGCGCGACGCATGGCGCTCGCCGCTGGATTGGAAGTAGTCTGGCCGGAACGCGTGGCTCAATGCAATTCAATAAATCATAACCCACCGCGTCAACAAGGGACCTTCGGCTCGTCAGAGGCCGAAGCGTGAGCGCCGGGCTGTGGGACCCTAGAACCTGCATCTTCGATCGGGTTTGAAATATCCCACGGATCTCGCACTCTCACTGTGCCGCAGCCGGTCGCTTACCGGCTTGTTGACTTAAATCGAAACCGCAGTCGCAACAATTAGCCGATGGGCGTTAACCCCGGTTTCCGGAAAGGCAACCGCCGCTAATGCGGTGCGGCTAATTAAATCAACAATCCGTTACGCTCGCAGCTCTGATTCGGTGGACGGATGACAGTCTGGAAGACTATCCCACTCAACAGCCACACCCCGCCGCGTCAGCAAGGGGCAAAGATCGCGATCAGTGCGCGATCGTCGACGTCGGCCAATCCAAGTCGTTATTTTCTGGCCGTCCCTCGATGTAGTACCAATTGTGGATAGGGGCGAGGATTGCCTGGACTTCTTGCAATAGCTTTTCGTCGATGGATTCATTCGCCCAATGCAGCCACTGTTCGATTTCCGATGGAATCGCGCTGCCGACCAGACAGCTAGCAAAGCCAGGATGACGCAATGAAAACTGAAGCGCCAATTTCTCGATCGGAGTTCCGCACTGTGCAGCATGAGCCGCTGCAGCCGCAGCGACGCGCCGTACTTCAGGAGTCGCTTTGTGCCAGGGGGGCAATGGCAGTGTCGTCAAAAGCCGAGCTGAAAACGGGGCGGCGTTGATGAGTCCCACACGATGCTTGTCCGCGAGAGGCAACAATCGCAAAGCCATATCATTCTGAAGGGTGTAATGATTGTAGGTGATGCAGCAGTCGACCAATCCCGTCGGTATAACCCGTTCAAAGTTACGCATCGGATAACCACTAATCCCAGCGTAGCGGACTTTTCCTTTCTCGATTTGCCGGCGAAGCGCGGGCAACGTTTCTTCAATCACTTGGTCGATATCTCCGTATTCGATGTCGTGACAAAACACGATGTCGAGATAATCGAGACGCATGCGCTCGAGTGAGACATCCACACTTTCGGCGACGCGCTTCGCCGAGAAGTCGAAGTGCTTTGGCGCATACCGACCGAGCTTGGTACTAACGACAAGCGAATCTCGAGGATATTGCGGGAGGACTTGGCCGAGCAGTACTTCGCTCATCCCCCGACCATAATAGGCGGCCGTGTCGATGAAGTTGATTCCGGCTTCAATTGCAGTACGAACCGCCTTGAGAGATTGAGCGAAATCGAATTGGCCGAACTCAGCACCGATGGAAGAAGCCCCAAATCCCAATGGGCTCAGCTTCAATGCAGTGGTTCCTAGTCGACGTTGATCGAGTGCTGCCATGGTCTATCGTTTGCGATGGGGTGATTGGGAATACACACAGCTAGAGACTACCAGATGGTGCCCGCGTACCCAAGGCGAATTGATCCAGCATTTGCTGAGCGGCTTGCTTGAATCCGACCAATGATCGGTCTTCGAGGAGGTACCCTTTTTTGGCCTTGAGAATCGACATAGCTAACGACGGCCTACGTTTCCACTGATCGAGTTTGTACGCGCGTACATCGGTGTACGGAACGTCCAACTTCGCAGTGATTTTCGAAATGACATGGAAGCCATCATGTGCACGCACCAATGTAAAATGCATGGTCGCATATAAAAGAACGATCCCAAGCGCGATCCCACAAAAGAAGCTTTCCGAACGATTCATCCCAGACGATCCTTATGAAGGCCAAACGAAGGAACGAAGCCGACTTGCGATTTGCTGAACTCCATCAGCCGGTGTGCGTTAGCACCCGGTTTTCGATGATCCTACCGGGCTAACCGTACGCGAACGCGTGCCGGCTAATAACCCAGCCTCACTCGACCCAGCTCGTAAAAGCGGGTTTACTGATTACCAGCTTTCGAGTCCAGATCAAACGGCATCGCAAACGACAGTGCCAGAACTGCAACGGCAGTCCCTGCGAAACTTGGTCGGCTCCGGCATTCGTGATTTCGCCGAGACTCCATGCATACGAACTTCACTATGAAAACGCTCTCGACCATTCAATCCTCCGAACGAGGTTGAATTGGTTCGTTCGGAGGGCAAGGGACACTATCGTCCGATGTCTCAGACGAATTGATCGCCTTGCCTCTGCCCGCGTCCTTCAGGGCGCGCACCAGAATGAATTCGATTTGGCCATTTGCGCTGCGGAACTCGTCGTCTGCCCAGCGACGCAGCGCATCCATGGTCTCCGGTCGCAGCCTTAGCAAAAACGATTCTCGCTTAGACACAATTCACGCCTTGTGGTTAGTTATGCAGCGTACCCGCATTGATGACCGGTTGCGCATGGCGATCGCTACACAGTACGACCAATAGGTTGGAAACCATCGCGGCTTTGCGCTCATCATCGAGTTCGACGATTTTCTCGCGGCTAAGGTGTTCAAGGGCTTGCTGAACCATGCCGACCGCACCGTCGACAATCCGGGCTCGGGCCGCGATGATGGCTCCCGCCTGTTGGCGTTGCAACATGGCTGCCGCGATCTCGGGCGCATAAGCGAGATGGCTGATACGCGCTTCAAGGACTTGAACGCCCGCTTTTTCTAGCCTAGCTTGGATGTCATGCTTCAATTGCTCGCTGACCTCCTCGGTCGAAGCGCGCAGCGAGACTTCGTGGTCTTCGCTGTCATAAGGATGACGGCTAGCCAGTCCACGCAGCGCGGATTCGCTTTGAACGGCCATGAAATCTTCGTAGTCGTCGACCTCGAACATGGCTTCTGCTGTGTTGACGACTTTCCAAACCACCACCGCTGAAATCTCGATCGGGTTGCCGTCCCTATCATTGACTTTGGAAGGACGGCCATGCGTTCGTACCTTCTGCTGAACCACTAGTCCTGCTTCATTCTTTTTTTCCGCGACATTGGTCGAACCGGTCTCGAAATTTCGGATTCGAAGCGAGAGTTTCTTCTTCGAGTAGAACGGGTTCACCCAGTAGAAACCCGATTGCTTCACCGTGCCGCGGTACTCGCCGAACAACAACAAGACCCGCGAGTCATTCGGTTGCACCGCCATTAATCCAAACAAGCCCAAGAAGCTCAAGAGCTGAATAATCAATCCAACGAACACGCCCATCCCCGCGATCACCGGTACTCCTTGAGACAGGCTCATACTCAATGGAAAAAGTAGCGCTCCAAAAATCAGTCCTCCGATGCACATCCCCAGCATCGGCCAGCCACTCGTCGGCACAACGGTTTTCTCATCCGCAACTACGGTCATGATTTCTCCAATCGTTCTTTCCAAGCGATCCCTTGGTATTTTCGAATTTCCAATGTGATATCCCAATGATATCATATCGATATTCTTTTGAAAGCTACCTATCCTGGCTCTCTTCGGTCGGTTTCGAGGCGAAATTTTTGCATTTCGCGGTAGGTTTTTTGCTTGAACGCCCTACGAAACCCGTTTTGACTCCGACGCCAATCCGTCGGAACCGTGATTTGCTGCGAACGTGGGGTGATGTTCGACAATCAAGGTTCACAACTGCCTCACAATGATCACAATACACAGAACCACCCCAGGCCAAGATCCGTGAAATCGCGATTGAGTTTCGCAGTTTGGCCAGCACGAGAAACACGAATTCCGATGCGCCACTTAGACCACTTGAAAAACCTTGTCATCATGGCGGCTGCCGATGGCTCTCTCTCCGAAGGGGAAATCGCGCTCTTGGTCGATCGCTGCGCGGAGTTAGGATTGGAAGATGCTGACTTGGGAAAGGCAGTCCAATTCGCTCTGAGCGATCATGCATCCCTGAAGCTTCCGAGCGACCGCAAAGAACAGCTCGATATGCTGAGCGACTTGATCCGAATCATGGCCGCGGATGGCAAATTGAGCGAGCTCGAAAAAAGGCTATTTGCATTGGCAGCCGCCAAGATGCATGTCGATCGTAAAGAACTCGATGAATTGATCGACAAGCTCGTTGGCAAAAGCACTACTGGCAACAATTCAGTGGGATAGGCATCCTTGCCTGTCTTTCTTTGACAGGGCGCGATGACGCGTTCCATCGTGCCGTTTCTTATTGCTTTCAGGGGTGTAGGAAACTGCTCTTCTCGCGCCTATTTCTTAGGCCTATTGACTGTCAGGCTGGAAGCCTAACCCACATTAGGAGCCTAACCGACATGCTAGCGTGCCGGCTCTTTCAGCCCATCTTCAATGATGCCCTTGAAAACCTGCGAGACACTCTTGTCCATCGGTTCGTCAGAAACCGAGTGTTTCTCAACGATAGCGCTCACACGGCGATGGAACTCGCGCAGGGCTTCATCGGAAGGCCCCTTGTTCGCATCCCTCCGCAACGTCAATCGCCCCGACTTGGGTTCCTTGGTGGCGACGCCTTGAAACGCAAACTCCATTTCCGTCATCGTGAGCTTGCCTTCGCTGGCACTTCGCAACCAACGATCGCAAGTGTGCTGAAAGTCGATTTTCTCCGTTTCCGTCAACCCCGGCGATGACTTAGCAGCCCGCACGGTATCTTCGACAACACCCCATTGCAGTACGACCGAATCGCTCAGTCGGATGCCCAAACGGGTCAATTGGCGCGAAGTCAACTCCTCGCGCTCCATACGACCAGCCAATTGTTGCAAGTCATCGATGATCACATCGCGATCCGACCTTGCCAACGCGGATGCATCGACCCATGGAATAAGCATCTCCCGCAACGCATACGCAGCACGTTTGCCTTGATTCCCAGTCAGCATGAAGGACATCACAGCCACAGCGACGCATAGCAGGACCAGGAAGAAGACAAAGACGACCAGGCAGGCTGGCCCAAGTGAAACATCTTTCCCGGTATTCGCGGGTGTGGCCCCAGTATTCGACGTGGCCCCAGTATTCGACGTGGCCCCAGTATTCGACGATGCGGAGGAGTCGGTGCTCACAGTGGATAACCTAGACGAAAGAGTCATCAAAGAAATGGATGTTCACCTACGAACTCTAACCGCATGGGTATCACCCCAGCAACACGTGCGACGATCGGTCCTCGAACATCGCAACGACGAAAACAGAGGCGGAAAGTGGTCTTTCTTCAGTCCACATCGAATTGGATATCGAGGACTTCGTATTTCAAAATACCGCCCGGGGCAGCGACTTCGAAGATTTCTCCAATTTTCTTACCCATCATGGCTGAGCCAAAAGGAGTCGTCGACAGGATCTTGCCCACCTCGTAATCCTCGTCCCCAGCACCGACCAACGTATACTCCTCTTCGTCACCAAAGGACAAATCTTTCAGCTTGACCTTGGCTCCGAACGCAACTCGATCTTTGGGAAGTGCGGAAGTATCGATGATGTGAGCGCGCGACAGTTTGGCTTTGAGCGCGTTGATCTTCGCTTGCATTAGCCCTTGATTCTCGCGCTGCGCGTGATATTCCGCGTTTTCTTTGAGGTCCCCTTCCGCCCTCGCTTCGGCGATTTTTTCGGCGATGAGCGGCATTTCCTCATTTTCAAGCCGGTCGATTTCGGCCTTGATTCGGTTGTACCCGTCACGGGTCATCGGCACGTAATCGCTCATGGGAAACCCCTCTTCAACGAAAAAAAGATGCGACCTCTTCTCGGAAGGAGAAAAGGTCGCATCGGTATTTGGACCTTGAGTGCATATAACTACGTATATCTTTCACCCGAAACCCAGATTGTCAAGTTCCGGCGCCGTGCGGACCGACCGGTTGTGTGGGTTAGCGAAAGGGCTAGGGTGCCGTTGCCTCATAAATCGGTAGATGCCGATAGGTGACCTCCAGGGAGAGCAAATTCATCGTCGTGACGTACAGTCGCCCTCCGTATTCACCCCACGCGTCCGGGATGTCCCCCTCGGGATCCCACGAGCCCGCATACGGACCCTGGAGTTCTTGAGTGGAAATAAGCATCGGATAGAGGCGAGAATACCAACTGCGCCATCGCTCGCCCCCCATGTGAAACATCACCTGCGTGGCGTAATACCAATAATAGGTATCGCGCAATGGCACTTGCGGAGTCCCAAACGCGGGGGGGCGTTCCAAAAGCCAATCTGTCCCTCTTGCCATATCCGGATTGGTTCGACGCCAACCGAGGTACAACCGCATAAGCAACCCCACGCTGGTCATCACCGGAGTCGGGATCCGCCCATGCTGTGTTTGGGGAGTGCTGGCTTGCCAGTTGTAACGATACAAATACCGTTCGCGAGCGCTGGCTTCGGAACTGTTCAGCCACTTCGTGATCCCAGCATAGGTTTCGGGAGGAACCTTGAGGCCTGCCAGCTCTGCGCTCTTCAACGCCATCATGGCCCAACCCGTCACGCTCGTGTCGCTTCCAATACGAGGCGTGTAACGCCATCCACCAGCAACGGGATCCTGGCTATCAACAAGGAAATCCACGGCGCGCTGGGCGCTATCGCGTATGGCTTCATCCTGTGTCATGCCATAAGCTTCGCACATCGCGAGCGTTGCAATGGCATGACTATATAGCCATGCATTGACATCGGATGCTTCATCCATGGATGCATACAGATCGCCGTTCTTCTTCTGGATCGACCGCAACCAATCGATAGCACGTTTGCACGTCGCTTGGTATTTAAATTGCTCATGGCTATATCCGGCCCCCTGGAACGAAAGGAGCGCCAATGCAGTCGCTGCCGTATCGCTTTGCATGCGTGTCTTTTTGCCGAAGTCGTTCAAATGCCACGCACCCTCAGGCCGTTGGTACTGGGCGAGAAACTCCAATCCCCGTTCAATCGCTTCCTCCGTTTGTGGCCCCAATTCTCCGAGGGATTTTACTTCGTCATTGGCCGCATCTTCATTGCGACGCAATCGTTGCTTGAATGCGGGCGCCGGAACAGGAACAGCCGATCGTTGGCGGATAGGGCCTCCCAAGTCCTTTCGCCGAAATCGATCCAGTTGGATTTCCGACGGGCGAATGTCAGGCAAACCGAGATCGCGAGGAAGTGGAGCTAACCCAGCACGTAAATCTCCTTTGAACAGAGAAGAAGTCGATGCGGCAGGCAATGGTACGGGCCCCATAGTCATTTCACTGCCGGCTTCGCGCGCCGTGCCCTTCCCCTCCTTGCGAAGACTGTCACCGCTGCGTTCGACACGTCGGCTGGATGCACCGGTACGATCCAGCACCGCAAACGATGGGTCCGTATTGTTTGCCGCGGAATCCGCGCGCGTTCCTCCCACCGATTCGCCAATTGAGCCAGTCACAGGAATCGGAATCGGCCGACGAACACCACCCGATTGCATTGTTCCTGGACGCTGGGTGCGGTCGGGTACCGAAGGTCCAATGTTACTGCTGTCAGAGAGCAGTGCCTGTGTCGGATCATTCTGCGGGCTTGCTGCCCGCGACGGCAGCATCGCTGGAGTCGACGTTCCACTCCCCATCCTTTCTCCAATGGCATTCCATGCTTCAGGATCCAATGGTGCACGATTGATTAAACCCGAATCCTGTGTCCGTCCAACATTCGACTTTTGATTGCCAAGTGTTTCTAACGCCACGGACTCCGCCTCAGAAGCGGCTTCTACCGGCTCAATTTGCGGGACAGGAACATCGCTCTTCCTATCTGCCATCGAACGCGGCTTGCTGGTAGTCGGGCGTGGAAGAAGTGAATTCATTTCCGAAGCCGCTCGCTGCATGTTGTTATCCAACTCCGACACCGTGTCGTATGCTGCAGCGCGGCTTCCCCGCGGAAGTGAAACGGGTTGCGAGGAGGGCGTTTCAAACTGGGTATCAGGCCGATCGGATGTCTCTCGGACCAACGACTCGGTCGCAGTCTCCAATCGCTTCTGTTCGATGGGTCGATCGGGGAGCAAATCTCCTGTCGGTGCAGCCGCACCCGATAACGATGGAAGCTCAATCGTTCGCGGCTTGGGTTCCGCTCGAGAGGACAAGGTCGGTCGATCTAGATTTCTCGAGGCGGACGAAACCGTGGGTTGGCTGATCGAAGCTGCCGCGCGCATCTTGTTGTACGCGGCTTCGTCTGGTTGCACTTGATCTTCCAGCTCAAGCTTGGACGGTTCAAGAATCGCATCTCTGGGCCGCGCAGGTTCGACATCCACCTGGCTCGGATTGACCCATTCGGTTTCCACAGGTCGAAGATAATCCGGACGCTCGGTTCCTCGAGAGATCTCCGTATCGACAAACTGCGAAGCTCTCGATTCCGCTTGCGCAATCAGCTCGACCTTCTCCATTCCATCCTCCCAAACCCCTCGAAAGATCACGAGGTTGATGGCGGCGAAAGTGAACATTAGATGGATCGCGACACTACCCAGGAACCCAATTTGTATCGACTTCTCAAACTGCTCCGACACCAACACCCTAGCCAACATCGACGAGATAATCAGCACCGTCGGAACACCGATGAAATACGTCCAAGCGTTGTGCAGGACCCGTGGATCGTCAAAACGCATCAATCGCAACACCATGGTCATTGCCAGGGTGCTCAGTAAGACGAGCGCCACATCGAACATCCACAGACCCGAAGGTTGCCGGCGTCTCGAGCGATGGAAATCATGGACCATTGGTTGACCTCGTCCCGGATGAGGATTCGTCGTCCTTGGCCGTTGTAATCCGATACGAGGGAACTTTCAACCGATTGCAAAGATCGATCACCGACACTACGGACTGAAACGCCACCCGCTTGTCACCTCGAAGAATTACGTTTTGGTTCACAGGATTATCTGTGATGGCTTTTGATAGAACGGATTCCAACCTCTCAAGGCTAACGCGCTCTCCACGCACTATATAGGTTCCGTCTTCGCCGATGCTAACGACCAGCTCCTCGGGCACGATCGTCATGGGCAACGCGTTGCGGGCCGACGGCAGCTTGATCGGCAGTTGCTCATCCTCTTGCGAGAATCGAGTCGCCACCAAAAAGAAAATCAGCAGCAGAAAGACGACATCGATAAGAGGGGTCAGATTCAACGAATCCAAAGCGCGTCCCTTTTTGATTTGAATCGACATAAATGACGCATTCTCGCAGGATTAGATTGCTCCATGGACGCGACCGAATTTTACCCCCATCACCACCTGGCATCAACGCTGAGAATCGAGTCTCTTCCTGGAACGAGCAAAAGAACGAACGAATGAAAAATTCCGAATTACCTGCAACCCCAGGATTTCCACATTTACCATTCTCTCCGAATGATTTGGTTCAACTTCAAATAGCGAATGCGCCGATTAAAAGCCCTGAGTCGCATAGGCGACAGCAATTCAAGACATTCTCGGGGGGAGATTATGTTGCGTAGGGCCATCCTAGTCGCAGCCATCGCGTTCGTGGCTAGCGTGTCGACCGCATCCGTTTCTAACGCTCAGCAACCCAGCCAACAACAGGCCTATGGCCGCAGTTGGGGGAACGCTGCGAGCAGCCGGGACTATTCTCGGTTCAACCACTATCCCTACGTCTATTACCCGCAGAATTTCTACGGGAATGACTACTATCGCAGCAGCGACAGTCTGTATCATCGCTACGTGCCTGAGATGCAGATTCCCGTCTACAACCGCCAGTGGTACAATTACTACCCAATGAATCAACGTTACCATTGGGGACATCACAACTTGACAGACGTGTTCTAAGAAGTCCTTTATTCAACGACACGCGGTCCAGCGGTTCCAGCGGCTTGGTCCATTGCGTTTATCGTTGTCAAGACAACGCAGAATTCCCGCACACCGCACGTTGCTTCGAGCAACATGCGGTGTTTTCCGTTTGGCGATCGTTCGAAGCAACGGATTCGATCCATTTGCCGAACGCACTACCCTTCGCATAGCTTGAATCCATGTCGGACGAAGACACACAGCGCTCGATCGCGAAACGCCAGATCGCTCGGTTGATCGGTGGCGGTGCGTATCCTGCGTATGTACTCTCCGAAGAGTTTCAAATCGTGTTCGCGAATGAGGCGCTCGGCAAGTTGGTCTGCCGCGACCCCGATTCGCTGATCGGATTGTCTTGCCCTCGAAGTATTGATTCGACTCAGTCAAGCAGAGGATCGGGAATCACCCCGGATTCCCTGCCCGAGTCGACCGAAACACAACGCCAAAATCACCCATTGGCTGCGTGGCTCAGCCCTTTTCCGAATTCCGATCCTAGGCTGGCCAGTCTCCATCGCGACTCATTGCCAACGTTCTTAACCCCGATCTTTGAGCCAAACGATTTCTGGCTCGATCCGATCGGCCAGAGGGAAGAG
>Ga0194055_10001323_pt1 | contig 20213 bp, 8 predicted proteins | sample SepL449m_MetaG_FD_155482 | JGI IMG/M metagenome (GOLD analysis project Ga0194055, IMG submission 155482) | Anoxic zone freshwater microbial communities from boreal shield lake in IISD Experimental Lakes Area, Ontario, Canada - Sep2016-L442-9m | ecosystem: Environmental > Aquatic > Freshwater >...
CCACCGCCACCAACTACGATACTCGATTCGATAATCCGAATTATATCATTATACGTTATACTGTTAGGATTTTTACTTTTCGGAAATATACCCGACAATGATTTTTTCTGTTCGCCCCACGTAAAGTATAAACCATATTTTCCCTTCTTTAATACTATATCATCGCCATTATATACCCCAAGTTTTATTCCACCCATATCAATATTCCCTCGTTCATCAACAATATCATCTAAAGAATACTCTCCGCGTTTTAATCTTGCTAAATCTACATCCTTTTTTACACTTTTAAATTCTATCACTTTTTTTCCGTCACTATCTTTGCCGATGTATTTAATTACAGGCCCCTTGCTACCTACAATATATGTATGATTTTCATCTATTTTTACGCTATCTTTTTGTATATTCTTTTCCTTAAGACTCATCGTAAGGTCATTTACTAGTTTTGAACAATATTCGCAAACAGACGTATAATTCTTCTCACCCTTTGCCACTTTATCTAAATCATCTTCCATCGTCTTTGTAAAATTATATTCAAATAATTCATTAAAATGTGTGCTTAAAAACTCTATTACTATCACACCAAGTGGCTGTACAATGAGCTTATTTTTTTCTCCACCAAAATCACGCTCTGTTTGTATTTCTTGTAATTCGTCCGCCGCAAGTTCAAAATCTACGCATTTTAGTTTTCGTCCCTTTACATCATCCTTTAATACATATCCGCGCTTTTGTATTTTTTCAATCAGCGACGAAAATGTTGATGGGCGACCAATACCCTTCTCTTCTAGTATCTTAATAAGACCTGCCTCTGTATAATGCGATTTCAAGTCTATCATTGTGGAGATAGCTTTTACTTTATTATACGGAATAACCGTATTTTTTTTAATATTCTGTAAGTATTGGTAATGTGGGTTATCTTGTTCAAACCCATCGACGATTTTCCATCCCGGGAATTCGACGAGTTCGGTCGTGTATCTATATTCATCTTTTTTTGGAGCGGTTACTGTAGCAGTAACAGAAACACCAGTAGAAGCTGCCATACAACTTTCAATAGTATTTGTCCATATCATTTTATAAAGATTTTTCTCACGTTGTGTAAATGTATCAGGGATAGATGTTACTTCTATTTTTGTAGGACGTATAGCTTCGTGTGCTTCTTGTGCTTTAACTGTGTCGTTTTTGGCTGCTGATTTTGATATATGTGCATCGCCTCCTCCTCCGCCACCACTACCTAAGCACAGTCGCTCAATACCAGGATTTATATATTTATCGCTCCATTTTTCGTTGATAAACGCCTTTGTCTTCCCTATAAATTCTTCGCTATACATTTTTGAATCTGTTCGCATATATGTAATAAACGAACTTTCGTACAACTTCTGGCAAATCGACATTGTTTCTGCTGGCGAATAATGCATTTCACTACTTGCCTTTTGCTGTAATAAACTTGTACTGAAAGGAGAAGGCGGCTGCTTCGTCGTTTTTTTCGGCGGCAAAACATTATATATATGGTCGTGGTTTACGCTTTCCTCGAGGAATTCTTCTACTACACGTGGCATATCATATTGACGCGTCAATGTAAATGCAATATTTAATTTTGTAAAATATCCAGTAATATTGTACACCATTTTTCCAGGAGCAGCGTCGATTTCCTTTTGATTGTCGTATACTAGGCGAAGAGCAGGAGACTGGCATCTACCAGCAGATAAACTGTTTTTCGCATTTGAAGCAATATGGTTCCATAATTGAGGGGAAATATTATATCCAACCAATAGGTCTAGAATCTGACGAGCAAATTGCGCATAGACTAAATTCATATTTAATGTCCCAGGTTTACTTATAGCAGCGGCGATTGCTGGTTTTGTGATTTCGTGGAATACGATGCGAGGTGTTGTGGTGACAGGTAATTTAAACATATCGCAAATATGCCAACCAATCGCCTCACCTTCGCGATCATCATCTGTGGCAATAATAACGCCGCCACTACATTCAGCCATTTCGGCGCGTATACGATTTATTTGTTTCATTTTTTCCGTCATTGATACAAAACTGAGCTTGAAATTGTTCTTAATATCTATAGATTTTAATCCGTCTAATTCGCGAAAATGTCCATATGTTGCTATACAGCGATAACCGTGACCAAGATATGATTCTATTTTGCTACATTTTGCAGGAGATTCTACTAAGACTAATGTAATTTGTTTTTTTGCTGACATATGTGTATGGTTTTGCACAACGCGTTATGTTATATGGTATAGAATAGTGTGTTTATGTATTTATAAATATAATATTAATTATTTTCAATTTTACACCTTTATACATTTACACCTTTACTACGTTATATATTATATACAGATTCTGTTTATATAAATAATTAGTTGTATTAAGCTGTCTCATTGTTTTTATTGCTAGGTGTTGGTGGTTGTGTTGGCAAATTCTTTGATTTAAATTCAGACCAAGATATCTTCTTTACAGGGGGGGTAGCTGTGTGTTTATCTTTATTGTTTTTACTCTCGTGTGCTTTATTTATATGTTCTGTTTTTTTAATGGCGCTATCAATATAAATGCTTTTCAATAATTTACCGACTTCATACGAACCAGTATGCTGGTCTAATTTTTCGTCTTCAATGAGTTTAAGAATATGAATCAATTGAAATAAAATATTTAAGTCGATTTCGTCTTTCTTTACCTTATTGAAAATATCTGTGTAATTATTAAATAGGAATGTACATCGAGATATACAAATACTGTCAAATTGGGAGGGATTACTTTTAGACAATCTTTGATAATCACGCTTAATCTTAAGAAGTGCCATAATATCATCTGCAAGTGGTTTACTATGTTTCAATCCTCTAATGGCATTTGTATTATCGACAACATCATTTGCACGGATTAGTTTATCCAACTGTAGACGTTCTTGAGTATTCATATAATGCTTAAATAGGTAATATATATATATTTGCAAATAGTTTTTAAATATTTACGAATATACATATAAAATATAAAACATAAAATATAAATTTATTTGTTATATATATAAATAATTAAATGCCTAATTCATCTTCATCTAAATATGTTAAAATGCGTAGACATAGACATAGACATAAACATACAAAATCTAGAAGACACGCTAAAAAATATACAATTAAAAAAGTAATGCATGGTTGTAGTTCAAAACAGATTGGTGGGGCCACCGCATCACTTGGAAGTAGCAATGTGAGTGGTGGTGGTGGTGGTGGTACTATAGAGGTTAATATGCCACATAATGCTGCTAGAATGGGAGGGGTTAATAATATAATGGCGGCTACTACTAATGTAGCTCGCGCAATTGAAACGAAGGCGGTGATAGGTACACCCGGTCCCTCCTCAACTATTGCTCCATTAGCTTACACCGCTACCGCTCCATTAGCTTACACATCAACTTCTCAAAAGGGTGGTTATAAATCAAAACATAGAAGACGACGCTATAAAAAGAGTATTGGTCGCAAATGTAGGAGCAGACGTTTCAGAGGGAGCCGCAATTAAAAGTAACGAAGCGATGAATTAATATTAATTTATGATAAAATTTACAAAGCAAAAATAATAATAATAATAATAATAATGTAAAATAATATATTATTATTATATTTTAAGATGAGGACAGTAGATTTATTAAATTCAATATTCATAATAATAGTTTTTATTGTATTGTATATAACTAATATTTTAGCAATAGGTAAAAAGAATATTGAGAACAATTGGGCTGTATATAGATGTAGCCCGATAGTAATGCCGTTTGCCAATTTATTCGGACACGATACTATGGAAAATTTCGCTTACTGTATTCAAAATATGCAGACGAACTTTATGGCGCCTATGTTGGCACCATCGAATTACTCCAACGTTCTTGCTATTTCGGGTGTATCGGCTGCATTAGACAATCACAATAGTTCATTGGGTCTGTTATCCAATGTTCGTGGATTCTTTGAAAACAACTTTGGGTCATTATTTAATGTATTTGGTAATATTTCACTACTTATGACCATTCTTGTCGAGAAAATGAGGGATATGATGGGTAAATTGGTTGGAACATTTTATACATTGGGTTATATGATGGTAGGAACCGCAGATACTGCTCAGTCTACTTGGGATGCATTGCCTGGTCAATTATTGCAAGGACTTGGATGAAGTTAACTTATTACTTTTATCAAGTATTGTAAAATAATAAATTCGTAAAATTGTTATATTTTGTAGTAAATAATACTGGTTATATATAGGAATACTAATTTGTCTATTAAGTATATATACATATATCTATGTCATCGCCAATTATAGATAATGTTAATAAAATATATGAAAAAAGTACGTATTTAGAAAGATATGGAGGTTCTGTAATATTTAGCATTTTTGCCGTATTGGGTGTAGCTATGTATTTCGTATATCTACATATTAAGAATAATTCAGGATTAATTAAAAATAATTGGAGTAAACATCGATGTAATCCACTATATATACCATTTGCTGGATTGATTATGAATCCTACAAATATGAGTAAACTAGATTATACAACCGAAAACTTTTCAGATTGTTTTCAGGTTTTATTGAAGGATATTATGGAAGTGATTTTAGTGCCTTTAGAAGCGGCTTCAGTATTAGTAAGTGCAAGCATTTCTATTTTATCCGGCGTTATGAATTCTTTTGCTGAAGCGATTGCAAATTTAAGAGATTCGCTATTAGATAATACAGGTGGATCAGCAGAAAAGCAGACCGAACTTTCTACGATAATTACAAAATTTGTCGTTAAAGTAAAAAGCGCTTTGGCTAAGGGGGAGGGAATACTTATAACGATAGTATATATATTTTTTACAGTATATGAAATTATTTCATCATCATTTTATGTTTTGTTAGTAGGTAGTTCTATAATTTTAGCGTTAATGTTCATTGTTCTAATATATGTATGGAGTATATATATTTATTTTTTTCTTATACCTTTTGTAGGAGAATTAATTGCTAGTGCTTATTTATGGTTACCGGTTGGGTTAACATTAATATATGTATCATTTATGATAATGGTTCTGGTAGTTGTTGTATTTACAGCAGGAGTTATCGCCCAGACAAATTAAATACTATATAATAGTGTATAACGTAATAAATTATTATATATGGTTAAACCGAATATATTATTAATTATTTATTTAGGAATTAATTTAAAATAAATAATTATTTTTATCTAAGATTTATGTATAAGAAATATGAAAAATATGTTAAAAAATAAAACTTCACTTATTATTGTTTGTGTGTTTATTGGTATCCTTATTTGTCATTTCACGATGTGTGGTTGTAAATCTAATTATGGGTTAATTGAAGGTTTAACTACCAATGTTCCAGGGGCGCCTAGTGCTGCTGGTGCTGCTGGTGCTGCTCCTCCTCCTAAAATGAAACCTACTGCTGGTGCTTCTTCCGGGGGTGCTCCTGCTCCTGCAGCAGCTCCTGCTCCTGCTTCTGCTGCTGCTCTTTCTCCCTCTTCTACTCTTGCTTCAGGTCCCGCTAATTCTACTGCTCCTGCTTCTACTGCTCCTAATAAGTTAGGCGAAGCTATGGAGACCGCAAAAGCAATGATGGGGGCGCCAAGTACCGGTTCAATGGCTACAGGGGCTGCAGTGGCTCCAGCTGCATCCGTCGTAAAAGAATCATTTGAGCAACAAGGTCGTCCTCTAGGATATGGTTCACTCCAAGAATCAAAGAACGACGACTGGAATTTCAGCAAATGGGTAAAAGATGCTATGCGTTATGCCAAGGGAATGGGTAACGAAAATAGATTAGATAGTTATCAGTACAATTCTGGCCCACCGATTCCTCTTCCTGAAGGGGAACTGTTTTTCTTTAAGGATACCAAATTTTCTACTCAATGCTGCCCTGGAACATATTCGAACAGTTTAGGATGTGCATGCTTATCTCAGCCACAGTTTAACTATTTAATGACGCGAGGTGGCAATAACAATGTTCCCACTGGGCGCAAAACTGCATATTATAACGAGTATTAAGTATTAAGTATTAAGTATTAATTATATGCATTGGTAGGCTGTCGGTTGTCGGTTGTCGGTTGTCGGTGTATATATATGCGTGTTATGTTATATTCATAAAAAATATAACATATCATTTAACGATTTATTTCATTATACTGTCAATTATCTATAATAATTTAGCAATATGATTCTACCAATATTACAAATACATATTTAGAGCACTTTTATTGATTCCGTTCTCATCTTTCTTAATAAAATTATTAACAATATCATTTGTAACCGTAAATGGGAATTCAACAGTAAGTGTATTTTCCTTTTCAAATAATGTAGTCCCGGGTTTTACAAGGCGATACAAATTCAGTTTTTTGTAAATGATTTCAATGCAGCGCTTCAAATTCCGAACACCATCTTCCTTTTCAGTATACGTATCAATAATATAATTCAGCGTCGAATCAAGAATGATAATGTCTCCTTCCTTAAAGTTCACCTCGTAGCGAATCTTTGGAATCAAATATTGTTTCGCGATTACAATCTTGTCCTTTACATGATATCCAGTCGTCTTAATTTTATACATTCTATCAAGCAAAATCGGATTCACCTTATACGGGTCATTGTAGCTAAAGATGAATAGACACTTGCTAAGGTCGAAATCAATCTCGGCGAAATACTTGTCGTGGAATTGCGAGTTCTGACTCGTATCCGTCAAATGTGTCAGAATGCCAATAATCTCCTCTCCTTTGGGCGTTTCACTGATTTTATCCAACTCGTCAAAGTAAATCACAGGATTCATCGACTTGGAACGTATCAAAATATCCACAATCTTGCCCCACGTACTGCCCTCATATGTGTACGAATGTCCCTCCAAATAACTACTGTCTGTTGCACCCCCTAACGGCACAAATGCAAATTCCCGGTTCAAAATCTTACTGATTCCCTCTTTCACAAGACTTGTATTATGCGTGACAGTAAAATCTCCCAATAGATATTTGTGATTATTGTCCAATTCGAATCCGTAATATTTTCCCCATCCACGCGGTTCTATCGTAATACCCATAACCATACTATCTTTGTCGATGACGCGGTCTGTTTTAGCCATTTTCCGAGGACATTTAACTGGAATGGAAGATAGATTGCCACCGGATACGTGTGTTCTATAATAAGTTCCGGTCCTTTTTTCGCCTTTATACATACAAGATTTTTCACATTTGTGCATATTTGCCGTAAATCCAAGAGACCTAGCTACAAATAATATGTCATCCGCTAACACTTTATTTTTTTGAATGATATCATATCCCTTCGATTTATCACAATAAGAACCATCCGTATCAATAATCCCAGCAAGAAGTTCCAGGCGCGTTTTTCTATCGTTGATTTTGTAATCATCTGGAATATGTTTATTGCGAATCAACTTATAATCTTTTAATACTTGTAAGAATTTATTTTTGTTATTTCGGGTATCGTGTTGATGCATATCATACGAAATACCATACGTGTATTCAGAACGATGGACCAAATTAAGGCTATATTTTTTAAGTTCTGTTCTCAAATAGTGTAAAATTGTAGCATCCTGGTTTGTAATCTCGGATTTGCTCGAAGTACCATCCCCCAGCCAAACACCAATAATGTATGGGTCAAATGGCACCTTTTTGCTAGAAAACTCGGCCCCGCGCTTGTATCCCTTCAAATTTACACGAATGTACTTGGGTAATGCCAGTAACGTTTTCACAGGAATTTCAACATAATCGTGCTCTTGTTTCATATCATTTAAATATCGTGTTGCTTCTTCCAAATCGGCAAAACGCTTACTATGTTGTTTGTAGTCATTTTTATCTAAATAACATACTTTATATCTATTGTCACCAGATGTCGTCTTTACCGTCTTTATAATATTCATTCCAGACTGTTTTAGACACATTATATGTTCCGAATTCACGCCATATTTTTCTCCATTTGAATGAACAATATCAAACATATTATCCTCGCCTCTGCCTAGCGAAACGACATTCCTACATTTTGAATCATCTCCCATCACTTTGTCACCAACGACAATATCCTGAACCATTTTAGTCGAGCCATCGTGCATCAGGATAGGTGTATCATATGAATGACATTTGCCAGTACCCATCGGCCCGTTAATCGCAATAGCTGTGCCCATAGCCGTAGGGTTAGAAATCCATTGACCCAACATCTGCATAATCTGCATCTTGGCATCATTGAGACCATATACGGCACCATCAAGCTTTGATTTGGCATCTTCCATAAAGTCGTGGCATTTTTCGATTCCGTCCGAGATGGTGAGAGGTAGATTTGAATATGTGCCAAACGGAATCTGCATAAAAGTATCCACCCAATTTTTAATCTTATAGTATTCGCCTGCGCCGGGCTCCATATATCGCAGATTCGTAATCTTCTTCAAAGCGATCGCCTTAAATGATTGCGGAATGTCAGACTGTAATAGAGCGAGACGATACGGTTTGTCGGTAATTGTCAGCTTATTTAATTTCTCCAGCTCCTCGATAACCGACGTCTGCTCTTTCGTAGATAGATTCTCCTTGAAATACTTCAAATCGTTTGTCGAATTCTTCTTTCGCAATAATTTTTTAAAAGATTTTAGATGAGACCGCTTCTGGGTTCTCAATTTCTTCTCTTCTCTTTCCTTGTATTCTTTTTCCTTATTCAACATTATATTCAGTGTTTCTTGTGCAATCCTGTCGTGTTTGTTGAAGTTCAAAATATCCTCCATCTGCTTCTTTATGGTTTGAATCGTATCAAGAGACTCGGGGGTCATCGCGAAATCTTGCTGTGTTTTTGCTCCATTTGATGCGGACTCTTTGTCTTTTCTCGACCTACGCGCAGATGTAGATATAGATGTAGGTGTATACAAAGGCAAATGGTTTGACTTTTTGATTTTAGAACCCGATTTCGTATTTGCCAATGTTCTGCTATATTTATCTTCGTAATTTTCTTCATCGTCATCGTATTCAGATTCTTCATCGGAATCATCATCATCCTCCTCAGAGTCATATTCAGGGTCGTATTCTGAATCATCATCGTCATCGTCATCATCATCGTCGTCGTCGCTATCACCATCGCTTTCGTCATCATCCGTCTTCCACTGGTCTCCGCCATCACCATCATCGTCGCCTCCGATGCGACCTTTCTTATGCTTGTCGCTTACAAGATTAATTACAATATTGAATTTACCATTTTTTAATTGTTCTTTGGCAAACTCGTCGAAACCTGATGAATATTCGTCGTCGTCAGATTCATCGTCAGAACATGTGGTGCTTGTACTAGAAGTAGATGCATCAGAGTTGTTAACTTCATCCGACGAAGAAGACGGAGGAGGAGGGGGATCAGAATGTTTCTTCTTTGATTTTTCATTTTTTTTAGTTTCTACTTTTTGTTCCTGAGCGGCCCTTGTCGAACTTCTTGTAACCTTCTTATTTTCATCAGGCTTGCTTGATGTAGTTGTAGATTTTTTATCCCGTTTAGAAGAAACCGCATCGGCGACGGCGGTATGATTTTTTTCAATTGTATTCACTCGATTTGTCATATATTTAGACGGAAACATACCAGCAAGCATTTTTCTATATTCTTGAATATCGAATTCTTCATTTGACTGTTGCTGTTGCTTTTGCTGCTGTTCTTCAGATTCGGTATTCGCATTATCACTGTCACTCTGATTGTTGCCAGAATCATTGTCAGAACCAGAATCCGTATGGTTCGACTTTTTATATTTTTTATCATTTTTGTCATTTTTTTCTTTTTTAGAATCATCCTTTTTAGCATTTTTCATCTTTTGAATAAATGATGGCATTGTGTATATATAAGTTGTAATATTAACTAATGGTTATGTAGGTGATTGTATGATATATATTATATATTTATCTTTATATCCTTCAATTTTAACATAAATAAAAATATACGAAACGATAAAAATAAAAATAAATAGATAACTAACAATGTAACACTATAAATATGTCACATTATTCATAATATATATTCATATGAATAGTTGAATGGATGAAAGTAATGTCATTTTGCTGAATGAACACAATATTAGTTATTTTTTGAATTATTTAATTACATAAGGTATTTTAAAATTAAGAAAATTGATAAAACAATCTAAATATTATTCTATTAATATAAGAAGGATACCAAAAAGAAATGTTTTCGCAAAAAGGTCAATCTAAACTATCTCTTCAGAATGTATCCCCCATCATAGGGATACAGTTTAGTATAATGTCGCCAGAGGAAATACGAAAATCATCGGTTGCTCATATTACGGATAGAAATACATATGATAATAATAGACCTGTTGTTGGAGGACCATTTGATGCGCGAATGGGCGTTCTAGAGCCAGGAATGATTTGTCCAACTGATGGTCTTGATTATATGCAGACACCAGGATATTTTGGACATATCGAATTAGCGCGCCCAGTATTTTATATTCAATATTTAACAACAATTCGAAAAATATTAAATTGCGTCTGTATCAAATGTAGCAAATTACTTATCAATAAGGAAACGAATAGTCGGTTTTTGGAAATGAAACCCGATCACAGATGGAATAATGTGTTTCAGTATTGCAGTAAAATAAATAGGTGCGGTGAAGATACTCACGACGGATGTGGATGTTTACAGCCGAAGCGGATTAAGAAACAGGATATGGCAACTATTGTTGCTGAATGGGAAAGCACTGAAAATGACGAAGGTGGTGAAGATGATGCACCAAAGAAGAATCCGACGCTTCATTTAGTACCGGAGGTCGTATTGAAAATCTTTAGGCGTATTTCGGATGAAGATGTGTCATTTATGGGATTTAGTCCGCAATTTTCGCGTCCGGATTGGATGATTTGTCAGGTTTTAGCTGTGCCCCCTCCTGCAGTGCGCCCTTCTATCAAAATGGATGGACAGCAAAGGAGCGAGGACGATATTAGTCATATTTTAGTAAATATTATTAAGATAAACAAGACGCTACACGATAAAATTAACGAGAATGCGGCTCAGAAAGTCGTAGATGGGTGGCGAGATGTTTTGCAATACTATGTGGCAACGCAAATCAATAACAATATTCCTGGCATTGGTCAAGTAGCGCAGCGTTCAGGGCGGCCACTCAAATCAATTATGGACCGCCTCAACGGAAAAGGAGGGCGTGTGAGGGGGAATCTTATGGGAAAACGTGTGGACTTTTCGGCTCGTTCCGTCATCACCCCTGACCCTAATTTGTCGATTCGTGAGCTTGGTATTCCTCTCAAAATCGCGAAAAATATTACGAAACCGATTACTGTAAACAATTTGAATAAGAACTTCCTGCTGAAATTGGTGCGCAATGGGCCGGATGAGTATCCTGGTGCTAAAATCCTGGAAAAGCGAAATGGGGAGAATATTTCGCTGCGTTATGCCGACCGCGAGAATATTCGGATTGAAAATGGCGATATTGTACATCGGCATATTATGGACGGTGATGGTGTATTATTTAATCGTCAACCTACACTTCACAGAATGAGTATGATGTGTCATATTGCGAAAGTGATGTTTCAGGGCGATACATTTAGGATGAATGTCGGTGATACTAAACCTTATAATGCGGATTTCGATAAACTCTCTGTCGAAAACAGGAGGCGTTAAAAGCGTGCTACCTCCTAGTCGAATGGGTCAAATAATATATGACCTATTTGGCAAAACACCTTGATGCGGGAAACCCCTTAGAGTCCTTGACTACCACCTTATAATGGAAACATTGTAAGGGAACTCGGTTAATAGCCGAACCCAATGGTAATAATGTCAAAGAATTGGGCAATCCGCAGTGTTACTCCCTAAAGTCGTTTGGTAGACTATGGGAGGCATTCAGAGACTGAACGGGTGTTGGTGAGTAATGAAGGATTAGCCATCCTGAACTTGCTTAAGATACAGTCCGCCCCCTTTGGAAACATAGGGGATTCATCGGGAGATGAAATGAATTTACATATGCCGCAAGACGAGGAATCCGAGGCAGAGTTGAAGAACTTGGCAGCCGTGCCGTATCAAATTATTAGTCCGGCAAATAATCAGTCCATTATTGGTATCTTTCAGGACTCTTTGCTTGGATCGTATCAATTTACACGCGTGGGGGTGAAATTTGACAATCGCGCGGCGATGAATTTGCTGATGGCGCTAGAGACAGTAAATGAATCGATGTTCAGCAATGTAGCTGATGCTGAAATTACGAACTTTGATATCTTGACGCAAATTATGCCACCGATTACGATAAAATACAAGAAAAAATCATTTGGCGAGAAAGAGGACTACAAAACATCAAACAATGTACTGGAGGTTCGCGACGGTAAATACTTGCGTGGTCAACTAGATAAAGCCGTATTGGGTTCTGGAACAAATGGTCTTATTCATAGGACGTGCAACGATTTCAATAATATGACATCTGCAAAGTTTATCGATGACCTTCAGAATATTATTACCGAGTATATGAAAGTAAGTGCATATAGTGTAGGAATAAGTGATTTAATTGCGAATGCCGAGACGAATAACCAAATTGCCAAAGTCATCATTTCCAAGAAGACTGATGTGAAGGGGCTAATCGACCAGTTGCATATCGGTGTATTTGAGAATAAGACGGGAAAAACAAATGATATTGAATTTGAAAATCAAGTATCAAATATTCTTAATAGAGCTATTAATGATGCTGGTAAAATCGGTGTGGAAAGTTTGAGCAAGGATAATCGGTTTGTAACGATGGTAAATGCCGGTTCGAAAGGCCAAGATATCAATATTTCGCAAATGACGTCGTGTCTGGGACAACAGGCAATTGACGGGAAACGTATCCCCTATGGTTTTGATAGCAGGACGCTACCGCATTTTAACAAATACGATGACTCGCCAGATGCTCGTGGGTTTGTAGAGAGCTCGTTTATTAGCGGGTTGCGACCAGAGGAGTTGTTCTTTCACGCTATGGCTGGTCGTATTGGTCTGATTGACACCGCGGTCAAGTCTGTTACGTGGGAGACGCCTATTGTTATAGTTGAAAATGATATTCCCAAATATGTTAAAATTGGTGAATGGATTGACGGACATATGAAAATGTCCGACAGAATTCAAAATATGGAAGAGAAAAATATGGAGTATCTCGAATTAGACAATAATGTTACCATTTCAACTATGGATTATAACGGAAATATGTCGTGGGGTAATATAACTGCGGTAACACGCCACGACCCTGGAGATATGTTATATAAGATTACTACACACGGAGGAAGAAGTGTTATTGTAACAGAAAATAAGTCACTATTAGTATGGAAACCAGAGTTGAAACAATTCCGTGAAGAGTATACTGAAAAAATTAACGTAGGTGATTTTGTTCCTGTTGCTAAGAATTGTCCTGAGAATAGCGTTTGCTTAAATGAGATTAATATGGATAAATACTTGTCAAAAACTAACTATATATATGGAAGTGAAGTTCACAAGGCAATTAATAGTATGAATATTGCTATGGATAATAGAAATAAAATTCCGTCAAACTGGTGGAACGATAATAATAATAAAACATTTACACTCCCATTTGATAGTAAGGCTAAATTACAGCGTGCAACTGTGCGCTCTAAGATAATTGATATAAAGGTAAATTGCGTATATCCCTTTAGGGGTACTAGACAAAAATGCAACATCCCAGATACATTTCAATTGAATTATGAAAATGGATTATTCATTGGATTATTCATTGCTGAAGGAAATATTAATAATAATTCTATACACATCACAAATTTAGATGATACAATTATAGAATTTGCGAAAGGCTGGTTTAATATGTTTAACATAGAATATTCAGAGGCTACAAAAATAAATAATATCGGTGGAACTACTAGAACGATACGTGGAAATTCATCAATTATGTCAAACTTTATTACAAAATTAGTAGGTTCTGGCTCTGAAAATAAACATATTCCCAATGAGGCATATATTTCAAATATAGAATTCGCAAAAGGTATTTTAAATGGTTATATTTCAGGAGATGGGTATGTTTCTAAAAATTCAATTGAGTCATCATCGGCATCAAAACGATTGACAGAAGATATATCATTATTATGTTCACGAATTGGTGTATATTCAAGAATATTTAAAACGCAAAATAATAATAATAATATCGGAACTTTAAATATTAAACCATCATATAGACTATCCATTCGTTCTACAAATGGAAAAATATTCGCAGAACAGGTAACACTTCTTCACCCTGAAAAAAATAACAAAATGAAGTCAATTATTTGGAAAGATAAATTAGATAAAGTCATTGTTCACAACGACGTTGTATTAGATGAAATTATTTCAATTGAAAAAGTAGATCCTGCGCTTCATCCAAAAATGTATGATTTGACTATTCCTAAAACATTGAATTTTGGTTTGGCAAATGGACTTCAAGTTCGTGATACATCAACCACAGGATATATTCAGAGACGGTTAATCAAGGGCCTGGAGGATTTGAAAGTAGGATATGATATGACGGTGAGAAATAATAAGGACAGAATTGTTCAATTCTCATATGGCGACGATGGAATCGATACTGTAAAAGTGGAGAATCAGTCATTGCCGCTTGTTTCGATGTCATTGGAGGAAATATATGCCCATTATTATGTATCTACACAAGACGATAAAGATGGAATATTGATGACAGTGTTTACGAAGTCGGCAGCTACGCGTATGAAAAAACATAGCAAAGACCAAGATACGAAGACTAAATTCTATATTGATATGATGATAGAGAAGCGCGATGAAATTGTTAAGAATGTATTTAAGATGAGGGATAATAAGAATATACATTTGCCGGTATGTTTTACACATATTATTAATAACGTCCAGGGGATGCAGCACATTACCAAAAATTCGATGGTGGATATCACGCCTATTGATGTATTTGATATGATAGAAGACAACTACAAAATAATGGAGAATCTTTATTATGCTCCGCCTACAGAGTTGTTCAAGACAATGTACTACTTCTATTTGTCACCTAAGGAGTTGTTGGTTGTGAAGAGGTTTAATAAAAAGGCGCTTACTGTACTACTGGAAACGATTACGCTGATGTATAAACGTGCTATTGTCGCTCCAGGAGAAATGGTTGGAATGATAGCAGCGCAGAGTATTGGTGAACCGACAACACAGCTTACTTTAAATACATTTCATTCTGCTGGTGTTGCATCGAAGTCAAATGTTACACGCGGCGTGCCTCGTATTGAGGAAATATTGTCGCTATCCGAAAATACGAAGAATCCGTCGTTGACTATTTATATGAAACGCGAAGAGGAGACAGACAAGGAAATCGTGCGTGATAGGATTCCAAATATTGAGATTACGATTTTGAAAGAAATTGTTGAAAGTATTGAAATATGTTTTGACCCTGATGATATGAACACTTTAATTGAGCAAGACAAGGCTGTGATGTCGCAATATTTCGAATTCGAACAAATGGTGGATGAGTGTATGTCTTCCGCACAACCGGAAGGAGGGTTTGCATCGGATTCTACTGTCAGCGCTGGTGGCGGTGCTGCTGCTGGTGGAGGCGGTGGTGAAAATGCCCCACCCAGCGATAAATCAAAATGGGTTATCCGTATGACGCTTGACAAGGAATCGATGCTTGATAGGAAGATATCAATGGATGATGTTCATTTCGCTTTAAAGAATATGTACGACAAAGAGGTAACGTGTATGTATGCCGATTACAATGCCGACAATCTGGTATTCCGCATTCGTCTTAATAATGTTATCACAAATTCCAAGAAGAAGAACAATACCCTGTCGCTGGATCAATCAGACCAGATATACATTTTGAAAAATTTCCAGGACAATATGCTGAACAATGTCGTATTGCGAGGCATCAAGGGTCTATCCAGGGTTTTGCTTAGAAAGATTACGGATTCGCTTGTTAAGGTAGATAGTACATATACAAAGAAAGAGACGTGGGTACTTGATACAACGGGGACGAATTTGTTGACCGCTTTGGCGTTAGACTATATTGATGTCACCAGGACGATAAGTAATGATATTCAGGAGATTTATAATGTGCTTGGAATTGAAGCAGCGAGAGTAGCGATTTACAATGAGCTGTCAGAGGTTCTTGAGTTTGATAATACATATATTAACTATCATCATTTGATTATGTTATCGGACAGGATGACGGCAAGTGCAAATATGGTATCAATCTTTAGGCACGGAATTAATAATGACGATATTGGGCCGATTGCAAAGGCGTCATTTGAAGAAACACCAGAGATGTTTTTGAAAGCGGCGAGACACGCGGAACTGGATGAGATGCGTGGTGTTTCGGCAAATGTAATGTGCGGGCAAGAGGGATTTTTCGGAACAAGTAGTTTTAAGATATTGCTTGATATGAATAAGATGATTAAATTCACTGGCCAAGATGAATACAATATTACGAACGCTACCGATGAAATAGAAAAAGCGTTTATGCTGGAAAATCCAGACGATGTATGCTCGATTAGTAACCTATCGATGAATGTAACTGTTTCAAATATTAAGAAGGAAAACCTCGGTAATGTGATGTCGAACTATAATATCGGATTTTAAAAAGCATACATTACTTTGGTTATGTGGTTGTGTGGCGTGTGCGCGCGCGAAATATAATATAATATTTTTATATTATATTTTTGTGATGATACAACGTAATAAATATATAAAATTTACAGTTACAATTAAAGTTACAATTACATTTACATTTACAGTTACAATTAAAGTTACAATTACATTTACAATTAATCACTATCGGTTTCTGTTTTATCTTCATCAACCTCAACACTAGAAGGAGGAGGAAGAGGAGGAGGAAGAGGAGGAGGAGTAGGAGGAGGAGCAGGTATAGGGGATGAACTGGGTTGTAAAGATAATATATTCTTCGGTTTATTTTTACTGGAACGAGCTGCGAGTGATACTAGTGAGGGTGGCTTTGCTGACTGAGGTGGTCGTGCCTGAGATGTTGCCTCAGATGATGCCATAGTTGGCAATGCCGCCTCTGAAATAGGAGAAAGAGCAAATAAATTTGGTATTTTCTTTTTACCTTGTCGTGCCAACGCAAGTGGTTTTGATGTCGTCGTTGGTGCTCCTTCAGATGCAGAAGGAAGAGCAAATAAACTTGGCATTTTATTTTTACCTTTTCGTGCTGACAGAACCGCCAATGATGGCTTAAATTTCGATTTTGATTTTTGTCCCATTGCTTTGGTACCCGATACGAGTTGTTCTGATTTTTTTAATTCATCTATTTCATCAATAGGCGGTGAATCCCCTAAAATGCTTGCACTCATAAAAGAAGAAGACTCCTCATAATTTCGTTTTTGTATTATTGATGGCTGTACAAAATTTGTAACAAAATTCATTATATTTTTTTTAAATCCAGATGTTGTAGATGCCAAGCTATCTACAGGTGCTTCGCCCTCTCCGGATACTATACCTGCATCGTCATCATCTCTTGTGGTTGAATATGTCTTCGACATTTCTTCAATTATTTTTGATTGATAACTAGGTTTTAAATCCGATATTGATAAGAAATAATTATTATCTCCTTTTCTTACTAAGTTATAAGTAGGTGTAGTATTTTGTTTAATAGATGGGACTATAATGAAATAATATTTTTGCGCGTCTTGCTGTTGTTGAGACTGAGCAGCTCCTGCTACTGCGTCGTGTTCTTCTTCCAATACAGGCATATCTGCTTGATAATATGTAGTTAATGTTGTATATGCATATTTTGTTTCGAATAGTGGTTTTTTAGGATAGTATAAAAGAATAATTGGAACTTTGTAATAATTTGCTATAATCCATATATCAAGTCGTGTAAGATAATAATTTTCTAAAAATGGAATAGCCTCTATAAAATCCTCATCATTGTTAGCCTTTATTTTCTTATCATATTCTTCTGAAATGGTTGTCATACCATAAAATTTAAGTACTGATACGATTTTACCCTTTATTTCGTCGGAATTTTGCGATGTTTGGATGCACATATTATAAAAATGTAAAATGATTAGCTTAAGAATATTTACTGTAACGGTTTCCAGTCTTTTATTACCGATTCGCACCCCTTCATTTTTTAATATAAATAGTATAACTTCAAATGAACATAAAGGAGCATTGGGGTTAAATTTCAATATATGATATTCTTTTGGGTCGGTAAAATATTTTTTAAATTCGGATGAAATAGGTCCTATATCTGTAGTACAATTTACTTGCTCATCTACAGATGCGTCATATATGTTTTCATATAATTCTGTTAATAATGGTTCTGCAGTGTCGTATGTATTAAATTTGATATATTTATTTTCAACTTGAGGTTGTAGATTGTCAAAATATCCATCCATAAGCATAGATTGGGATAATATAATCTCGTCATTTCGTAAATTATAATTTACATTAATTGGAGGGAATAATTTTTGCTCGAACATAAAGTTTCTTATTCTGTTATATCTTATTATTTCATCCGCTATTCTTGCAACATACATTACTTTATTACTTTTGTTAGGATATAGTAGATTTTTATTTGGAATTACTAGTTTACATTTACCTTCTTGGTCTGTTTCTTTAATACAATATTTTGTTTGTTGACACGAATTTGTTTCAGTATTTGTAAGACAACTTGTCGTAATTTCGCTTATATTTGCCAGCATTTCTTCATTATAGTGTGTATCGTCGAACAAAATAAATCTAGATATTAATTTTATAATTTCAGATTGAACATAGGTTAGCTTTAATAAATAAACTATATCGGTTCTCCTCAAAATCGACAATATTATTTCTTTTATTTTTATATTTTCATATCTATTAATCAATATACGTACAGTATTTCGAAAAACATTATAGAAATTATTTTCAAGGTACATATACTTTACGTATTTCTCTCTTAACGGGTCTTGTTTTAGTCTCAGATTTATTTCAGCGTCAGCAATATTATAGTCCTTTGTATTTAAAATCGGTATATTAAATATCCCATCGGTTCTTACGCTTTCGTCTTCGCTAATATCTATAGATACATATTGGTTTGTTTCAGTAACTAGGCCTACAATTTTTCCATCATCTATTACTTTGAATATTGGACGCGATGGTATTTTAAGGGTACCGTGAACATAATTGAGAAATATAACCGTATCTTCATATGGCTGCCATAAAGAACTGTCATCTATGTAATTTATTTCCGGGATGCTATAATCTATAGGCGATGGCTCGCACATTATAATACCGGATAATGTTTCGTCATCTCCGTCTTGTTCCCGTGTTAGTTCTATAAATATACCAATTACTCTACCATCATAGTTAACAATCTGATTCGATATTTTATATCTCATTTTTAAAACACGATTTTTTAATTCTGTTAAATTAATATTACGTTCGAATTCATATAATTTGGGAAATCTATTACTTACTGCTCCTCTCCTGGGAATACTATTGGTAGGTTTACATAATTTATTATACACATTCTTTATCGATTCGAGTGCTTTTTTGAGAACGTGAGGTATAATGGTTTCTTCGACTACTTTTCCACTTTCAGTTGTTATTCTCTTTATGGTTGTATTTTTGATACTGAAAATACAATTAAAAATTCGAGGACGATAGCCACGAACTTCATATATTGGTTCAAAACTTACTTTACTTTTAATTTGCCTTTTCATTATGATTACTGTTTTTTTATTATCGTCGAAAAAATTGTTCGAATAATTGTTTGATGGACATATAATTTCTATATTATTTGTTATGTCTCTATTTGATATTTGTACAATAGCAAGATTTAGTCCATCTTTAAATAATTTGGGGTTAGGAGTACATATTATGTCCCAAATATATTCGTAATCTATAAAAACAGTTTTACTCTGTATATATTTTCTGAAATTTTCATATGAGCATACAACCTTCTTAAAGAATACAAATTGAGCATCGTCGTCTGATATTTTTTTAATTGATTTAAATATCGTAGAGTTCTTATACTCGAAATTGGGACTTTTTAATGATTGTCTGAAAATCTCATCATCAATAATACAAGAGTTTGTTTTCTCTTTTCTTTTTTCTCTATCCTTGTCTCTTACTATTTCAGTTGATGTTAATGAGCGAGGGCCTTTGTGAGAGGATGCCGTAGAAGTAGAAGACGAAGACGAAGACGATGGACTGGATTGAACTTTTTTTAATAAAGCCACCGGTTTTGACATATTTTGCGACTGTGCTGATGAT
>Ga0194055_10001324_pt1 | contig 20213 bp, 14 predicted proteins | sample SepL449m_MetaG_FD_155482 | JGI IMG/M metagenome (GOLD analysis project Ga0194055, IMG submission 155482) | Anoxic zone freshwater microbial communities from boreal shield lake in IISD Experimental Lakes Area, Ontario, Canada - Sep2016-L442-9m | ecosystem: Environmental > Aquatic > Freshwater >...
TCTTCCCGATGGAACCACACCAGCCACGCCGGGCCGACATCGACCCAAAGGCTGCTAAACGCGCTGAACGCCAAGTTGCCACCATGTTTGTTTTGGCAATCGCACTCATCCTTGGTTTCGTAGTTGTTTACGTAAAAGTTCCAACCACCAAACTTGTGGCATTCCCGATTGTGGGTACAGCAAGCCTTAGCAACGTTCTGCTGGGCACACTTTTTGGCCTAGGCATGTTCCTCATTGGCGCCGGCGCGATTCACTGGGCTAAAAAACTTATGCCAGATGTTGAAGTTGCTGAAGAACGTCATGAAATGCGCTCCACCCCAACTGCGCGTCAGGAATTTGCGGCAGCAATTAAAGAAGGCGCTGCTGAATCAGGTTTTGGCGAGCGCAAGATCATTCGCCGCACACTTCTTGGGGCGCTAGCGCTCTTCCCAATCCCGCTTGTGGTTATCTTGCGCGATTTGGGGCCAATGCCTGGCACGCGCCTTCGCACAACCCTGTGGGACAAGGGTGTTCACCTAGTAACCGACCCAACATATCGCCGCATCCGCCCGGAAGACATCCCAATCGGTGGTCTAATCAACGCAGTGCCAGAAAACCTTTTACATAAAGAGGAAGAAGACGGCAACCTAAACGAGCGCGGCAAAGCATCCATCATTATTGTGCGTATGGATCCGGCCGACATTGTTTCTCAGCAAGGCGCTGGCTGGGATTATCAGGGCATTGTGGCTTATTCAAAGATTTGCACGCATGTTGGTTGCCCAATTTCGCTTTACCAACAGCGCACGCACCACTTGCTGTGTCCGTGCCACCAATCTACATTTGATTTATCAAACTCGGGCAATGTGGTCTTCGGACCAGCTGCGCGTCGCATGCCACAACTTGCGATCACAGTTGATGCCGAAGGTTACTTAGTTGCTCAGCACGGGTTCACCGAACCTGTAGGACCTAGTTTTTGGGAGCGTGGCTAATGAGTACCACTCATTATGAAGATCCAACTACCGTCGTTGGTAAAGCAGCTGTTTATGTAGACGAGCGCCTTGCGCCGGCCGGTTTCATGAAGCGCCTACTTACCAAGGTGTTCCCTGATCACTGGTCGTTCATGCTCGGTGAAATCGCGCTTTACAGTTTCATCATCTTGCTGCTTTCAGGTACTTACCTAACTTTGTGGTTCAAGCCATCGATGACTGAAGTTATCTACAACGGTTCTTACCTTCCGCTAAAAGGCGTGAAGATGTCTGAGGCATTCTCATCTACTCTGAACATCTCATTTGATGTTCGCGGTGGCTTGTTGATGCGCCAGATTCACCACTGGGCTGCGTTGTTCTTTGTAGCTGCGGTTTCGGTGCACTTACTTCGCGTGTTCTTCACAGGCGCATTCCGTAAGCCACGTGAAATCAACTGGGTTATCGGCACAGGCCTACTAACCCTTGCGATTCTTGAAGGTTTCGCGGGCTATTCCCTACCGGACGATCTACTTTCGGGCACTGGTCTTCGCATTGCTGAAGGCATCATGCAGGCCATTCCACTTGTGGGTACTTATGTGGCTATGTTCTTATTCGGTGGCGAATTCCCAGGCACAGATTTCATTTCGCGCCTTTACTCAGTTCACATTCTTCTCATCCCAGGTATTTTGCTTGGCCTAGTTACTGCCCACTTGCTGATGGTGGTTTACCAAAAGCACACCCAGTTCCCTGGCCCAGGCCGCACCGAAAGCAATGTGGTTGGTTACCGTTTGCTACCAATCTACATGGCTAAAGCTGGCGGTTTCTTCTTCGTGGTGTTTGGTATCACTACCCTGATTGCTGGCCTTGTTACCATCAACCCGATTTGGCTTTACGGCCCTTACACGCCATCACAGATCACTGCAGGTTCGCAGCCCGACTGGTACATCGGTTGGCTCGATGGCGCTGTGCGTGTGACGCCGAACCTTGAGACTTCCGCTTTTGGCCACACCATCAGTTGGAACATCTTGATTCCGGCCCTGATTATTCCAGGCATCATGTTCACCGCTCTTGGCCTTTACCCATGGATTGAGGCTTGGGTTACTGGAGATAAGCGCGAGCATCATTTGCTTGATCGTCCACGCAACGCCCCTACTCGCACCGCACTTGGTGTGATGGCGCTTAGCTTCTACTTAATCTTGTGGATTGCCGGTGGTAACGACATCATCGCAACCTCGTTCAACCTCTCGATTAACACGCTTATTTGGAGTTTCCGCATCATGCTATTTGTGGTGCCACCAATTGCGTTTGTTATCACCAAGCGCATCTGCCTAAGCCTGCAGCGCCGCGACAACGATAAGTTGTTGCACGGTTACGAGACTGGCCGCATCTTGCGCCTACCGCATGGTGAGTTCATCGAGATTCATGAGCCAATTTCAGTTGCTGAAGCAGCCATGATTTTGGGCAAGAGCGATGTTCCAGCCTTGGCACTGCCACCAGTGGTGGACGAGCATGGCGTGAAGAACCCGAAGGCTCGTTCAAGCAAGGTGCGCGCTCGCCTATCGTCTTGGTACTACAGCGAGAATGTTCCAGTGCCGACAGCTGAAGAGTTGCAGGCAGCCCGTGAACATCAGGAGCACGCATTGCATGCAGCTGGTGAAGCCGGAGCGATTGAAGGACCTTAGTTCTTAATAGTTTGAAAAGCCGCACCCTTGGGTGCGGCTTTTTTGGTGCCCATTCCAAGCATCCAGCGGTCCATTACCCGGGGTTTGGGAGATAAAAAGGGCCTATGTTCGCCTTCCCCTACGACTTACAATTACTAATCAAATCTGGAACTTCTTCATCACCTATTGTTGTATTATTAAAACAATTACTCCTGGAGGTTTCCATGAATTTTGCCCAGAAACTGTTAGCTTTCTGCGTTTCCTTGTGTCTGTCCGCTTTTACAGCAATCACTCCCATAAACGCTGTCAGCTCACCTTGCACAGGGAACGGTCCCGACCTTCATGGTCAAACCATAACGCCGGAGATCATTAAGAGATACGGGTCAAAGATCAATGATGGATGGACAGACATCTGGACCATAGATTTATCTAATGCGAACCTTGCAGGAGCGACCTTTGCAATTGCAAATACATACGTGAAAAATTCAAACTACTCCTGCGCCAATTTAACTGGAGCAACAATCAGCTGGACTGGCAACCAACCAAATTTTGAATTCGCTAACCTTGCCAGTGCCCGACTGAATGGCATTGGCTATCAGGCAAACTTCAAGAACGCAAATTTAAGTGGCGCTTTTGTCAATCTCATGTCCTCTCAGCAAAACTACGATTTCACTAATGCAAACCTGAACAACACCAAGTTTTTTGACAGCCAGACAAATAACGACTCTTTATGGATAAATGGCAAGTTCATCAATACCGATCTAAGAACGATCATCGTTCCTAACCCGGAAAAATTGAACCTAAATGGTGATTACACAGGATCGAACATGTCTGGAATGCACATTTATTCTCTATATGGCAATTACACCAATACAAATTTATCTGAAACTCAAATTCAGGTGATTGGTGGTAATTTCACTGGTGCGAATTTAGCTAATTCGACAATTGGATCTAAAGACGCCTTTTCATTAAGTGGGTCGAACTTCACAAATGCCAATCTTTCCAACACCACGATAACCGGGAAAAAGATTTGCATACTGCCTCATAGTCAGGACTCACTGGCGTTGTACGAAGACGCCGGATATAAAGTAACTTTCAATAATTCGAATCTGGACAGCCTAAATCTGTCTGGGCTTTCGTGTATGAATTCCACGGGACAAAAGAATACGAGCTTCCCACTAATGAACTTCGACGGGCGACAGATTTTAGGTTCGCCCAATCTTCCAAATGGATATCAAATAATCAATGGAATATTGTTTGGACCCGGAGTTCAAATTACTGACCTTGACCTAGGTGTTTCAGACCTAAGTAACCTGGATTTGACCGGAGCCTTCGGCAAAGGGCTTAAAGGCTCGCCTAAACTCCCGTCTGGCTGGAAAATTATTGCGGGGAATCTGGTCGGCCCTGGGGCTTTCCTATTGAACCAAGATTTTGCTGGAGCCGATTTGTCAAGGCTTGATCTCAGCTACGTTAAGTCGTTTGGACTAACTCGCATTGGAAAATTACCGACTGGCTATAAGCTAATTGGCGGGACAGTTTTTGGGCCGCGAGTTGATCTTTCAGGGCTCCGGCTTAACGAGTGGAATGAACAAGGAATTTTAATTAGCACCGATTACAGTCATCTAAATTTGCAATCTGCCGACTTGAGTTGGATGTATGTAGGTCAGTATTCTGGCGCCGTCGATTTTTCACACACTGACTTCTCGCGAGCAAATTTCCTAGGTGCTCAAATTCCAACTGATACTGACTTTTCTGAAGCGAATCTATCATTCGTCGATTTAACTGCATCTTTGATTTCGGCTTCACCAGATCATCCCACTTACAGCCACAGTTTAGCAAAATTCAGTGGAGCGAATTTCACTGGAGCTAACCTGGCGGGATTCGACTTAGGAACTGACAATTTTGGTTCATTCAATTTAACAGCTAACTTTTCTCAGGCAAATTTGTCGGGAACTTCGCTACAGAATCACGACTACTCAAGTAGCACTTTTAGCAAAGCAAACTTGTCTAACGCAAACTTGTCTAACGCAAACTTGTCTAACGCAAACTTGTCTAACGCAAACTTGTCTAACGCAAACTTGCAAGGAGCTAATTTTGATCAGGCAATTTTAACGGGCATCAAGAGCGGTCTTATTCAGGGACAACCGTTGAATTTAAATGAATCTTGGTCGCAGATGGGCGGTTACCTTGTAGGACCAAGCGCAAATCTTAGCCATGCAGATCTTTCAAATACAACTCTTTCAAACCTAAATCTAACCGGCACGAGACTTAACTATGCTGATTTGAGTGGATCTGACTTAACTAACACTAACCTTTCGTCAGCTAACCTGAACTTTGCGAACCTGATTTCTACGAACTTACAAAGTGCAAATCTCGCCCAGGCGCACATGGATTACGCAGACCTTGATTCGGCAAATCTCAGTGGAGCTAACTTAACGTCTGCGATCATGTTTGGGACAAACCTAACCAATGCCATGTTCGCCAGTACCAGCGTTCCAAGCACTTTTATATCAAGCAGCAGCGGACTGCGCTCAGGCCCTTCATTTGCGAAGAAGGTGATGAGAACAATCCCAGCGGCTAATCTGACAAATGCGAACATCTCAAATTCCGACATTCGTAGAGCAAACTTCAGCGGTGCTAATTTGGTTGGCGCAACTTTCTTCAAATCAAACACTTCACTGGCTAAATTCACCGGTTCAATTTGGGGCAATACTGTTTGCGCTGACGGAACTACTTCTAATCAGAGAACTGGTTCAACATGTCTTGGTGCATTGCTGTTAACCACAAAGTTTGCTCAAACAAAGGTGGGGCTACCTACTTCGCTCAAAAAGAGCGCGGTCATTAATCTGCCTGCAGTCACTACCCAGAATCGTCCCTTAACTATGAGAGTTTCCGGGGGCTGCGCTATTGCCGGTGTTTACAACATGGTTAATGGCAAGCGCGTGCTCTCGTTTTACAAGTTAACCGCTAAGAAGACAATCGGCTCGTGCACTGTAACAGCTTCGGCAACAGCCAATACTTACTACGCAAGCCTTACTCAAAGCCAGATTGTGTCGATTACAAACTAGAACGGGTCTTGAAAAAACTGATGGGCCACACTCTTTGCGGAGTGCGACCCATCAGTTTTTGGTGATGTTTTAATTCTCTGTCGAGGAATCCTCGTCCACAGATGATGCAGGTAAGTCCAGCGAAACTTCACCGGAATGTGCAGCTCCTGATGCAAACCGCGAACCGAGTGGTTGGGAATCGGGACCTTCTGGATCGAATGGAGACTCATCTGGCCCAGCCTGAAGCACTGCAGGCTTACTTGGTTTTGCAACCCAAGGTGTGAGGTTCTCTAGTACAGAGTTGTAGAAATCTTCAATTGTGTCTATTACTGAATCAATAAAAGAACCCTTGCCTCTGCCACGTTTTGTTCCAACCTTTTGGATATATGTCAGCGTGAAGCCTGAGATGTCGCGGCCATCAGCTGGTACTAATAGTTCGGGTTTCTTGCGTGCATCGCTAAGTAATTCCACGTTAAGCGGTCGCTTACCTGCGTTCTTGACCCTGGTTTCTAAACGAAGATTGTCAGGTGCCTTGCTTAGTTGCCTCAACAACCAGTTAACACGAGTTAGTGATCGTCCATCTTGTGGCGCAGGAACACTAATTGTGACTCTAATCTGCCCCGCTCTAAGATCTACAGCTACATCAATATTTGAGATTGTTTTTGGAATTTCGATTTCTCCAGTTAAACAACCAGTTTCAAGAAACGATGTTATCGATTGCTGAGTGAATCTCTCCGGATCAGTTTTGGCCAATTTAGGCGCAACTTCTCTAACCTGTTCACCTAGCTTCGCGGAGAGTCTAAATGCAGCAAAACGCATCAATGATTCAAAATTATGAATCGTTTCAGGAACATGTTTGCTTTGTGAAGTCAAAGTTCCATTAAGGATTCCCTCGCGCACTGTCACCCAGGAATCGCCCATATCATTAAATTCGCTTGCCCCTGATGCAGGATGTTGTAGAAAACGAATCAACTCACCAAGAATCCAGGCCTGATCGGGGTCACTAATTCCACGAAATTCCTTCTGAACAATCGCAGCGGTCAAAATACGAATCCATGAGTGGTGGACCAGATTGATTTTTTTATATTTCTTGTGGTCTATTCCTAATGTCGGGTGCTCGCCTGTGTACGTAAGGACTTGATTGCTTATTGTCAGCAATGCGTCCACTTCGTAAAGACGACATAACTCAAGATAACTATTTAGTTGATCGGAATTGAGATTGTTCTTATTGGTTTTGACTTCAACAAGAGCAGTCCAAATGGTTTTGCCCCTTTTGACAACTATCAACCCATCTGGGCGAATACGCCTTTCGTCAAGTTCAAATTCTGGTTCGATATAGCACTCAACATTCCCCGCGGGTGCATCTAAATCCTTCAATAATGTGCGAGCGAATTCAGGAACTGATGTAAGAACAGCTAAAAAAGCGCTGGTGGTCCTGCGCTCTTGCTCTTCATCGCCCTTCAGCCCCGATACCGGAATTAATCTCGCTTGCTGAAAATCGCTGAAGTCCATTTGATACTCCTAATTTGAACAGTCTTTAGATTAAATGATACCGAAAAACATCAGGGCACGCATTGCATGCAGCGAGTGAAGCCGGAGCGATTGAAGGCTCTTCACACTAACTACCGAGCGATAGAAGTCCTTTGTATAAGGAATTTATGTCTGAGGTGTAATCAACGCTGTTTGCTGGCGACGCTGGTGATTCATTGCCTATGTCTAAGCGCATTGCGATGTCCCAGTTTTTCAGACTAGCTGTTGGTTCACTCAGGTTAATTATCTGACTCAAATCGAGATCGATACGCTTCAAATTTCCACTGGCAGCCCAGGCCCGCATCTGTAATGACTGATTTGATGCTTTTGCAATCAGTTGGCTCAAAGCATTTTCAATTTCTTGGCGATTCGATTCCAGTGCTCCAAGGTTTACGTCTTTCAGACCCTGCTGCAGTTTTTTACCGAACTTAGCCAAGTCCACGCTAAGCAGGAACTTGTTTCCGGTGCTGTCGCTACCTTCACTGGTGATTGTGCTTGAATCACGCAGAGCATCAACTACAAACTTCTGCAACTCTGTTGTTGCGGGCAAGGATGGAGTTGGCGCCGCGGTTACCTGGGCAAGGGCTTTATCAATTTGTTTACCGAGTTCTGTATCGCTCTTCAAACTCACAGATGCAGTATCGCCAGCAAGCACGGTGTTCAATAGCCGCACTACAAATGAATCACTACCCAAAAATGAGCCATATTGTTCAACGCTTGCTTTGGCATCGTCAACCTGTGCGCGGGTAACTACCTGCGGATTAACTTCTGGCAACTTATTTACTTCGGAATTCAAATACAGCACGCGATCTACAAGGCGCATGTCTGCTACATTAACCGACCCATATTGAAGCGCGATTGCATAATTTGTATCCGCTAGCGTTCCACTGCTCTTGTTGGTTTGCAGGTGAATCTTTGTTTGACCTAAACCTGTTGCTAGTGCGTCAACTGTTGTAACTCCTGGCAGATTTAGCGCTCGGATTTCTGAATCGGTTGTCCCGCTTCGACGCAAGGCATCGGGATTGATTTGCATCGAGATCGTGATGTCATTTACATCTGACTTAAACCAGGATCCAAGTGCCACATAAAGGTTTACATTTGAATTGTTGAACAGGGCAAAAGCAGCACCGCCACCAAGCGCTAAAGTCACAGCCGCGACACCGGCAATCACTTTGCTCTTCATGGAGAATTTAGCAACCTTGGCTGCTGTATCCGAACCTAAAGAAACTAGGGTCTCAGTATCACTAGCTAAGTCGAAGGGATTGGTTGACTCCGCTGGAGAAGTACCGTTGTTGATTGAGTCCATTGCAAATACCTACCTTTGTTGTTTCAGAACTCTACCGTAGACCGGAAGTTCACCAGAGCTTGATTAAATGATTGCAGCGAAGCCTTGAGAATTACCGTTGCAAATAGGGGTATACCTCAGGTTAAGCGCTTTTGCCTGATTCATCATCCACTTCTGGGATAACTTCTTCCATCTCAAACATTCTCTTCTTGAGACGACGAACTTCTTTCATCTCGTTATTGAGCCTGCCGTAGGCAGTTCCTTGTCCGCGGCCACTGCCAGTAAATGACGACGAACTCATGCCCATCTCACGACCTTGCCATGCGGTTTCTGCAGCGCCCAGGAACTGGAATGCCCAGTTGTACTGATCGCGCTGCTGAGTTATCAGATTACGAACAGCCTCTAGCTGGTATTCCACACTGGCATTCTCGTGGCCATCTGTAACGACAACGAACAAAACCTGCTCAGGCTTTTGCTCGTCAGATAGCGCAGCCAGGTTCTCCCCTGTGCGCACAATTTCGCCACCCACTGCGTCTAGCAAAGCTGTGCTGCCGCGAGGCACGAGTGTGTAAGTTGGCGCTGCATCTGTCATGCGCACAACGGTGTCGATAGTGGTATCGAACTCAACGAGTGTGACAGTCAGATCGCCATCTTCGGCAAACTGCTCTTTCAGCAGGGTGTTGATTCCGCCCTGGGCATCGTCACGGATCGACTCCATAGAGCCAGATCGGTCGACCACAAGGGTCAGGTGGGTGTAATTGGGCTTGGTCATGGTTACCTCATTTCTTTCGTGATGCTAGGAAACCACAGGCGACTGACATTTATGCCGGTGAAAATGAAGTGAACACTGAATACCCTCGTGTTGCTTAAAAGTTTCAGATATCTATTCGCTAAGGGTGAACAAGTACCAGGCTCTATACCGCGGTTAAGTGCCTGCCAGATTGGTTCCCATTGATTACGGTATCAATCCAAGCTCTCACATCGGAAACAAAGTTAAGTTCGGCCTCATGTGGATCTGCCAAAGTTGTATCCCAGTTGATCATTTTGTACGGCACTCCACCAACGATTGCATTTGGTGCAGGATTGACCTCTGCCGCGGTTTTAAAGTTGATTAAAAATCCTGCTGAACTGCCGTAGGCAGCAGAAAAGAACACCAACTGCGCTAAGTCTGCTCGACCCCACTTGCCATCAGAGAGCTTGTACTTAACGTCACCTACAGCGAATCCATCGTTCAGGAGTATCGGCGGAGATTTCAGTGCTTGACCATCTTCATCAATCACAATGTCTGGATTTGCAGACATTGTCTCGGGAATCAATTTCATTGAACGCTTAGATACTTTCACAAACCCCGCGAGATGTTGGCTTAAAATTTCTCGCAAGCCATCTTCCATGAGTATTGGAGTACGGAATAGAAAACTCTGTCCTGAGTGCACTCCAGAACTAATTGACTCCCCAGTTGCACGGATAATCCGGCTGGCCAAATCAAATGTTGGTTGCCAAATTTCGGCTGAACGATCAAGTTGGGCATGCAGGTCAGCCTGGGTAAAAGAACTTACCTGAGAAAATTCATGTGCCGCTGTTCTGGCTCGGCGCTTGAGTGCTGGATCAGAAATGAATTTGGAATCGGCGATGCGCAACAAAGCTTCATTTAATGTGCGATTCAGTGCATTATCCGAATCAAATTCTTCAAACTCACAGGCCATCTCTGGGCGTCCAGCTAACCAATTTAGAGTGCTCTCCACAGGCTTAATGGACCCGCGGATAAGTCTTAAATTTGCTGACTCCATTCGGTAGTCGCGATAAAGTTCAAAAGCCAAAACTGCTTCTAGCCTGGTTACATACCAATTCGCCAAGACCTCCCAGAAATCGATACTTGAAGCCGTGGAAACTTCAGAGTTAACCACTTGTGGTGACCCTATGGAATGTTTTGCGATGTGCATGAAGTGCTGAAAATTGATCTTTGGCTGCACAATGATGTCATGTTGCGAAGTGCCAATAACCCCGATTGCCTCAGGCACTAATAAGCGCCAGGCCGACTTACTGCTTGACCTATGGCACCTAATCCATGTCTTCCGGTTTTCTTCATCCCTCAACTCGGTGGCCAACTCGTCCTCAATCGGATCAAGCGGGAAATTCTGAGCAAATTCCTGACCAAGAATCTTGAGATAGTCCACCTCAAGATCTTCCAGTTGAGTTGTCTTCCATGAAGACTCAACCAGCTGGATCAATCCCTTTTTAGACACTGGGGAAGAAGTCCTTTATTGGGAAATTATCCAATTCAGTAGGGCTGGAGAAAAAATACTCCTCAATTAGTGGGAACACTTGATGCTTCCAGATTCGTTTCAAATCCTGCGGTGAGAAATCTTTCTGCATGAAGTAACTATGGCCAACTGTGAAGTGCTTACTCAATCGCTCTGTTAATCGCCTATTCAGTTCCTCAAACCCGGTAAAGAGTTCTTCTCCTACCGAATTGGCGTTCTGGCCCGATTGGTAATGAGCCCGGAGAATCGATACATCAGGGAATACTTCAAAGAAATCGAATCTGCGGCGAAGCGCAATATCTATTGAGCGCGTGCTCCTGTCAGCAGTGTTCATGGTGCCAATAATGTAAAGTTCTCGCGGAAGGGAAAACGCTTCACGATGCATCAAATTAATTTCTGAATCGCGATACTCGAGCAGGTACATCAACTCACCGAAAACACGAGGCAGGTTTGCCCTGTTCATCTCGTCAATGATCAGAACTCGAGGCAACCCATCTTCTTCAATCTTTTCAACAAGGCGAACAATCTCGCCAGCAACATTTTGGAAATCAAAGTTCCCTGACTCATTCGCAACCGGCTGCAAACCTTCAATGAACTGCTCATATCCATAACTTGGATGGAACTGAACAATTGAGATCGCTGGATTTTGAATATCTCCAGGGGTGCCAAGGATTTGTGCAGCTACCTGGCGAGCGACAAAGGTTTTGCCAGTTCCAGGAGGACCCTCGAGAACTACTTGGGGGCTTTGATCAGTCAGCGATTCAATAAGCTCTTTAAGATCGAGCGCAGACCAATGTGTTAACTGCTGCAATTGACTCACATCACCTCCACTAGCGCTTTCCGGAGAATTTGCGATCTTTGCCTGTTCCTCGTATATCACATCCAGAGGTGCCAGGAGTGAAATTACATTTTCGACGATCTGTTCATCTGATGGCATGTTACCTGTGTCATATCTAAAATGAATCACATCTCCAGGTATGTAACTTGCAGCCATCGTGGTTGGATTGCCTAGGTCCATTTTGGAAATCTGCTCCAATCTTTGGGCTAGATCATCTTCCAGAAGGCCTTTAGTTTGAATAAGCTTTCTTGCCCAATTGGTGCTGTCAACAATATCTTGCTGTTTCTTTGGAACGAAAGCTCCCTTAATTAAATTCGTAGTACCTTGATTTAGCGATAAGTAAACTCTCTGCCCATCTGTTGAAAACAGGAAAACAAGGTCAAAGCCTTCTCGAACGCTTGGGGAAAATTCTCGCTTAAATATCCTTACCCAAGGAACGCTTGTCTTCAGCCCAGTGCCATCACGTCCTTCAACATCCCAGTTCGCATTACCCAAGGCATTACTCAAGCCCTCCGCTAATCCGTTTCGAATCTCATTTCGAACAAGAACGCCGCGCGCCTGCATATCAGGCGTGTTCTTGCTCGAGTAATTTAATTGAAGATCGAGGACTTTCTGAATGGCAATCGAAATCATATTCAAAGCTTGTCATAGAAATGGGTGAATTCAAGACAATTTATGAAATAAGGCACATTAGCAACAACCAAGTTTTTCGAGGGCTATACTCTGGAATCATGGAGAATGCTTTGAATATGGAAAGTACAGAATATTTATGAACAAGGCCGAACTTATTGATGCGGTAGCAGCAGCGGCTGACATCAGCAAGAAAGAAGCTACTGCTGTAGTTGACGCTGTATTCGGCAGCATCAGCGCAGCAGTTGCTAAGGGTGACACAGTGTCACTAACTGGCTTCGGCATCTTCGAGAAGTCAGACCGTGCAGCTCGCACTGGCCGCAATCCTCAGACTGGTGCAACAGTTCAGATTGCAGCGACTTCAGTTCCGAAGTTCCGCGCAGGCGCAGAATTCAAGAAGAAGGTTTCAGGTTCTGGCTCTAGCCGAAACCGATCAGAGGGATGGATTCACGCAAAAACGGACGGGCACGCCAATGAAGACGATTTCGCTTCAACTTTGGAGCAGAATTCACTTTTGGTCTCTACGATTCTCGGCGTGGTTGGAAAATCGACCAGCACGAGAGACTATGAAATAAAAGTTGATGGGTCCAAAAAAGTTGACTCCATTTTCGGAGACAAGACCACATCTAAAGTTGACATCGAAATTTCTTTGCCACAACCAGAACGATTAAACATCTCATTAAAGAAGAGTGATTCTGGGCAGGTTTGGCTAATTGGCCTACCCCGATTTGTTTCAGCAATCGAATATCATCTAGACCGCAAATTATCGGCCCCAGTCAAAGAGGGACTAGATCTATTCATTGGCGGCCCGAACTTGGTAAATGTGAGTGAAAAATTCGACTCTGCGATTGCTTACAGCCGAAACGCTACCCCACTACTTGCAAAGCAAGAGATGCATCAAAATCGACTTGTTGGCTCTACTATTCGAATCGTCTATCCCGAGATTTGGGATGAGACACTTTCCTTCTTTAATGAAAATATTCAACTTATTACTGAACTATCTTTTGCGCGTGGGCTTGCCCTGGACCAAGCGGAGTCAGCAGATGTGATCATTTATAACAGATCCAATTCTGGCGTTCCTACCATATTTCCCAGCCAAAAAATCCAAAATGCAGCACATGCCCAGGTTCAACAGCTAAAAATTAGGGAAGGGCTGAGGAATGGCGGAAGTACCATTCAACTACCTACAGGTTTTCTACAAATGCACAGACCGGATGGCACGAACCAAATGCAATTCCATCATAACTTTTCCAAAATTAATTCGCTTTTAAACGATCGCTAACAATTCAATGCATTAAGAATTGCTTCCCCAATTGCCTTTCCTAAAAGCGGAGGTACGGCATTTCCGATTTGTAATCTTTTCTCATCGATCGTGCCTAAGAATTTAAACCAATCCGGAAAACTCTGACACCTCGCACCTTCACGTAATGAGAGGGCCCTGTTCTGATAGGGATGTATACAATTCGCACTTGATGGGGTGGTGAAGTTTCTTGTAATAGTTGGGCTCGGTTGCGTGCCAATAATTCTTTGGTAACTATTCTTAAAACCCGATTTTGGCCTAATACTCTCAGGCATTAGCTTCTGGATGTCTGGATCCAGCCCAGATCGTCCTTGTGGAATGTAAGACATCATTTCAATAAAGTATTCGCGATGCCCTACTGCAACATGATCTTGTGGAATTTTAGAATTAAACCGGAAATAACGCTGCAATTCGTTTTGGGGTTCTGTTAAGTACTCCTCGATCCTTTGTCCCGGTACTAGAACTGGAAGGTCAGATGTAGCATCATCAAATGTCCAAGTTTCTGTACCGGTTGACGGAGTCTGTGTATGAAAATCTTCAAAAAATTCATTTCCATGCTCATCCGCAGAAAAAAGAGAGCCGCCTTCAGACACTCCACTCTCTCCTGGAAAAATGAAATTTGAGGATTTACTTCCTACGAGAAGAAACCGCTTTCGCCTCTGGGGAACACCTGAAAGACTAGCGAGCACGACAGCCGAACGAACGTGATACCCAAGCTTCCTTGCATATTCAACGACTTCCTCGTAAATTTTGCCTTCTTGAAAACTTCTAAAACCTGCCACATTCTCCATTACAAAAACCTTTGGATTTGTAATCTCTATCGCTCGAAGAAATGCAAGGACAAGTCCGTTTCTCTTGTCGCCTAATGCACGCTTGCCCGCAGTTGAAAATCCCTGACAAGGCGGGCCGCCTACAACTATGTCAAACGGTCCGAATTCGCTATTTACTTTCTCAATCAACTCATCCTCTACCGAGTCACATATCGGCGAGAGACCAAGGTTTAGCTCAAAGGTTTTACAAGCGATTTCCCAATTATCAATGGCGCATTTAGTTTCGATGCTGTCGCCGGCTTCATTTCTAGCCAGACTCATTCCAAGCGATAGCCCTCCACAACCCGAGAAGAGGTCCAGTGAAGAATATGTAGTCAATTTAACTCCTAATTGAACTATTCAATCATCGCACAAGTATCCGACAACAAAAGCCTCAACTCGCCCCCACTAAACTTGCAGGGTGAATGACACCCTGCCATATCAGAACCCCCAGCTCTCTATCGAGGAACGGATCACCGACCTTATTGGTCGCATGACCCTGCCTGAGAAGGTTGGGCAGATGTTGCAGCTGGATGCTCGGGAGAACATCACAGGGCTAATAAACGACTTCCATGTGGGCTCTATCCTGCATACCTCGCCCGACGACATGATTCTCTCGGCCAAACTCATTGCCCAAACCCGCTTGCAGATTCCGCTGCTTGCCTTGAGGTTCTAATAGCTAAGGCAAAAAAAGTAAATGCAGCCACAATCAAAATTACTGAGACAATTTCAAAAATTGAATATCGGAACGGCGCATGAGAGTAGGCGTAGTCGTTGTGATTAAATCCAGACCACTGGCCTGGAATCAGGTCTTTGAAGCTCCAGGGCCCGTAAGGACTGCGAGGCCCTTGTGTCCAAAGGCTCTGATACGAATAGTCAACAAAATATGTGAATATCGCAAATACGGCCAAAGTCAACGAAGTGACCATTTGAAACAAAGCCTTTAAATATGAAGTATTTCGGCCAGAAGGCAATTGATCTTTCTGAGATTCATCCATAATCACAACATAGTGTGTTAGCACTAGGCTGCTCAGCATTTCGGTCCCAGGTGTGAATTGGATCCACTAGTTCACTGCCATTTAGACTTTATATTTACTCGAAAATCTGAGATTGGGTAAACTGAAAGTCGTCATAAGAATACGACCAAGGGATTATTGAATGAAAAAGCTTGTAGCCATAGTGATTTCTCTAGGTTTAGTGTTTTCATGCATTTGGTATGTACAAATTGGTCGTTATACGCACGTGCCTGCGGTTGCCGGCCTTTCAAAATCCGAAGCTACGACTCTTGCAGTTAGCACTAATCTAAAGCCAATTCTGCGTTCACAATTTTCTGAGACGATTGCGAAGCAAATTGTTATTTCAGGCTCATTGCCAGCCGCAGAAAAAGTACTAAAGAATTCTGAATTGATCTTGATCGTTTCAAAAGGACCGAGGCCCCGCATTGTTCCGGAACTTTCTGGACTTTCACTTACTGCAGCCACGCGAAAACTTAAGGCTCTCAAACTTGGCATTGAAGTCTCATCACAGATTTATGCAGCACAGCCACTAAATACAGTCTTGAACTCCAGTCCCATATCCGGTGAACTTGTGAAACGCGGATCTGTGGTTCGAGTCACGCTAAGTAAAGGGCAGGAGCCTCGTCCTTCGGTCACTGTTAATAACTCATCGGGATACGGTGGCACCGGTCGGTACTTGCCGTCCGATGGGTTCCATCAGATGATCGTCCACTAGCGGTTCACCCGCGACCAAACCTTCATAAAAGTCACGCATTGAGCAACATGGGGGCAAACGAATCTTTTGTAACACCTCTGAAAATCTACGGGGCTTTGACCTGGGACACGGGTTTCAAGTAATTCCTGTCAAGTATCGGTAATGTTGCGATTATGAAAATGTATGAATGCCGGGAATGCGGATCAGATTTCAACATAGACCAACTCAGTGCTTGCCCATATTGCAAGACGGAAGTCGCATTTGATCTAGATGGTAGCTTCACTGGAATCAGCAAACCCTGCCGTCGTTGTGGCAAGATCTTTTCCGCGCTTTCCGACAGACAGACATTTTGCCAGCCGACTCATTGCGGATCCACCGTCGAAAAGGAACTAGATCTCGAAGAATGGTTGCTTCTGTGCGAGGAAGTTGGCTATTCCAAGTGGGAGCAAATTAAACCGAGTAGCAACTACATGAGAGGAGTTCGCCAACGTTTTTATGATGCCTACTTGGGTCCTTGGTCGATATTCCTTTCTACCATCATCCCAAGCGTTATCTATGCGGTTAATGACTCTTCAGCAACCAATCGATGGGCAAACATGTCCTATGCATTTGGTTTGTTAGGAAGCATTTTTATTGGCGTTTCGCTTTTCAAGAGATGGAAATCGGAGAGATTTTTTGTGACGGCCGCCGCTATTTGTTTCTTCCTGTCATTCGCAGTGCTGTCGCAGGAAGACACACAGGCCAATTATTCCGGTTACGATGTTCGAGCAACATGTATAAACGACCAGACATCAGGATATGGACGCGACGGTCCTGTCGAAAGTAGGGCTACCAACATTGACATTATTCTCATTTCAACCGGCATGTTCAGCAAAAATGGACACGCTGAGTGTCCGAGTTTCACATACGAACACGATTTTTATGGGGATAGTATCAACCCCACCACCACAGGAACTTATGACACTTTAGAGTATACAAATGAGAATGGTAATTCTTACTTCACGATAGGGTCAAAGGCAGTCTTAAGCCATAAATCAATTGTCCCGACACGATGGAACCGCAACCTTAACTTAAGCTACACAATGGGAGTTTTGTTGTGTCTTGCCTATTATTTTCGCTGTCGCAAAAAATGGGAATCCGCTGACGAATTGGAGAATCCTGAATTCCAGGGGATTCCCCCGATAGAGACTATGTCTAAAGTAACTCCCGAAAGTTCGTCCAATTTGGAACAGCTTGAAAGACTTGCTGATCTAAAAAAGCAAGGATTCCTTACACCAGAGGAATTTGAAATGGAGAAATCTAAAATTCTGAGAAGTCAAGAATATTAATTTCTCCCGATACATGTTGGCAATAATCTAAATACCACCAAGTCGTGTTGGCCAATCTACCGATCCCCCGCCTGCACTCACGCACTAAACTTGCAGGGTGAATGACACCCTGCCATATCAGAACCCCCAGCTCTCTATCGACGAGCGGATCACCGACCTTATTGGTCGCATGACCCTGCCTGAGAAGGTTGGGCAGATGTTGCAGTTGGACGCTCGGGAGAACATCACTGGGCTCATCAACGACTTCCATGTGGGCTCTATCCTGCATACCTCGCCCGACGACATGATTCTCTCGGCCAAACTCATTGCTCAAACCCGCTTGCAGATCCCGCTGCTCACAGCCGACGACTGCATTCATGGTCACTCGTTCTGGCCAGGTGCCACCATCTTCCCTACCCAGCTGGGTATGGCTGCCTCGTGGGATGCGGGGCTTATTGAGCGAGTTGCTCGGGCTACCGCAGTTGAAGTTGCGGCCACCGGTTTGCACTGGACCTTCTCGCCGGTGTTGTGTATTGCGCGCGATCTGCGTTGGGGTCGGGTGGGCGAAACATTTGGTGAAGATCCGTTCTTGATTGGTGAACTTGGTTCAGCCATGGTTAAGGGCTACCAAGGCGATGGCCTAGACGATGAAACGGCAATCTTGGCGTGCGCGAAACACTTTGTGGCATATTCCGAAACTCAAGGTGGCCGCGATGCCACCGAGGCTGATGTGAGCCCACGCAAACTTCGCTCTTGGTACTTGCCCCCATTCGAACGCGCAGCCCGCGAAGGTTGCCGCACATTCATGCTGGGCTACCAGAGCATCGATGGTGTGCCAATCACCATGAACAAGTGGGTTTTGAACGATGTGCTTAAGGGCGAATGGGGTTTCACTGGCACCCTAATTACCGACTGGGACAACGTGGGCCGCATGGTGTGGGAACAAAAGATTCAGCCCGATTACGCCACTGCTGCTGCTGTGGCCGTACTGGCTGGTAACGACTTAGTAATGACAACCCCAGCGTTCTTTACCGGAGCGCAAGAGGCTGTGGCTCGTGGGTTAATCACCGAAGCACATTTGGACGCCGCCGTTGCTCGAATCTTGCGCCTGAAGTTTGAACTCGGTCTGTTTGAAAACCCACGCTTGCCTGATGTGGCGCGCCAACAGGCGGTTATCGGCAGCGCGGAACATGCTGCGCTGAACCTAGAGATTGCTCGTCGCTCAATCACACTTTTGAAAAACGATGGCACATTGCCACTTGCCCGCGAAGGCAAGAAGCGCATCGCGGTTATTGGCCCGAACGCGCACGATCAGCACAATCAGCTGGGCGACTGGGCCGGCGCATCTGGCCAAGTGAACTGGATGCCAGATGGTCACCCACGCGAACTCACCCAAACCGTATTTGATGGTCTTGGCCTAGTAGCCCCGAGCGATTGGGAAGTCACCTATCATCAGGGCGCCGACATCGCGCAGCTTAGCCCCGACCCAGAAGGCGAAACCTTCGAAGACGGCCAGCCACGTCCACCAATCGCTACCCCAGCGCCCGTGAACCAAGCGATGCTTGATGAAGCTGTGGCCGCAGCGCGCGAAGCCGACTACGTTGTGGTTGCTGTTGGCGACACCATCGCCCTAATCGGTGAAGGCCGCTCCACCGCCACCCTAGATTTGTTCGGCGCACAAAACGCTTTACTGGACGCCGTAGCCGCAACTGGCACCCCAATGATCGTGGCTCTAATTAGTTCAAAGCCACAGATTCTGCCCGAATCTGCCATGCACGCTGCAGCTATCATCAACTGCTTCAACCCAGGTATGCGTGGCGGTTTAGCGCTGGCGGAAATCATCTTCGGCGATGTTGAACCATCGGGCCGGTTGCCAATCTCGTTTGCGCGCCATGCCGGCCAACAGCCAACGTTCTACAACCAGATCCGTGGTCAACACGGCCACCGTTACGCCGACCTCACGCAAGACCCACTATTCGCATTCGGTGAAGGCATGTCCTACACCACTGTTGAATACAGCAACTTGGTGATTTCTAGCGAGGCCGTTAGCGTTGCCGACACCTTGCACGCACAAATCACCCTGACCAATACCGGCTCTCGCCCAGCGCTTGAGACCGTGCAGGTTTATGTGTCAGACCTAGTGACCAGTGTTACCTGGGCCGAGAAAGAACTTAAAACCTACAAGCAGGTTTCAGTGCCGGCTGGCGCTTCGGTTGTGGTTGATTTGGAACTACCAGTTGCCGACTGCACTTTGGTTAACGCCAATGCCGAGCGCGTGGTTGAGCCTGGCGAGTTCGAGTTACTTGTGGGCCGTTCGTCCCGTGGGCGAGACTTGGGACGAGCCAAGTTTGTGGTTGGCTAAATTTCTTCAATAAAAAATGCTGGTCACACCTACGGGAGCGACCAGCATTTTTCATTAACCGCCTGCTTGATTGACCGGCTTGGACTTACCAGGTACTACAGTCAGCGTAATTTTCTTATCTAACGGATTGTAATTTGCATTTCCAGCATTAGTAGCTCGAATCTTGCACTTGCCAATAGCGATCGCTTTCAATAAGTTTTTCTGAAACTTGCAGACCTTAGGTGTCATGCTGGTCCACTTGATCTTTATCAATGCGGGCCAAGTCTTTTGTGCCAACCCGATTGGAGAATCCTTGTAAAGCTTTTTGCTAGGTGACCCAAACTCCTGGTTAAACATCCTTGGATTTCCGATGAGTTTCACTGCGTCAATTTCGGCCCAGCCGTTAGTCGTCTGATCCACAGTGATGCGCACCATGTTTATTGTGCCTTTGCCGGCAGAAGCTGCTGGCACTACAAGCACATCGTCGTAATTCTTGGCGGCATCACAGGTGCCCTTTACTGCCTGTGTTGCATCGCCTGTGTAAACAGAT
>Ga0194055_10001325_pt1 | contig 20209 bp, 23 predicted proteins | sample SepL449m_MetaG_FD_155482 | JGI IMG/M metagenome (GOLD analysis project Ga0194055, IMG submission 155482) | Anoxic zone freshwater microbial communities from boreal shield lake in IISD Experimental Lakes Area, Ontario, Canada - Sep2016-L442-9m | ecosystem: Environmental > Aquatic > Freshwater >...
GGAGGTGTACGGGCAGGCACTGGAGCAGTAACTGCCGATCATGCCACTACGACATCAACACCCACGCCCCTATTGGCATGCCTTGATTTGGATCCTGGACAGACTTTGGCTTTAATCTCCGAATATAGAGTAATTTCCTTTCCTGACGTCTTAATTGTATGTGAGTATCCTTTCAGTTCTGATAATGGTTTTGGAGTCACTCTCACAAGCCTATTTGCAAACTGGCCGGGTTCTCATCTTGGTCTCTTTTATTTAAATAAAGGATGCACACCACAGCCTCGATCTCTGAGGCTTCAATCACACGCCCCAGTGCCTGGCCCACCTAGGGGGTTTGACGTACTTCCCTTTAAATTAGGCATAAGACCTGAGTGGAGGGGCAAGTACTCATCGGCTTGGCTTCATCAGGCACTGCGCTCCTATAGCCCCGAAATTATATATTCATTTGTTCATTCATTATCAACACTTCAGTTTGGCCATTGGATATCCAATAAGCTTTCTGTTCCGCATGTCATCCATGTTGGTGATGACTGCTTGCGTTCTACAGCTAAGGCAACTGAGATCGTCCACCATGCTTCAGGGCATCTGGCGATTAGCAACGAGATGGCAGTAGAGTATCAAAACCTCTTCAATCGCTCCTTCGAGGTATTTCATAATGGTGCCTCCTCTGACTATTATTCAAACGGCTTTCAAGCGCCATCTGCCGCTAAGTCTCAGCGTGTCATTCGTTATTTAGGTAGCATTCATTCTTGGTTACACTATAAATCGCTTTTTCTTGTTCGCGAAGCGGTTTCCAATTGTCGCAAACAGAATATCAATTGGCAGATTGAAATATATGGGCGTACCATTGTTGATGAATTGCATGCATCAGGCCTTCTTGCCGATAATCTTACTTATGGAGGCAGCGTTAGTCGCTCGCAAGGAATAGACTTGCTTCAACAAGCTGATCTTCTCATTTTACCTCTTTCTTATGATCCTAATATCGTCTCAAGTTATCGCTTGTCATTCCCCACAAAGCTTGCCGAATACATGGCAACCGGTGTGCCCATTCTATTACTAGGTGACCCAAGCACAGCATCAGTGATTTTTTGTCGTCAGCATGCTGTTTGTCATGTTATTGACCAACCATGTGTAAGCTCTATTCAGGCCTTCTTGACTGATCTATGGATAGAACCACGAAAGTATGCGAATCAAGCACGGCGAAATCAATCTGTATGTCGATCAATACTCGATCAAGCCTCAATCTCGCAACAGTTTCAACAGTATCTTTGTTCATTTGCCTAAGTCCCTTATGCCATAGCGATTAGACTTAGGTCCTTTCCTCCTAACCTTATTTGTAAGTCTATCCTACACAAACTTGGCCAGATGAGCTTTGCTAACCTTTTTTCCAAATCCCAGTTTTGACAGAAATCAATCACCCATCTTTGTCAAAATTATTTCCTAGACCTTGTGGCCCGTCCCGCCCTGAGTTTTGCGAGCAAAGACCTTGCAGCTTTTCCAGGATTGAATTGGCTGCGGCCGGCCAATTGAATGGGGACTTGGTCTTGTTTTAGGCCGCCATGAACTGCCTGATTTACTGCAAGCAGGAGCCCTTCGGGCTAGGGCGATCAGCTCCTACCGCTGCGCGGAAGCCTGAGGTTAGGACGTTTGAAAAGCTGTCACGGCGGATGGCCCGCTGGGTATGATCCCAAATCAGTGCTCCATCTGATTGAGCCAAGAGGCGTAGGTGGGGGTGTAGTGCACGTGGATGCGGGGCCGCTGCGGGTAGCGCCCCTTTGAGAGGTGTAACTCAGGAGATCCTGTGACCCTCCCCGTAGGGTGAACAGGGGCATTCAAGTGATGCCTGCCTGGAAGTTAAATGCTCAGCTCTATTCATCCACTATGAACGTCAATCGCTGAATTGGCAATTCAGCGATTGACGTGTTCTGTGTTGAACGAGGGAGGAGCTGGTGCCTTTCAGCCGATGGGTTCGTCTGTCTGGGCAGAGAGATCTCCATCAGTGAGCCCCTGGCCCTCTTCTGGCTCCGGGATCTTGGCCATTGTGGCCTCTGAGAAGAAGCGCCGGTGCTCCAGCTGCCATTCCTGCTGCTGCTGGAGCAGCTGGCTGCCCACCAGGCGGGTGATCGCGGCGCCCTTGGGGAAGATGCCGACTACGTTGGTGTTTCTCTTGATCTCCTTGTTGAGGCGCTCGAGCGGGTTGGTGCTCCAGATCTTGAGCCAGTGCTCTTGCGGGAAGTGCAGGATTGCCAGCACGTCGTCTCGGGCGGCCTCCATCAGGGCACCGCGTTGGGGAACTGCTTGCGTAGCATCTCGGTGACCCACTGACAGTGGGCGCGCACCTGATCTGGGGCCTGGATCACGAACACTGCTTTCATGGCCGCTGCCACCATGTCCTGGCTGGCCTTTGGTACGTGGCTGAGCAGGTTGCGCAAAAGGTGCACCCGGAACTTCTGCCAGGAGCTGGCCTCGAACATACGCTTGATCGCCGCTGTCAGGCCAAGGTAGCCATAGGAAATCACCAGCCGGGTACCGGCCAGGCCTCGCTCCTTGAGCGAGGCCTGAAATAGTAGCCAGAATCCCTCCGCCTCACTGTCGCCCACGGCGTAGGCGAAGCCTTCTCCGAAGGAGTTGCCCAGCACTTCCCGATAGCCGAGAGCATTGATGCCGATCGCCACCACCACAGCCCGCAATACAATCTGCATGTTGCGACCGAGGCGGCCGTGGAGGTACGTGGCATCGAGGTAGACATGGGGGAAGCGAGCGTGGTCCAACGGCCTGCCCAGAAAGGCTTTCACCTGCTCGTCGAGGCCCTGACAGATCCGGCTCACCTCCGATTTGGAGATGCCGCTGGCGCCGCCCAAGGCCTCTACGAGGGCGACGCCTTTACGGGTGGAGATGCCACCGGTGTAGGCCTCCATCACCACGGCGTAGAGGGCCTTGGCGACCCGGAGGCGGGGTTCGATTAAGTTGGAAAAGAAGCTGCACTGCCTGAGTTTGGGGATGGTCAGGGTGAGGTCACCCACTTGGGTGGTGAGCAGCCGCTCGCGGTAGCCGTTCGGTGGGTGGCCCGTTCGACAGGGCAGCGCTGGTGTAGTTGGGCGCTGCTAAGGACATGGCTATTTCCGATGTTGTTGCTGGAGATATGCCTGATGCTTTCATCAGCCTCATTTGTCCACATTATCAGTTCTTTGAATCTTTTCTTAAATTATGACTGATTCGAAACGCCACTGGCTAATCCAAGCAGCCATGATTTTGCCCAAAATTCAACGGCGTATGCCTTCTATTATCCGCCAAAGCGTTCTGTGGCCTCATTCCGAGGATTACTTGTATAGCTTGGGCATACTGTCTGGCCATAAAGAGCGTCAAATATGGGAAGCATATGAACGTGCTTCCACTCCACAGCAATGGTTTGATTTTGCAGCTACGTACTTCCCAGCTCATCAGCATAGAGCTGAAATACTTGATTTTATTACTTTTGTCACGTCACAGGAGCCACGCGTTGTCCTAGAAATAGGTACCGGACAAAGTGGCACCAACTTCCTCCTCGGGCAAGCTCTGCGTTCAGTAGAACTCCTTATAGCTATGGATTTGCGCGTTCGAAACGCACCACTGCTTAATAAGTTTTGCAGACCTTAATTAAACAGGTCTTATATTCATGGCTCATCAAGTACCTCTTCGTCTTACAATAAAGTTATAAATCTATTATCGGATCGTCTGCTTGATGTTCTCTTCATTGATGGCGACCATTCTTATGAAGGTGTCTCAGCAGACTACGAGATGTACAGGCCCCTCGTTAGGAAAGGAGGGTTGATTGCTTTTCATGATATTGTAGATGATCATCGTACAAAGTATGGATTCTCAAATGTAGGTTGGGCAGGTGGTGTGCCAATCTTTTGGAGAGAACTTAAAAGGGCAGGAATCTATACTAACATTTGTGAGTTTATAAGTGATCCTGATCAAGATGGCATGGGCATCGGTGTCTTGCAAGTATGAAACTGTCCATCTTCCGCAGAATTAAGCTGTTCGCAACCGCGAAACTGCCGCTTTTGAGTAGCCTCGGACCAGGCCATTCAATATTCTATCGTTGTTCTGCCTCTAATATTCAACTATTCAATAGCAAAGTTGTCCGTGGTGAAGAATCGAAAATTATTCTGACAGGTAAGCATTCGTACGGCTTGTATGGCCTTGAGGTCAAGAGCTGGGGAGAGGGTACTCATTTATTTGTTGGCTCCTTTTGTTCTCTTTGTGGTGGCCTCAAGGTCTTTTTAGGCGGCAATCACCGCACAGATTAGATTACATCTTTTCCTTTTGGTTACATCTATAATGAGATATTTCCTAGCGGACTTCATCATACTTCAGACCACCCTCCCTCTAATGGCCATGTAACTATAGACAACGATGTATGGATTGGCGAATCTGTTACAATCATGAGTGGTGTGCAAATCTATAGTGGAAGTGTAATCGCTGCCAATTCTGTGGTGGCCCGAGATGTTGAGCCTTACACAATCGTTGGGGGTAATCCAGCGAAACTAATAAGGGCGCGATTTTCTGCTGAAACTATTGAACAGCTTCTCAGCCTATCGTGGTGGAGCTATCCGGATCAAACAATAGACTTAATCGTACCACTGCTCCAACAGATACCAACACCTACATTCTTTACACAAATAAAGCAAATACTGGCAGGCAAATCTAATAATGCATAAGGGAACTTGATTAGGTGGCTAGCATCGCACTCCTCAAGATAGGTTCCTGTCGAGCGTCACAGCTGCAGATGATATGAACCACTCGCTTAGTCATTGTTCCCAAGTTGAAGCGCCGATTGAAGCGGTAATTGAAGGCACCTAGGTAGCGATCAGCGTCCTTATCAAATTTCAGGCCATTAACGGTGTCGCTGAAGCTGGTTTTCAAGTTGTTGAGGTCCGTGTTGATCCAGCGGAATACCGGCAGTTCTTTGGAAGGCGTCCTTTCACGACCAGAGCTTGATGAATGCAACCGACTTCAGTCACGGCGCGGAAGCAGGCCAGCCCATCTAAGATTATTTGGCATCCTATGGACAGTGAGTCCTATGTCCACTCAGCGATGGCAGCAAAGGAGAACTTGGTCACTGTTGCAAGCTTCACATAACGAGGGTGGCCCTCATCATCGATAGAGACGGCCGCCACAATCGGCACCTTGCTCTATGGCCCAGGACCATGATTATCACCACAGCGTTCTCCACCAAGGTAGGCATAACAGCTGTAGGTTTCCCTGGAAGTCATAGGCCCCATCCCGCTCCTTCATCGCCTGCATGAACTTGTTGTTATCCAGCCATGCCGTGCGGTAGTTCACTTCCAGATGGCGCTTTTGAGCGAGTGAGTAGATGGCCGTCTAGGTCTGGTCCACTAGGTAGAAAGCGAGGATCCAGGTGGTCAGCGGCAACTTGATCGCTTCCAGGATGGCTCAGGCCATGAGGGTTGCCTGATGCCAGCAGCTCCGGGATTGATAGTGCTTGTGGCGCCCGCCATAGATCAACCAGTACTTCTTGCACTCACAGCAGGGGCATCGGAAACCATCATGCCGGTGCGCCTGCTCCATGCCGGCTTCGCAATCCTCCTCAGTGACGAAAAATGGGTAAATTTGGACAGCGACAGGCCTGCCTGAAATTGGATTCGAATCATGGCCATGGCAAACACTCTCGGTACATGCGTATAAGCCTAGACAAGAACGGCCTGCTGAAGGAGCTTGCCACCCAATCAAGTCGTATGTGCTTGTCCTGAATATCTGAAATAACGGTAGTGTTATCAAAATTCCTGACTCTGTGCCACCACAAGTATGTTTTGTGCTGTTTAACCGCTGCCAGTTCCTAAACGCAGTGATTACTCTTCTTTATTGACCTACTGGCATTTTGCCAAGCTAATTTACAATGATCAATGCCGTGGTCAACCAGATTCGAAAGGGCTTCTTTCAAGATTGGGCTGTCTGCGGTTTCAACGATGACACAGGCCTTGGTGGCATGGCTGTTGATATAAGGGCTTGCCTTGGAGTCGGCTACCAGTTAGTAGTCCCATCTGAAAGGTTGACTTCAAAGATAACCAATCCCCTTACCGACCGATGGCTTCCCAAAGACGCATCTAGAGATTACATCAAGTCAACAATTTCTAGCCTTAAAGGTATTATCCTTCTCGAGCGCGCCAATTGGCACCCAGAGCTTCTTTCGGTTGCTCAGGAGATGGGTATACACAAAGTCTGTGTACCCATGTGGGAATGGTTCAACGGCAATAGTCCTGAGTGGAAACTGGTTGACTTGTTTGCCTGTCCATCAGCCTTTAGTGAGAAAATTGTTCAATCTTATGGATTTCGGAATACATGCCAGCTTACATGGCCTCTTGACTTATCCAAGCTTCCTAACAGGCATGTACGCGGGCCAGCTCGTCACTTCATTCATAATTCTGGCCTTGTCGATCATGATGATAGGAAAGGAGTCCGAGATACAATCATAGCCTTCTCTCGTTTACGCCGTTATGACGTTCGTCTCACCGTTAGGCTGCAAAAGGAAGTTCCACTTCCACCAGCAGACAGTCGAGTCAACGTTATTATTGGGAATATTGACAGTCCATATGAACTTTATTCTGTAGGTGATATTTGTGTTCAGCCATCCAAAATGGAAGGGTTGGGGTTTATGGTCCTCGAGCCTGTTTGCTCGGGGATGCCCGTAATCACGACAGATTATCCACCAATGAATCAATACGTTCATCACCCTGAGCTTCGATGTAAGACTCGGTGGTTCAGGCGAAAGGCATTTCCCTCGAACTGGATTAAACACGCGCATCTAAGGCTTCCAAACATCCGTGATCTTACTCGCAGAATGGCTTGGGCCGCAACAAACGATTTGCAACCTATATCGACCTATAATCGCCAATGGGCCGAGGCAACCTTCAGCCATGATTCGCTTCGCTCTGCCTGGAAAGAGGTTTTGATGGCAAATCTAAAGTAAGTTAAGATCAATATACTTATGCCAATCTACGTGAACTGCACACTTAATTCTGTCACTATTTTTCACTCTTTATTTCGCTGATCAAAGATTCATCATTTTTATGCTTAAGGGCATTGTAGTTTTAGAAGTTGCTTCACGCAAATGCCTCTAACGATCTCTGGCTACGTTCCGTTTTATAACAACCGAACGACTGTTTTGGCTGCTTTGCAATCCGTGGCTGATCAAGACTTGAAATTGATGCAGGTTTTTGCATTGGACGATGGCTCCACGGATGAGGGAGCGGAACTTCTTGATTCCAGCGGTTTTCGCTGTCTTCAACAACCTCTCAATCAAGGCCGAGGAGCTACCCGTCACAGGGCAATGCTGGAGTCAGATGGGGATATTGTTGTCTGCTGCGATGCGACGAATGTTTTGCCGTCAGACTTTGTCAGCCAGCTAATGCATTGGTTCAATGATCCAAATGTAGCAGCCGTTTATGGCCGGATTAAGGACCCGCAGCCTCATGGCGCTATCGGCCGATGGCGAGCGAGGCATCTTTTCAAGGCTGATCTTTGCATGACTGTGCAGCACCAAGCACCCCTCATCACTTTCGGCACTCTCGTGCGCAAATCAGCAGTGGTGGCAGTGGGCAACTTTAATCAAGAATTGCGGCATACAGAAGATGGCGAATTGGGTGATCGTCTTATCGCAGCGGGTTATGACATTGTCTTTGACCCTTCGGCATCAGTTATATGCAATGTTCAAAACACACTGGGGCAAGTTCTAGAGCGCTATTGGCGATGGTATGTTGGGAAAAATGAGACGATCTCATTGCTTCTTTATTCTAAAAACATACTATATTCTTTAAAGTGCATGGTGATGCTAGACCTATCAAGGCAAGATTCTGCCTCAGCCTTAATTAGTTTGATCTGCCCTCATTATCAATTTTGGCGATCCCTCACAATCCGCATAAGCAAATCCTTTCTTTGGTAATTTGTGTTGAATGTCTCTTGTCGAAATATCCTTTATCGAACGTTCTTTAAGACTGATATTTCGGCTCTATTTAAATCAGAGATTCTCGTTAACTCATTAAGGTTTATATTCAAAAAAAGTGTGATTGTATAATAATGCGAGCTTCAAGAGTAGGGCTCGCTCATTGCCTAACTGAATATATTGACAGCGTTGATCGTGGACATCCTGGAATTCAATCTAACTTTGTTGTTTTGGTTATAAAAACATCCAATATTGCTATCAAAGTACCCGTGAGATCTTTTATTTAAGTCTACCTTTTGCTTCTCTGGCCCACTTTGGTTATTGGCTTCTTGCTGTGTTCTTAAGACCTGCTTTTACAAGTAGGAATTGTCTCCTCCTTCTCCAGGTAGGCACTAAAGGTAACTAATGTCTCCTTACCGTGTTCTTGTACTCAATAACTATCCTATGGACCGAGTTGTTAGGGAGGTAGAGCTTAAGGAAACCCCTGACCACGTTCTATTTGGGGTGAATCAGCTTAAGCAGTTCGGCTTTGAACCGATTCTTTTGCCTTATCCAGCCTTCGGGCCATGGCATGGCTTGCAGCGACTGCTCCGATTACTGCGGATGCCACTTGAATTGGGAGATTTACAGCAGCAGGTAGTGGCTTTGCGTCTTTCCAGCGATGCGGATATTGTGTATGCTCCATGCGGGTCGCAGACTCATTTGCTGCAATATCTTCGTGCAGTGGGTTTATATAAATTACCTATTGTTACATTGATGCATCATTCGTTTCCGAAAGGAAAACTTGATTGGTTTCGCATCTGGCAGAGGCGCCTCTTCATTCGCGGAGCAGACCGATTGCCCACCTTGAGCCGCGCTGTGGCCGACGACTTGAAGGTGTGGTGTTCACCTGTGTCAAAGCTGGCTCCCCTCCGCTGGGGGCCTGATGTCTCATTTTATGGGCCTTGGCAGCCGCCTGGTTCTGGTGTCATTGCCACAGGGCGTACTGGTCGCGACTTCAAGACATTTGCGGAGGCTGTTATTCAGTCTCGATGCCCTGCCACCGTAATTGGCCTAAAAGGCCACCTAGACGACCCTTTGTATCATTCCTCGCAGAGATTAAAGGTTATCGAGGCTCGAAACGAAGAACCTGTACCAGGTGAAGATCGTGGTTGGCTAAAGTATCCTGAGCTTTGCGTTCACATGCGATCCCACGCCGCGATTGCTATTCCGCTCTTTGACCAGAGCAATCTGGCTGGCTTAACCAGTCTGATGGATGCTTTTGCACTCGGACGGGCGGTGTTGATGACCCGCAACCGACACATAGATGTTGACATTGAAGCTGAGGGAATCGGGTTTTGGATTGAGCCTGGCGACGTCGAGGGCTGGTTGCATCGCCTCAACTGGGTTTCTGATCATCCTGAAGAAGTTCAAGCAATGGGATGGCGAGCGAGGTGCATGGCTGACAAAACACATACTTCATTTCAGTTCGCCATGAGCCTAGCCAATCTCCTCAAACAAGTCATAATAAGACCTAGCACTATGAGATAATTAATTAGACATCATATGTATTTATTCTTAGCGAATCTGCTATTTATCTCAATCATCCATGATCTTTTTTTTCGTTTACTTGTACGGCTACTGGCCTGCCTAGATATTGTGTCTCATCTAGTTATTCAGCTGATGGGAGTTTGTGGTCTTAACAATATTAGGATAACACGCTCACATGACACGGGGCTCATTCCTATGCACGTCCACTCTCTTGTTCGACTGAAACCCCGTACGGAGGCTCCTGATTTGGCGGCAACACAAGGATTAAGCGCCAATTAAGAATCCCACTCGGATAGGGAAACCTGAAAAACCGCAAAACTCATCCAGATCCAAGACTCAGTCTGCAAAATAGCCATCCACTTCCATGCAGACGAATACTGTAGAATGCAGCCATCCTGAATCGCGTTTCTGAGCTGATCTTGCAGGTAGTGCAAAATTAGTGTGCTATAGTCTTGATTTCATAACAATAAATCAACTTCTGTAAATGCCAAGCCTAAATACCTTTTTCAGTGTATGTATCATCACCTATCGGCGCCCTTTTCTCCTTGACAATTGCCTGCAGCGTATCGCTCCGGGCATGCAGACTCTTAATCATCAACATTATGAGGTTGTCGTTAGCGATGATTCCCCCGAAGGAAGCGCTCGTGAAGTGGTTGAGCGCACTGGTTTTGCGCGTTGGGTTAAGGGCCCCTTTCAGGGTGTAGCCGCTAACCGCAATAATGTCGTTAAAGCTGCGAGAGGGCTTTGGATCGTTTTTGTCGATGATGATGAGTTGCCAGAAGCAAGCTGGCTCGAAAAGCTTTACCAAGCCGCTATTTCAAAGCAATGGGATGTGATAGAAGGCAGAGTTGAGTCTGTTGACTATCCAGATAACCTCTTCTGGTATGCGCCGATGATCCTCAGCGGGGGGATGTTCGGAACAGCCAATCTAACTATTCGCCGAGAGTTACTGCTTGAACTCGGCGGTTTTGACGAAGAGCTGAGAGTTTCGCATGAGGATGTGGAGTTAGGGCACAGGATTCAATCTGCCAGTCTTCGAACTGTCTTTTTAGCAGACGCGCTAGTGAAGCATCCAGCCAGACGAATGTCACTGCTTCAGGTTTGGCAGCGTGCGATCCAGCAACAATGCATGACATACGAGCTTCATCATCGACAAAGCACCCATAAAGTCAATAGATTCAAGTCTTTGCTTTCTCTCGCAGAATGGTCATCTAAATATCTCTTTCGAGCTTGTCGCTTTGATCTAACAATAAAGCATCAAGGGCACTGGCGGCGGCCGCTTCAGATGATTCTTCTTAAAACCTTGGCCTGTCCTGTAGCATCACTTCAAATATATCGGAAAAAACCACAACCTTGACTGGCGAGCTCTTTGTAATCTCCAATTAATTCTTTGCTCTTTTGGTTACACTGCAAATAGTCTTTTCCGAGGATTGGTTCCCAAGACGATTCCGTCTAGGTTTGGAGTCGCAATGGCTTGGTGCCGCTACAGTCTGCTTTGCTAGGCGACCTTTTGCCATTTACATCCTGGGAACGCAATGCAGCATAGTCCTGCGTTGACTTTAACAAGCTCTGCTTTATATGATTGTTGGCGCTGCATGATAGTATTCGATTGTTCATTTTAGTTGAAGATAAGAAAGCCGTGAGAACCTCGTCATCCTCCATCGAAAGTATTTCGCTCTGCAGCATAAAATCGCCTCAAGTTGTCCGTGATTGTGTTTTAGTCTCCAGAGGAGGAGGATGTCACCCCTTGATTTTTACTCAGGTGGCATGAAAATAGAATAAAGTCTAAATCCGTTTCGACTTTTCTAGTGGTTAATCCATGGTTTCTACCCTTGAAGCCAGTTACGTGTTTTCCAACGTATAAGTTTTTCCCGGCGGGCCTTCTTGTTACCTTTGCTCGCTTCTGGCAAATGTCTTTAGCGCCTATCCTATAGCGCTGGTGGGGCGTCACGTCTTTGATAACGTTATGGCGTTGATTGTTGTTCTTGAAATCATTGTGATAAGCCCATCTTGAGTTTGTACTCGCATTGGCGACATGATCGCTAAAAGTCAGCTTCGGACATGCCATCTTCGTTCGCACGAATCAAGCCTCTCGTAAACATGAGGATTGTTTTTCTGGCTGACACCGATCAGCCTGGTCAAAGCGGTGTAGCCGATTATGCGCTAGGGCTTTCTGCATCTCTTAGGACGTTCAATGTTGACTCGGCTGTTGAATGTCTAGGGCCTCCAAACAGTTCTTTACGGTCGTCTCTGGTTTCGCGTCTGAATAACCTTCAGCCAGAATGGGTGAGCTTTCAATTTGTTCCTTACGCTTTTGCTCATCGCGGGTTGGTGGGTCGGCGGTCCCTACCGTGGCAAGCCCTAAGAGGCCGTGTTGGAACACACGTGATGTTCCATGAGATTTGGATTGGCGGGCACCAAGGGGCTTCACTGCGTGACCAGGCGATTGGTGCGCTTCAGCGCAGGGGCATCAAGAACGTAATATGCCAGATACGCCCTGACATGGTTCATTGCAGTAACCTCCTGTATTCGGGAATGCTGAGGGGGGCGGGGATCCAAAATCGTATTCTCCCTTTGTTTGGCAGTATCCCAATCTGCACTGGCGGGCCCGACCCCTATGAGGAGGTCTTGTCCAGGATTGATTCTGGCAGCAGGCGTTCCGGTTGGATCGTGGTCGCTCTTTTCGGGTCCATTCATCCCAGCGAAAATCTGTTTCCGGCTTTGCGGTGGCTGCAGGATCAAAGTTTACGCCAGGGAAAACAGCTGTTTTTGGTGAGCCTTGGCCATTCCCCCACGGCGAAATCAACCTTTGAAGTCCTGGCGCAAAGGTTTCCGGCAGCGGGGAAGCCGACCTTCTTTGTCAAAGGCCCCCTTGACTCTGCTGACCTGTCTCGTTGGATCCACTACGCGGACTGCGGGTTGGCTACCACCCCTTTGAACATCATTGAGAAAAGCAGCTCGGCTGTCGCTTTCGCAGAGCATGGGGTGCCCGTGATCGTCTTGGATGTTGGAGCAGATGTCCAGGGTGTGGAGCTTCCCCGCCAGGATCTTGACCCGGCGTTTTGGCTGTTCGGAGATAAATGTTTGTACGCTTTCGAGGGGCTTCCTCCGCGCCGAGAGCACCAGCCCCGACTTGACCGGGTGACTAAGCAGTTTATGGCGGAATTGAACATGTAACAGCTCTGCGCCCAAGCGTAGGTTCATCGTATTCACCCTCTGTTTCCCTGCTGCATGACTGCTTCGTGCCTGCGCTGCCTTCTCTGCTTCAGGGATACGGATATAGCTATTCTATACTTGAGATCTGCAACGCAACTGTCTGCGGATCCGGTTCAAGTGGTAGTTCACATGTTGGGTCACTGAGATTAGGGTACCTCAAAAAATCCCGAATTCCGACAGTCACGCAACGTGATAAACATTGCAGCTACTGGATTGACCCTGTCTCGCTGGAGCGAAATGGGCAATTTTTCGAGGCGACCATTAGAGGATCGGGAGAAGTAAGCCAGAGGCCTGCCCGGTTCACGTATCTTCGATCGCCATGTGGCGGACGAGATCATGGCCGATCGACTTTGCCATCACCCAAGCGCTTTTTCTTTTCGTCATGAATCTTTGTGAGGCCTACAGTTGTCGGATATGGCCCTGACAGAATCAGGCTGCTGTTTTTACCTCGATACCGATATTTGCTTTTTCCGCCCTCTTCGTGGCCTTTATCGTTGAAGTGGCCACACATCCGTTGTGTTTCTTCTTTCTAATCGGGATCAGCACCTGGATTTCTCCACAGATGCTGCCGCCAAGCAAGGAGCGCTGTGGAAAGCCAGATCACGTTTCCTTTCGGGAACAAGCCTCCAAAGATGTCATCAAACATGGCCTGACGACCCCACAACTAATTTAGCAGAGGCGCATGGGCTTGGCCGTGTGTGTTTCGGGCGCGAGGGCTTGCACAGGAGTACTGGTACGTTTCCAGAACCCGCGGGCCCCTGAATGCTTATAGGTTTCTTTGAGCCAATGTATCCCCCAAATTGTCATGTTGCCTTCATCGCGTCTGGCAATTCTTCGAAAGTCGTAGTATGATAGCGGGGGCCGAGAGTCATTCGTTTAAAATGGAAAAGGCGACAAGTTGCAATTCTAGCTGTACGAGGCTTCAAATTGGAATTTCTTCGCCTGGCGCTATTCCTGATGTAGCGTTTAACACTTTCTTCGATTCCACCTGGATCAATCTGGGCGATGTTCCGTCTGCGGATTCTTCTATCAATCTTGTTGAGCAACCCAAGAGCATGGTATTGCGAGCACAATTGAAAGGCTCTTACGGCGACTTAGTTCATCATATGATCGACGCTGCATAAGCAAAGAAGAGCAATGCGCCGCACGATTATTTAAGATACAAAAAACTAGAGAGAAGTCCATTTTTCCGAGGCTTTTGGTGGTCAGTTGATGGTAGGCTTAATTTTGCAAATAATTCTTTTTCATTTATCTATAGTGAACACTTTTTGGAACACATCTGGCAAGATGAAGCCTACGCGTTGTTTCGCGAATATTTTCGGGTTCTCAAGTCAAGTGGGGTGTTCCGTATCGTCGTCCCTGACGCCGACCTAAGAATGTATGAGTCTCAAGAACCGATCGCTTTTGATGCCAAAACGAATTTACCATCTACTCGCGGCTGGCAGCATCCTGAAGTTCATAAGACAAGATGGAACGTCTACCTTCTTTCTTTGCTTTAGACCCAAGCCGGCTTTCAGGTTCGCCCCATCGTCTACTGCACCAAAGCAGCAGAACTTGTCCAGGATTGGCCACAGGCGGGAGACCCTCAATACCCCCAGGAAGCAGATTGGGATGTAATTCACAAAAGCACCTATATTATTCGCAAAAACAATTCGCTCATAGTTGATGCAATTAAATTAGCATGAGTTTCGCACCTTTCATCGCTGTCGCTCTGCCCAAGCGATGGCCTCCCAGCCGTTGTGGGTGGCCCACAGGGACCAGATCGGCATGGCCGGCAGGTAGAGGTAAACCAGGAAGGTGTTGCCGCCGGTGATGGGTCAGGGGGCCGGAACTGCAGGATGCCAAGTCCAGAACTTCCGTAAGCACGGCATGGTGGCGGATGGCCAAGTCGCAGCCTTCTCTGCAGGAGTAGCGTTCCAGATCCTGCGGGCTCTGACAGCGTCTCACGATGCCGAGTACCTCCTCCACCACCAGATACCAGGCCGGAATGCGGTCTCCCCGCCGCATGCGGGCATCCGGGATCGCCTTGAGATTGCTGATCAGATCGAGATCTATTGCGGAAACGGAACTTTTAGGCACAGGGAGCATGTCATTCCGCCAACCTCACCCCATGCTCGAAGTCCCGGCAATAGAGATTGGGTTAGAATTTGAATCAGACCTGCACCGCAGGCCCTCACTAGGCCAGCGCCCGCAGCATTGGCCTCGCCAATCAGCTCGATCACCTTCTGCCGGTGCAAGGCACTGGTCAGCCTTCCTCGTACTCCGAACAGTAGCCGCAGGTTTCTCCGCAGGAATATGCACCCTTCTTTTTTCGCAGCACCAGCAAAGCCACCGCCTCAGCCAGGGCCTTCTCCTTGCGCTGCAGCTCCCTTTGAGGGCTTTGTTCACTCGCTGGTCCTGGGCGCGAAGCTTCTCGAGCTCCTTCTGTGTGGCTATCGTCATCACCGGCTTGGCGTTGGCATCTGAGGGCCACCTGCCGCCTGTGATGCAGCTGCTCAGGGAACAAAACCCGTTCGCGGCAGGAGGTGAGCTCGGTGGCATTCAGGCCAGCGGTCTCCAGCACCATCGTGAACTTGACAGCAGCGCTCCCTCCAACCGCCTTGCCTTCCTCCAGTTTTAGAAAGTAGCGACGAGCATGCCTAGCTCTTCTATAAACCTAGCCACGCTTCGCCTGTTTGGCGGGCTCATCTGTCTCCTTAGTTCATCCCACTGCTTCGCAGATGTCTTTGACTAGACAGCCTCGCTGTAGCAACCCATTGGCCATGTTTTCAAGTTCGGAGGATGGATGAAAAGGGGGTGATATTTTTCCTGAGTCCGGCGGCTTTTTGATCACTTTCATTGTCTGTTCTGATTAATTAGCGAATCATCTTATGCGCATTATTGTGTTGGGAAACTGTCAAGGGAAAGGTGGCGGTCCCACTCATTTTCAGCTTTTACTTCATTTCCTAGTCTCGGAAGGGCACTGCGTTCTTGGAATCGGAATCGGTGATGCCAATCTTTGCCATATAAACAATTCTGGTTTATATTCATTTATTCGTGTCAATCAATCGGCATTGTCTCTTGGGGCCAAAGTTTCCAAACGACTTGTGCTTGAGGCTGTCGCCATTAGATCTAGGCTATTTGATCCGGCTCTCTTTGTTGCTGTCGGCTATGGAAGTTCGTATGCTTTTATCGCACAAAAGCTTAGTGAAAAGCGTTGCTTCAGTTTTTATCATGAGCTCATTGCAAATCCACCAAAATCTGATCCACTACGCGAGTCGCTTGTCAATGCATTTGATGCGATTGCTGTCCAGTCTCCAAAAATGAGAGCTCCCTTTCTGAACAGCATACCTACTACCAAACCAGTTGTATCTTTGCCTTGTTTTGCAGATGCGCCACCCTTTATCGGCCTCCCACAGATGCCTTCACCGCAGGATCCGATACGCCTTGTCTATTTTGGAAGGCTTGCTAGCAATAAAGGCCTTGTACCATTTATCAGTGCTTTTTCTTCTGTAGCAGATGAACACGACTTAACCCTTGATATTTATGGTACCGGACCAGAAGAAGATGCTATCAGTAAAGCCATAACAACTACTTCGACAATGCATCGTGTTCAACTCAAGGGTGCCTACCCTGACGGCCCTGAGTATGCAAAACTCCTTTTATCATATCATACTCTCGTTCTTCCATGTATTGAAGGTGAAGGCCTCCCATTGGTTTTGCTTGAGGCTATGAGTGCTGGGCTTCCATTTGTCACTACTGATATAGGTGCAATCAGCGACTGCGCCGCCAATAATCCCGATGTTCAAGTGGTTGCTCCATTGGTTCCTGCTCTATCTTCTGCGCTAGTAACTCAAGTGAAGCTCTTGCGGCAGGGTAGCATTATCCCTAGTAGACTCAAGCAGTATTATGACTCTAATTATTGTGCTGATGTACTCTTCAAGCCATGGAGGGAAATGCTTCTCTCTCCTGAGTCATACTTTAAATATCATGACACATTGTTAAGAAGCTCCAACTAGAGCCCTGTAGTAATCTCTTCCAATGACCAGTCCTCCAGTAGCTCTAATCACAGGTGCATCTGGTTTCTTGGGCTCATCACTAGCTCAATGTGCCTATCAGCAGGGATATCGTCTTTTTGGTATCGACAATAAGCCATCTCTTGATCCATCAATCTATGTCAACTATGCTTCTTCAAACGTTTCTAATGTCGACTTTGAGCAGTTTATCGGTAATGAGAAACTTACTGTTTGTTTTCATTTGGCTGGATCTGCTTCAGTTCCTCATTCAATGAATTATCCGTTTGATGACTTCTGTAAGCTAATGCCTGGCACTGCACGCTGCTTAGACTATATTAGAGCTTATCAATCCGATTGTCACTTTGTTCTTTTCTCGAGTGCTGCAATATATGGAAATCCCGCTTTTATCCCCGTTTCAGAAGATGCTTCCTCATCTCCAATGTCTCCCTATGGAGCACATAAGTTGCTTGCTGAAACCATGCTTTATAGTTATGCCAATATCTTTCATATAAAAGGTTCCATTCTTAGAATCTTTTCGGCTTATGGGGCTGGTCTTCGTAAACAGCTCTTTTGGGATGTGTTATCCCGTTATTATCGTGATGGAGAGTCTCCATCTCTCACTCTCTTTGGTACCGGCCAAGAATCTCGTGACTTTATTCATTCGCGTGATGTTGCTTTAGCTGCATTGCTTGTTGGTAAACACCAACCTGGCCATGGTGTGCAGGTCTTTAATGTTGCCACTGGGATTGAAGTCACAATCCATGAGGCAATAGGCTTATTGCTATCTCGTAAGTCTGTTGAGATATCATTTAGTGGCCAATCCCAGCTTGGAACTCCTACCAGATGGGCTGCAGATGTATCTCGTCTGCACTCATTAGGATTTCGATCATCTGTGAGTCTTGAATCTGGTTTGGCTGACTATCTTTCTTGGTTTGACGCCCAGCGGCTATGGTCTCTGTCCAATTTATAGATCGTTTTACATCGATCTATGCTTTCATCCTGCTGGCTTGCGTTTTTGTATCTCTTCTCCTCTAGCCCAATGATTTGTCATCATCTTCAGAATCTAATCGCACGATCTAAGTATTATACTGGCATTCGCGAGCTTAGGCGGGATGTCATTTTTGACTTCTTGACTTCTAAAGATATAAGAGATAATGAAAAAATGTTGCTCCTTTATAGCTATATATTGAGCGGTAATTCGAACTGTATCGATATTGGTTCCCACTATGGAAAATATCTTGAGGTGTTTCTCCGGCTAGCCCCACAAGGCCAACATCTTGCGATCGAGCCTCTGCCTGCTTACGCAAGTCTTCTGAGAAGCCAATATCCTATGGCTACCGTTCATGAAGTTGCTCTTGGTGATTCAAATGGGCTCGTCGACTTCCATCGAGTTGAAAATCTTGAAGGCTGGAGCGGTCTTAAACTCAGCAACTATCCCGGCCGATATTCAACAGAGCTCCTGCAAGTAGAATTAACAACTCTAGACCTGTTGCTGACTCGCGTCAATATTAGGCCTGACCTTATAAAAATTGACGTAGAAGGAGCTGAGCTGGATGTCTTAAGGGGCGCGACTGCTACCTTGAAGCAGTTTAAGCCATATTTAGTCTTTGAGCATTTCGTTGATGCTTATAGACCCTATGGTATCGAGCCACGTGATATCTGGGCCTTTCTATGCTCTGAGTTAGCTTATCGCATCTTCAGCATAGACGGCGTTGGTCCTCTATCGGAATCTGAGTTCACGCACCTTGCAGACTCTCGCCTATGCTGGAATTTTGTAGCGCATAGTTAGCCATTTTTCGTCTCCCCTGCATTTGCTTGCTATCTATTTATCTGTGAGTGTTGTGGTGGCAGTCATGGTTGCTTGACTCTCCTGCTCATAGTTGTTTTGAATCTTGCCTCGGCTTCCGATCTGTATCTCCTAATGTTCTATTAACGTCACAATCCTCAAGGTTTTCTACGCTGCTCAATAGCCTAATTAGCTTTTCTAGTATTTTTGTCGCCTTTTCTGTCTTTGCCTCTTCTCTATCCGGATGGATCAATCTTCGCCAATCTACTTCCAGGACCATTTCATGCGGTTGCTGGACTGAGGTGGCCCAGACCTGATCTACAGCCGTGACCAGTCTGAGATCCACCAGCAGGGGAAGCGCTTGGTTGGATCACCGGGAAACGTAGTGCGGAGATTCTGAAAGATCGCCCTTAAACCCAAGTGCTTCTGTAGGTTTCGTTCTCGGCTACGTCTGATCGGGATCCCATCTCTTGCCTGTTAGTCCACCATCTGGCGGCTGCCGCTGCAGGGATTCTCCAGGTAGAAGGCATCGATTCTGGCCATGATCCGTAGCGTTGTGTCTCGCATTTGTATGGGCCGGTAGTAGAGCGTGGATTGAGGAAGTCCCAGCAGCGCACATTGCCGACTAATGCTGATCTTGTGATGGTCGTGATCCACCAACTTGCGCAGTTCACGGACATCACAGCAGCTCCGCTTCCTTGGCCTGCGCCTCTTCCTTGTCCTTGGTCTTCTTCCCCCTCGTGAAGAACTCGCTGGTGCCGTCCAGGAGCTGACGCTTCCACGGTCTCACCTGAATTGAGTGGATGGTGTGGTCGGCGGCAATCTCCTGGATCTTCTTGCGGCCACTGATCGCCTCCATGGCGACTCTGGCCTTGAACTCGGGACTGTAGATGTGGCGCTTGCTCAACTCCTTCGGAGAAGGCTGCGCCAACGGTGGTAGCCCCTTTCAGTGGCGGTACCCCGCCTCATAGGTTAACGATAGGTGCTGTCCAGAAAAGCCAGACCACCGCAAGTGAGCGACCAGGATCCCGCCCTCCAATGGTGATTAAGAGATCAAAGGAAACCCCGATTGCCTTCGCGACCTTGTATATTATTTTCAAATTAGTTGCTTTTTGGAAGACCTTGTCTATATTGTAATTCCCGCTGCATGGCTCTCTATCGATCTCCTTTTTCTATTGCAACTAGATGATTCCCATTGCTGCCAAGTGCTAGCACAAATGGAAAAGTGATTTCAGCATTGGCCTCGTGAAGTTTTCTCCGCGCATCCTGGTTGTAGGCAACTACCCCGCCGACCAACAGCAGAGCATGATCCGCTTTGCTGAACTCTTGGTGCGGATTTATAGACCCCAGGCTCTGGTGCACCTGATCCGCCCTCCCGTTCTGGTCACACGCCTGCCTGGCTTGCCGGCGGTAGCGCGGAAATATCTTGCTTACATCGACAAGCTGCTTCTTTTTCCTTTCTGGTTGGCCTTGCGTGCACGGTCCTACGATCGTATACACATTGCCGACCACAGCAATGCTTTCTACGCCTTCTGCTGTTCCCCCAGGCGCTGCCTCGTCACCTGTCACGACCTCCTGGCCGTGCGCGGTGCCATGGGTGATTCCACCGCAGCTTGTAGCGCCTCAGCCTTTGGCCTCTGGCTGCAGAGGCTCATCATGGCCGGGCTTCGGCGCTCCGGCGCCGTGGCCTTCGATTCCAAGGCCACCTCTGACGACTACCAGCGTCTCGGTGGTGGGCCG
>Ga0194055_10001329_pt1 | contig 20177 bp, 18 predicted proteins | sample SepL449m_MetaG_FD_155482 | JGI IMG/M metagenome (GOLD analysis project Ga0194055, IMG submission 155482) | Anoxic zone freshwater microbial communities from boreal shield lake in IISD Experimental Lakes Area, Ontario, Canada - Sep2016-L442-9m | ecosystem: Environmental > Aquatic > Freshwater >...
CGCCGTGGCGATGATGACAGGGACATGCGCGTAGTGTTGCTTCAGTTTCATCAGCAACTGCAGGCCGTCCATATTCGGCATGTTGAAGTCGGTCAAAACCAGATCTGGTTCGCGGAGTCGGCAGCGTTCCAACGCTTCAGCACCGTCCCCGGCAAAGTCAACGGTCCAGTCAGGATTGGCCCCTAAAAGACCTCCCAACACGCGGCGCTCAATGGCGGAATCATCAACGACCAGGATCTGAGACATCGACATACCTCGTTCAAAAAACGAACGAGCAAGTTGTGGTTCAGCCCCTCGCCTGCCACACGGCCTCTTGCTCGCCGTCGAGCGAAAACCTAGGCCAGAAAATATGCAGTGTCAAAAGAACAACGTGTCGTTGCCGGGAATTAACAAATGGAACATTTGGACAAGACCCCTGCAATCGATACTTTCGGATTCACAGTCACAGTCGGTCGCTGCGAGGGGACGTTCCTTACTTCTGAAACTTCTGAAGGCAAAATGCAGCCGAAGACGCCCCTCGTCGTCGTAGGTTTCAGGAACTGAGCGAAGTATTTGTTTCGCTGCAGTTATTCGCACGTTTTTGCTGGAGCTGGTCGTGGCCGTAACCCTTCTTCCGACTCTGTTTGACAAGCAGCATGCCCTGACCCGTCTGGGAGGGCTGGAAGATGTCTTGCACGATGTCATGGAACTGATGACCACGGAAAGCCCGAGAATCCATGCAGAGATTGCGGCTTCCTATCAGCGACGTGATCTCGTCGGGCTGAAACGATCTGCACATACATTGAAGGGATCACTGAGCCTCGTGGGCGCGACCGACCTGGTTCAACGCCTGAAACGGGTTGAGGATTGTGCTGCTGCGGGCGAACTTGAATCGGCTGCTGGCGAGTTTGACGAGATCGACCGCCAATTTGCTGAACTGCAACGCCTTCTGGCGGTGGAATTGCATCCCGCCGAAACGGCCGCTGAATAGTATTCGTGGTCATGCCACCGTTTTCTGGAAAGCTACGGTCCGACTGGGCACTCCGTTCAGTGAGGTTACCGCTTCCGCCGATAACCACTTTGCATCTTCTGACAGAAGCAAAGTTCGGGAAAGTCGGGTAAAGTCTGCGGGCACTTTGGGTTTCAGTGATTTAACGCTGGGGCTCATGCCGAGCGTCACGACGGCGGTTTGAACGATTGTTGTCAAACGGCTTTCACGACACGGCAATAAGTTACGGGCGAATTTCCCGCCGTTTTTTCATGCAGACATTCAGCAGAGACGAGAGGCGTCGAAATGCGGGTTGTGATCGCCTGTTCTGAAGCGGTTCCCTTTTCCAAGACGGGTGGTCTGGCGGATGTCGCATCGGCGTTTCCAAAGGCTCTGGCCCTGGCAGGCCATGAAGTCGCCATCATTGTTCCGTATTACCCGCTGGTACAGGCACGCGACTGCGAAGCACCTGCTGTCGTACCAACGGGAATTACACTTCGGATACCCGTCGGGCAGAAGGTTGTCGAAGCGAAGGTCCTGCAATCGAAGCTACCGGGAACGAACGTCGCTGTCTATCTGATCGATCAAGCCGATTATTTTCATCGACAGGGCATTTACGTCGAAAACGGTCAAGACTATCGGGATAACTGCGAGCGATTCGTCTTTTTCAGTCGAGCCGTCATTGATGCCATCCAGCACCTGCAGTTGCATCCGCATGTCATTCACGCCAATGACTGGCAAACCGGATTGATTCCTGCACTGGTATCGATCGAAATGCGGCACGTTGCCGGCTACGAGCAACAGGCCTCGATTTTTACAATCCACAACATGGCGTTCCAGGGGCGGTTCTGGCACTGGGATATGAATCTGACTCGACTGGACTGGAAATACTTCAACTGGAAAGAGATGGAGTTTTTCGGCCATTTGAATTTGCTGAAGACAGGTGTCGCTTTCGCAGACATGATTACAACGGTCAGTCCTACCTATGCACGAGAGATTCAAACGCCCGAATTGAGTTACGGTCTGCACGGAACGATGTCATCGCGTAAGGATGATCTTGTCGGGATCTTGAATGGTGTCGACACGGAAATCTGGAACCCAGCCACCGATCCGGAGATTGCTCAGAACTACACCGCGGACACAGTGACCGAGGGGAAAGCTGCTTGCAAGGCGGCACTACAAAGACGACTGGGTCTCCCCGTTCGGCCGGATGTGATGTTGTTGGGAAGTGTCTCGCGAATGACGGGGCAAAAGGGATTCTCGCTGATCGGCCAGTGTTCTGAACTGCTCCTGGAACAGGATGTACAACTGACATTCCTGGGAAATGGTGATCCCCGGTTTGAGGCGATGTTGTCTCAACTGGCAGCAGACCATCCAGACAAAGTTTCAACAACGATTGGATATGACGAGGCACTTTCGCATCAGGTGGAAGCAGGTTGTGACGTCTTCCTGATGCCAAGCGAATTCGAGCCTTGCGGGCTGAACCAGATGTACAGCCTGATCTATGGGACGGTCCCAATCGTTCGAGCCGTCGGGGGACTGGCGGATTCCGTGATTGATGCATCAGATTCCAACCGAGCTAACGGGACTGCGAACGGATTCAGCTTCACGGATTTTCGTGGTGACGCCCTGTTCTGGAATATTTGCCGTGCACGGTCATTGTATGCCGACAAGGTGGCGTGGTTGCGATTGCAGCAGACGGGGATGCGGCGCGACTGGTCATGGAAGCGAAGTGCAGCGGATTATCTGCAGGTTTACGAGCGTGCTGTTGCTCGACGCCGGCTGGAATCCGAATGTGACGGAATCGAAAAGTAATCCATGAAAGTGATGCGACCGTGTCTGAACTTCGCAAGGATCCGATCGTTCGCCGGTGGGTCATCATGGCTCCCGAGAGAGCCACGCGTCCCATTGAAGTCACGGATTTACCACACCTCGTCAGTTCGATGGACGATCCGTTTGCCGAAGGTCGAGAAAGTACAACGACCGCAGAACTGCTGGCATTCCGATCAGCCAATTCTCCAGCCAATGGGCCAGGGTGGGACGTGCGCGTTCTGCCAAACAAGTATCCTGCTTTAAGCCGGGATGCATCGCTCGTCGAATCAACGGATTCGCTGTATCAATCGCTCAGCGGCGTCGGTGCCCATGAGGTCATCGTGGAATGTCCTCAGAACGAAGGCAATATTTCACGGCTGAGCCACGAGAATATCCGCAAAATCCTGGTCGCATATCGCGATCGAATCGCGGACCTCAAACGCGACCCTCAATTGGCGCACGCGACAATCTTCAAGAACTGTGGAGCCCAAGCCGGGGCGTCGATTTATCACGCTCATTCACAACTTCTCGCCACCCCGTACGTCCCATCTCTGATCGAAGAAGAACTTGCAGCGGCGAAAGCCCATCAGGCGGCAAACGGAAGAAACATCTTCGACGACATCATCGCCAGGGAGTTGGCTGACGGCCGACGCGTTGTCGTTGACTCGCCGCAGTTTCTTGCGTTTTGTCCATATGCCAGTCGCTTCACTTATGAGACCTGGATTGTCCCCAGACAACCGGAAAGTCACTACGAACAAATCACGGCCGAGGCGATCGTGGAACTCGCTTCAGTCCTGAAATCCGTGTTGCACCGACTGGAAGTGGCGTTGAACGATCCGCCCTACAATTATGTCTTGCACACGGCACCATTGCAGCAGTCTCATCTGCCTCACTACCGCTGGCATTTTGAAATCTATCCACGGTTGACTCGCGTTGCCGGGTACGAATGGGGAAGCGGTTGCTACATCAACGAAGTTCTGCCTGAACAGGCTGCTCAGCGCCTCCGCGAAGTTTCAGAAGGGTGATCCGCCTGTGAGGCGATCTTACGGGACGCGAAGTGTCACAGGCTCCTGCCGACCTTCGATGATCAACAGGTGCTGGTTTCTGTCGTATCCATCGTACGATTGTACCATTCCGGCGGGCCAGCGGATTTCGAGATGATCGACACGCTGGGAATCTCCCAGACCGAACACAAGTTCTCGATGGTTACTCGCCAGATAACCATCCCCGGCTGTCAACTGGCGAACCAGGACTCGCTTGCCGATGGTCGCGGTCACCGTCGCTCCGATTGCATCGCGGCTACCAATCGTTCCTCGCAGGGATATTCGCAAGAAGCCGCCGGAATCAGTTGTCTGATTCGTCAATAGACCGAAGGGGCGGTCGAGATGCGAAACCGCGAAATCGTCGAGTCCATCGCGATTCCAGTCGAGCCGAGCCAGTCCGCGGCCCAGCCACTTCCCTTGGAAATACGTCCCGAGTTGACTGGAGGGAAGCTCGACAAATCGGCCGTGACCGGCATTGAAAAACAGTTGCGGTTGCATCTGAAACGGGATTCCCTGGTGGGTAAAATCGTCGACATGGCCGTTGGCGACGACGAGGTCCTCCCAGCCATCAAGATCCGCATCCAGGAATTGAGTCCCGAATCCGAGCATGGCAAAACTGGGATCGCGCAAACCAGCCCTGCGACTTTCGTCCTGAAAAAAGCCATTCGACTGCTGGATATACAGGGCATTGGATTCGTGATGATAGTTCGTCACGAAAAGATCCAGCTTTCCGTCCCCGTTGGCATCCCCGACCGCAACTCCCATGCAGGCTTGTGCTCGCCCGTCGCTGTCATAGGCGAGACCCATGGCGACCGCTTGCTCCACGAACTTTGGCTGCGGTTCACCATCTGGATTGGTTTCGTTGACAAAAAATGAATTGGCTTCCATGTCATTGGCGACGAAGAGACTCAGTCTGCGCGAAAAGTCGAAGTCCGCAGCGACGACTCCCAGGCCCTTTCCTTTAGGATTGCTCGTCCCGCATGCCTCGCTCATTTCCTGAAAGCGACCGTCACCCAGGTTTAAGTAGAGCCGATCCCGTTCTGCGGGAAAGACCAGCGGACTGCAGGCACGTGCAATGTCGTTCTGGCGACAGATTCGCGTGAAGACATCGCTGCCCCCGAGATACGTCCCGTCAAAAAGATCAGGCAGCCCATCGCCATTGAAGTCTGCCATGACAGCACTGCAGGTCCAATAGCGGTCGGTTGTTGCCATATTGGATGTGACGTCGGTAAACGTCCCATCGCCGTTGTTGACCATCAGACGATTCGAATCGACGTTGGTAACGTAGACATCTGGAAATCCGTCGTTATTGAAATCACCGACTGATCCACCATGACTGAATTGAGTGTCTGTCAGTCCCGCTGGACCAGTCACTTCAGCAAACTGCCCGTTTCCCTGATTTCGGAAGAAACGATCCGTAGAATTCTGACCGTCGGTTTTCGCAGGCCAATGACTTCCTTGAGGCAGAAAAATATCCTGCCATCCGTCGGAGTCATAGTCGAGTACAATGACACCGCCCCCAAACGTCTGGTACGAGTAAAGCCCCACTGCTCCTGGATCGCGACCGTTGAAATACAGAAAATTGATGCCCGCCTCAGACGCCTGATCGCCGAATTTGATTCGCTTGGAGGTCACTGGAGCATCAGAAGCCACAGGACTTCCCAACTTCTGAAAATCGGACAACGGATACTTTGAAAGGTCAACGGCAAATGCCGGGTTTGATGACTCGCGAGTCCGCTGAAGAGATAAATTCACCAGGATTTGCTCAATCCGAGCGACATTTCTCTGGGACTGTAAGTTCGGCTGGATCTCTGACAGCAGTTTGAGCCACCCCCATGCTTCCCAGAGTCGGCCGAGCGATTCGAGCCTCGTCGCAATGTCCGCCATCAATGTGACATTCGTGTTACGAGAATGAATCAGCGTCATTTGCTGTCCAAGCAATTCCAGACTGCGGGCACGCTCTCCAAACGGCTGGGCCAATGTAGGCTCGTTCAGTTGCAGCAAAACTCGGTTTAAATGGTAGTTTGCTTCCGGATGATCAGGATCGCGACGGCAACATTCCCAGAAGCATCGGGCCGCAGAATGCATTTCACCCTGGTTCTCTAGCCAGAGCCCACGTGCAAACCAGAAGTCAGGAATTGTTACAATGTCTTTCGGAACCTGGGCATGCCATTTCAGCCACTGTTGATGATCGGGTGACTCGGCCAGGCAGCGCCCCAGCAAAGCTTGGGCTTCGAGTTGATTTGGACGGAGCGAGATCAGTTCCTGCAGCATTTTTATTGCTTGAGAGATATTGTTTTCGCGAATCGCGATCCGTGCCATTCCGAGCAGAGGGAGTGGGGCATCGGGACTCGCTTTGCGACATCGCTCCATCACTTCTCGATTCGACCCCGGAAGCTGTACCCAACCGACTCCCAGCAGATTCCCTGATTCAGTCCGCCCGGCTCGCATCGCCCCTAGCATATACGGAATCAACTCCCATTTCCGCCCCTCGGCTTCCATCAGTGAAGCCAGGCCTTGCAGGGCTAATCCGTAATCGGAATCGTGTTCGAGAATTCGTCGATAAATTGCCTCGGCTTCCTCGGCACGACCGCGATCAAAGAGCAGTAATTGCGCCAGAAAACAGCGACCTTCGAGAGCCAACGGATTCGGGCTGTCGGGAATTCGTGAATAAAATGCTTCGGCGTCATCAATGCGACTTTTCGAAGCCGCGACGTACCCAGCAATCATTAATCCCGTAACGGAAGTTGGAGACTTTACCAACAGGTCGTCAGCCAGTTGCCCCGCCCGTTCTAACTCACCACCATTGAGTGTTTTCCTCGCAACCACTTCCAGACGCATAATTGCGTCCTGCGACTGAGACGATGCCCCACATCCCATCAGTGCGCAGCAGGCCAGAATCGCGAGAATGAGGAAATCTTTCACGGCATGTCCTTCGCAGGTACGTGCTCGTTTGCCACAGGTTTGGATTGATCGTACTCGGACATGATGTGCTGCATGATTTTTCGGGCTTCGTCGGAATCGGGAGCAAGACGCATTCCTTCGTTCGCGTGAAAAATGGCCCGTTCACGATTTCGATCATGATGATACACGACGGCAAGATTCAAGTGAGCCGAATGAAGTTCCGGCGCGATTTTCAGCAGTTCCAGCAACTGCTCACGCGCGGCGTCCCACTTGTCCTGTTCCATCAGTAACGCTGCCAGGTTCAATCGAGCCAGCTTGTGACCGTGATCGATCGCTAACAGTTCCCGATACTGGGCAGCAGCCTCGTCGGTGCGATGAAGCCGATCCAGAGTATTGGCGAGATTGAATCGAGCCGACAAGTCTTTGGGGTCTGACGCCAGAATCTGTTCGTATAACGCCAGAGCTTTTTCCGCAAGTTTTCCCTGTTCGGAGAAGACATTCGCGAGATTCAACCTGGCGGGATTGTCGTTCGGATCAATCTTCAGAACCTGACGAAATTCCAGTTCCGCTTCAGAGACTCGCCCCTGCTGCTGCAGCACGACCCCAAGATTATGATGGGCCATACTGCACGTCGGGTTCTTTTGAATCGTATCCTGCCAGATCGTTTCGACATCCGCATAGATCGCGGCCTGATTCCATGTGATGTATCCGAGCAACAGTAGTAGTCCGCCAGACATGACAACGGGCAGGGGCTTTGCCACCCGTCCCAGCCGGATTGAAAGTTGATCACAACCGCACGCGAAAGCAACGATCAGGCCGATGCTGGCAAGATACTGAAAGTGATCTGCTACAAATGAGTAGCGCATCGGAAAGATATTGAAGAATCCAAGAGCTGGAAAAAGACTCCCGGCGAAGAACAGGATTGCCACGAGCAGTCCGGGATTCCGGCGGCGCCAGGCGATCACGCCGATGGCCGCAATAAACGTGATTGGGAACAGATACTGCCACCAGGCTCCGGCATCGATCTTCCAGCGTGGATAGATGAAAATCAGCGGCGAGGGCCACACAAGCTTCATCGCATAAAACCAGAGTGCTCGACCAGCGATCAGGCATCGGTCTGTCAGCGAGAATTGCCAGTCTGTTCCGACCGCCCCAACGTGATTTCGTTCCAGCCAGATCGTCAGTAAACCAAACGGAATTCCAATCGCGAACATAGGGGCCAAGGGAAAAAGATCGCGTACAGTAATTCGCCGATGTCTCCAGCAGATGACAATGAACAATGCCGCCGGAAGTGTCACTGTCACAGTTTTGCTGAGCAGGGCCGCGACGAAAAGGATCAGGCTCAAACCGTAGAAACACCACTTCCACGGCGATCCGCTGGAATTCAATGATACCGAACCCGAGGTGTCCGTCACATTCTGGTTCGACTTCGAATGATCGCGGCCGAGAAAGCTGAAATACGCCAAAGCGGCAGCCAGATAAAACAGCCCCGACAGAACATTCTTACGTTCCGTAATCCAGGCGACGGACTCGACGTGGACAGGATGCAGAGCGAACAGACTCGCCGCGAACCATGCTGCGCGAATCTCAAGTTTTTTCAGCACCAGCCACAGCAGGACGGCATTTGCGGCGTGAATCAGGATATTCACGACGTGGTAACCTGCGGGGTTCAGGCCCCAGGCTTGGTACTCCAGCCAGAATGTCGAATGGACGAGTGGATAATACTGCGGAGTTGCCTTTGCATCGGTCCAGATTCGCCATAACCCCGCAGTCGTTCGCAGGGTGGGGTTCTCGGTAACGTAGTTGTTATCGTCCCTGATGAAACCGGCGCTCATGGCAGGGAGATAGACAACGCTGGTCAGGAACAACAGCCCGACAGCCGACAACATGTGACGGATCTGTCGTGACATCGCTTCAACCTCAATTCCCGAAGACGGGGCCTTAAGTATGCATGACCCGCCGCAGGAAGTACGTCGCAAACAATCCCATCACCGCGTTCGCACTCCAAACGGCCCAACTGGGGTCCAGAGTACCAATTTTTGACAGATTCTGGGTCATCATCGTGATCGGATAGTACACCGTCAGGATTGGCAGAAAACAAAACAGGAAGCTGGTCAGCACCTGTTTACGTGCCATAATAATCGCAAACGGACTCCCCAGCAGCACGAAGAACAGGCAACTGACAGACATTGCATACCGATTGTGCAGATCGCTGCTGAGCCGCAATTCGGAGTCTTTCCCGACCGCAACCCGATATTGGTACTTCATGAACTCTGGTTCATTCAATCGTTCGAAATTCCCCGTTGACAGGGCAAACACCGATTCGACGGCCTGCTCGTTCAAAGCCCGTTGACGGTCCTCGGTCGCGTTCCGGATTTCGCGTTGCAGATCGTTGATACTCAGATTTGAACCACGAAGCTGCCGATTTCGCTGCGGAAGTGGAAACGGAATCTTGTCATATTTCAGGTACCCTGTCTGCTGTTGACCTGGCAAATTGGAGTGAGCCCCCCACAGCTCCAGCCAGACCTGCTGACGTGGTAAATCGAAGCTGAGACGAGCTTCACTGGCCTGTAATGTCCATGCCTTCTGTCCGCGCGGAGCATATCGAATCACAGGTTCGATCAGCGTCCGGTCCCGAACACCCGTCACGGTGATCGTGATGCCGTTTTCACGCATATTGATCTGGCTTTGGGCTCGCAGCCGATCGATGAAAATATCTTCCATTGCCAGCGTGATAACACGCTCAATATTGCTGAAGGCCCAGGGGATAACCTGGTCACTGACGAGGAGCGAGACGACACTGAGAGTCCCCCCCAGGAAAAACGAAGGCCACAGCAGGACCATCACATTAATGCCAGCCGCTCGGGCCGCAATGATCTCATTGTCTCCCGCCATCCGGCCGTACACCACGCAGGCACTCAGCAGCAGTGTCGCGGGAATTGTGAAGGGAAGAAGGCTGGGAAGGACAAACGGAAGGATCTGCAGGATCTGCCAATACCCCAGATCATGTTCCTTGGCCTGTCCAAACACCCCGACAAAGACGAGAAGCAATGTGGAAATGGTCACAAGAATCCCGAACACTCGCAAAAGCTCGCTCAAGACATAGCGTTCCAGCAACCGCATGTTGAGCAACCGGGAAGTTCGAGGTATTGAAATAGCGCCAAAGCGGGACCGCGCAACGGCCCAGACTCCATCAGACGAACGTATAGAGGAAAAACTTAAGATTCGTCAAGGCTGAGTGCCGTTAGAAGCTGGGTCAGGCAAGCCGATTTCTGGAGCAATGGGTGAGACGAAATCTGCCGGCTTGACCGTGAGAATACTGCAATCGCACGAGGTTAAGACTTTCTCGGCGGTATTTCCCAGAAAAATCCCCGGTACACCGCCTCGTCCAATCGTTCCGATAGCAATCAGGTCAATGCTCAGATGCTTGGCCAGTCGACTCACTTCTTGCCATGGCGCACCGAACGACATGTGCTTGCGTACCTGTGCAGGGTCCACGCCCAGAGACTCAACAAACTGATCGAGATGTTGTTTTGCCACTTCATTGATTTCTTGCCGAAGTGACTGTCCTTCAGGTGTCTTGGAGATGAGGTCGTCAGGGACGTCCGCAGAATCAATGATATGTAACAGGTGAAACTCTGCCGATGCCAGCCTGGCAATCGAGAGGCCTTCGATGACAGCACGACGACTGACGTCCGAGAAATCGGTCGCGGCCAGGACCGATCTCGGCGGCCCGACGTGTTCAGATTTCGCGATCCAGACGGACGAGGGACACGATCGAATTAATCGACTGGCCGTACTGCCGACAAAAAACTGCTGCCATGTCGCGAGGCCACGGGTTCCGGCAAGTACAAGATCGAACCCGAACTTCTGAACTGCGTGTGTGATTTGTGAATACGGCACGCCGAGCAGCGTCTCAAACTGGATGTCCAAATCACCTGCATTGAGGGTTTCAATGAGCTGACGCATCCGGGTTTCGGACGCATGACGGATCTCTTGCTGAAATACGCTGCCGTCAGCGTAAAGCAAATTCACTCGCGCCTGATACGATGCGGAACTGACCGCCTGACGCATGTCTGGCAGCGTATGGATCAACGTGATTTTCGCGCCATTCTGCCGAGCGAGCCAGATCGCCTGTTTGACTGCCGCTTCGGCGTGAGGAGAAAAATCGGTTGCGACCAGTATATTCTTGTACCTCTCGGTTCCAGGCTGGATGTTCATCGTGATTCCTTTGATGCCGTGTTCATTGTAAGCAGTCGTGCAGGTATGCCTTCGCCCTTTGAAATGCCACCGTTGTCGATTATATCAGAACGCGTGAACTGTGTTCTCGGATCACGGTTCAACGAAATGAATGAGCGGCGCGGATTTCAGGAAAAACGTCGCGGCCAATACTGTCCTGCGAATCGATTTCGCAGTTTCCTTGATAAAGAATGACGCCATTCATCCCATTACGCAGGCGAATTGACATGGGCGAATTCTTCCGTGGCTGGCGACGAAAACTGGGGTCCATCCTGCTGCTGATGGCATTCCTGGCTTACGGCGAATGGATGCGAAGTTATGTGTATTACGACCTGATTTGGATCGAGGCTTTCAATACGAGTTGTGGATTCGTCACGAACGCTGGGAAATTTCGCGTTGAAATCGGGGGGACTCAATTTGAAGAGTTGTATGGCTGGCGGGACTATCCGATCAGCGAGGCCGAAAACTTGATGTTTGGAACCCCAAATGGACCAGTCAGAACATCAGACGCGAATCTCCCTTTCTGCCCTTTCGTGCTGGCGATCACTTTGCTTTCCGGGGCCCTGATCATCTATCCGGGAAAGCGATCGAGTCTGGATCGTGCCAAGACTGAACGGGTTTGAGGGGAATCGTTTGACAATCGGAAAACGAAAACTTTTGCCGGACTGGCTGGCCACATGAGACTGAAATTGACCAGTGATATCTGCCGTCCGAATGACGCCTCGCCCATTTTTGGATAGAATCTTGCCAGGCTGCGGCAAGGGAAAAGGGGGACGGCAAAAGTGTTTCATAAGTTCAGGGCCGTCGTTTCTTTGGAGAACGTATTCGCCCTGCCAGTTTGTTGAAAGATACAGCCGTGCCTCGCAAACATGGAGTCGATTCCTGTGCTACAAAGGCAAGTGTCACGGACTCGGTGCCTGAGAAAGTGCAATTTCGAAATGAGGATTTTGCGATCGCATGATAACTTCCATTGAACAGGTTACCGATGAACTGCTGCGAAATGGGCTGCTCGACGATGAATCGCTGGGAGAAGCCTGTCACGCGATGGAGAAGCGTGGTGGCGAGATTACGGGGCCAAATTTGCTGGCACTGTTGACCGCCGAAGGAAAGCTCACTCCGTTTCAGGCGGACGAAGTCCGAAGTGGCCGCGCAAATCAGTTGCTGCTTGGAAACTACCTGGTGCTGAGCAAACTCGGCGAAGGAGGAATGGGGACGGTCTACAAGGCGCTTCATCGCCGGATGCAGCGAATCGTCGCCATCAAGGTGATCAAGAAAGAAGTGGCAACCCGAGATTTTATCACCCGTTTCCGGCGCGAAATCCAGCTTTCGGCACGACTGAACCACCCCAACGTGGTGACTGCGTACGACGCAGACCAATGCTCGATGGGGGATTTCCTCGTCATGGAATACGTCGAGGGGACGGATCTGAACGAAGTGATGAAGCGAAACGGTCCGCTCTCCGTTGACGAGGCGGTGTCAGCAGTCAGGCAAGCAGCGCTGGCACTCGGTTATGCTCATCACCGAGGGATCGTTCATCGTGACATCAAGCCAGCAAACCTGTTGAGGGATGTCGATGGCTGTGTGAAGGTCGTCGACATGGGACTGGCACGCGTCGCGAACTGGGAAGGAGCATCTGGAACAGACTTGACGCAACTGGGGGCAGTCGCCGGGACTGTTGACTACATGTCACCTGAACAGGCCGATGATCCGCTCGGAGTCGATGCGCGAAGTGATATCTACAGCTTGGGATGTACGCTGTTCTATCTTTTGACGAGTACGCCGGTGTTTACAAAATCAAGTCTCGTGGGTCGCTTGATTGCACATCGGTCTGCTCCCCCACCCAGGTTGGCCGTCGTGAGGACGGATGTCCCGGTCGAATTGGATGCCATTTTTCAAAAGATGGTTGCTAAGTCTCCTGCAGATCGATTTGCAACGATGGAAGCAATCGTCGAAGCACTTGATGGGCTGTCGCAGTCCCAACCCGATAATCAGGTTGCGCAACCGACGATGCACAACGATCGGGTCTGGTCTCCTTCGAAGTCAACGGTTGTGATTGTCGAAGAATCGCGACTTCAGGCGGGGATGATCGGAAAAATTCTGAAAGAACAGGAAGTCGCCGAAGTCCAGGTATTCCAGAATGGCGAAGAAGCCTTGCAAACGATTCCTTCATTGGCTCCGGCGGTCATCCTGTGCAGCCACAGACTGCCTGATATGAGTGGCCTGGAGTTCGCTTCGCGTGTGCGCGACACATTTCGTTGGTTGCGTTCTGGAATCGTGTTGATGAGCAGTGATGACTGGACGTTAACGCGTCGGTCGACTGCCGAACAGCTTGGACGATTGCGGCTGATCAAAAAGCCGTTCGATGCCGCCTGCCTGCGAAAAGTGATTGAGGAGGCACTTCGTGATGACCGTGACCAGCAGCCGATCAATGGTCTGAGTGACCTGAAAGTTCTGATCGTTGACGACAGCAGCCTGGCCCGGCGCCATGAACAAGACACGCTGGCGTCACTCGGTTTCAGCAACTTCACTCACGCAGACGACGGTGATGTCGCGGCTGAACTTGTGCAGCAAACTCGATTCGATCTTGTGATCACCGACTATCATATGCCGCGGATGGATGGCCGTGCATTGACCGCGCACATTCGCCAGCAAAGCGATTACCGCGATATGCCGATCATCATGGTCACAACTGAATTCAGTCCACAGGTTCTGGCACCCGTCTATCAATTGGGTGTTTCGGCGATCTGCAATAAGAACTTTGACCGCGAAATGGTGCGAAATATCGTGATGCAATTGTTCGCCTGACGTTCCAGAGAATTTCGCCTCGTTCAAATCATACCGAATGAGGTGGTTATCAACTTTTACTTAGATGGAGGGCCAAAGCGTGGCGTTCGAGGAGATGATTTTCTACCTCATCTCGATATTTGCATCCGCTTTTCTACTGGTCGTTGCGTACGGTCGCGATCCTCCTCCGTACTCAGGGCCGCTCATTTCCGCGACGTGTCCCGACTGCCAGGCTGTAATGGAATTTCCAGCCCATTTCAGTGGCGACACTCAGTCCTGCGTAAAATGCCATGCGTTCTTTGACATCCCGAAAAATAGCGAAACGGGCGACCGGGAAGAGGGTGTTGAGGAATGGGGAGACGATGAACGAGCATCCAGATGACAGTGCAATGAAGGCGGTCACCCGGTTTAGCGACCGACAAAACAATCTCCTGATTGAAACAACTCGGGTCGGACCCGGTGCTGATTGGCGGTTGCAAACCAGCTCAGTGATTACCGAACAAACTGGTCGACGTATTCCCGACCAAGTCCAACTTCGACGTAATGTTTGCGACACATTTCTATCTTCGTGAAAACATCTTCGTATCCCGTCTGCTTTCCAGAATCGTCGACGTAGACCATCGCGCCATGGATGTTGAACAGGGTGATCATTTCCTGAACCTGGCCAACGGCTTCGTCGACAACGAGCGTATGGATTTCACCGGGCGGCTCATAAACGAAGCTCCCCTCGCTGGCGATCCAATCGTGTTCGAGGTACCGCCAGGCGCCGCGAATGACATATCCCGTTACCCATGACGGATGGATATGTCGTGACAGAACTCCGGATTTGCGAACTCGCAGCAGATTACACCAGCTTCCTGTCACGGTGTTCAGGAGCAATGGCCGGAACCAGACATCTTTGGCCTGCGGGACCCAGACACGTTCGTCAGCCGGAATCGCTTGTACGGCGATTTCAGGCTGGATACCCGGCAATTGTGTGATGAGAGTCATTTCTGGCCTTTGGAATGTATGTGTGTTCGAGTGTGAGTCACGAAATCAGGTAGCCGCCGTCCACCGGTAGAATGACTCCGGTGATGAATCGCGCGGCAGGACTGGCGAGAAAAAGCACCGGGTCGGCAACATCTTCGGGTGTTCCCCAGCGCCCCAGCGGCGTTCTCGCCAGAATCTGTGCGGAACGAACCGGATCGTTCTGCAATGCTTGTGTCAATGACGTCACTATCCAACCGGGGGCGATCGCATTCACTCGGATCCCATCTGGCGCGTAGGCAATCGCCAGCGATTTCGTCAGTTGAGCGACGCCACCTTTACTGGCGCTATAGGCGGGGACAAGTCCACCCCCGAAGAATGTCAGCATCGAGGCCGTGTTGATGATACATCCGCCGCGGGCTTTCAAGCCCGTTCGTGCTGCCGCACAGATCCGCATGGTCCCGTTCAAGTTGATGTCAATCACGTCCTCAAAAACGTCGGGCGAGTGTTCATCGCCGCGCCGAATGACTCCAGCGCAGTTAACAACGACATCCAGTTCACCGAGTGCTGCAACTCGCTCGGTAACGGCACTGGTGTCCCGAACATCCAAAACGTGCAGCCTGATTCCAGCCATCTGCGGATTGTCGCGAGCTGCCAGAACCTCTGCTTCTGTGGCACCGATTGCGGTGACTCGATCACCACCGGCTGCAAATGCCCTGGCGATGGCAGCACCGATGCCACTCGTTCCCCCTGTCACAAATACATTTCGCTCAGGCTTGTTCAATTTGGGCATCCGATCATCTTCTGACGGGGGAAATTCAACGCTTCGGCAGGGATCGCAGCCATTCGGAAAGTTGCAGCAGTCCGTCATCCACTGTCACTTTGGGCTGATAACCAAGATCGCGCTTTGCCGCACTGATATCAAACCAGTGAGCGGTCGCGAGCTGCCGGGCGACGAACCTGGTCATGGGGGGTTCTTCTCTTTTACCGAGCAGATTATAGATCGATTCCAGCAGACCTCCGATGGCATAGGCGGAACGAGCAGAAATGCTGCGAGTGACAGGGCGAATCCCCGCGCAGCCCAGCATCCGGTCGATCAGTCCCCACAGCGGTACCGGTTCGTCATTACTGATAAAATAAGCTTTACCCGCGACAGGTGAATCGGGCTGCAGCTTCTGTGCGGCAAGCAGATGTGCATCGACAACATTGTCGATGTAGACGGTATCCACCAGATTCTTTCCCGTCCCGACCCGCCGCAATCGTCCGGATCTAGCACGTTCAATCAGGCGTGGTACCAGGTGATTGTCGCCCGGTCCCCAGATCAAATGCGGACGCAGCGCCACGGTCGACAGGACCGTGCCGCCAGGCAATTGCTCGCCATTGGCTCGCAAGACGGCCTGTTCTGCGAGTGCCTTGGTTTTGGGATAATGAGCCAGATACTGCTCGGGATACGGAGCAGATTCATTGATCCCGGCTTCATCTTTTCCGTCAAACACAACGCTCGGCGAACTGGTATGAACCAGCTTCGAAATACTCAGTTTCCGGCATGCGGACAGAACATTCTCGGTTCCGACGACGTTGGCCTGATGGTATTCCTCGTACCGGCCCCAGACTCCGGCTTTCGCCGCGACGTGGAAAACAAGATCACAATCCGCTGCCGCATTCAGAACAGCGTCGGCATCCGCAATATCGCCCTGTCGCGTTTCCGCTCCCAACTCCCGAAGCTCGGGATAGTCACCGCGAGCGAGCGTTCGAACTTTGGCTCCGGAACTGCGCAATCGCGTCACGATTGCCTTTCCCAGGAATCCTCCGCCACCTGTGACGAGTACCTGCATTGTTTTCTCAGTTGACCGGGGTTGGGGGTAACGAGACTGTGTTTGGGTAACGGACATTATCAGGGCGGTTGACGATTCGGTCCTAAAATATACGGAACGCGCCGAGAATGAATGTTGCCAGCAAGGCAACGATCACAAAGATCATCCAAGGTGCCAGCTTGCGTTCTGAAACGTCTTCGCGACTGATCCAGCGTTCACACGACGAACAATATCCCGCTTCCTCGTACATCGGTTGACCGCAATGCGGGCAGGGGACGTACCCATCGTCTTCGTCTTCCTCGTTCCAAGCCTCGTCGTCGTCATCATCACGCATGATGTTTCTCAGCCTTCCAGTTTTCTCCGCGCCCAGACGGCCAGTTTCTCGCGAAAGATCTTGGAATTGTGACGAATGTCGACAGGAAATGCATTGTGGAAAAGAAACGTTTTGATGGAGCGTGACGCCTCGAATTTCGCTCCGAGGTCCATCAGTTCGCGCACGAGGTCCGAGTCTGACAGTCTGCTTCCCGTCATTTGTTCGGTTTCACGTTCCACGCACAACACCGGTTCAGTCCGACCATTTCGCTCGACACCAACCAGCGCTGTGCGAAAGACTGCGGGATTCGTATTAAAAATTCCTTCAACCGGTTCCGTAAACAGAGTACGCTCGGTTGTGATCACGCGATGTGACTTGCGCCCGCAAAACCAGAGACGTCCGGCGGGATCAAAGTAGCCGACGTCTCCCATTCGGTGCCGCTTCCGGCCCGATTTCGGATCATCAATCTTGGCCAGTGCCGTCAGATCCGGACGATGAAAATACTCCTGCGTCACATTCAATCCGTTGACGACAATCTCACCGATTTCTCCTGGTGGAAGAACGAGTGATTCGTCCCAGGTGGTGATCGGTGTGTCGGTAATGCGAATGATCGAAACTTGCATTCCTTCGACAGGACGACCGACACAGGTTCCCGCTCCTTGTGCTGTCTGGTGGCGAGTTTCCTTCAGGATCTCATCGCTGCCAATCACGGCTACAGGAAGCGATTCCGTTGCTCCATAGGGAGTATAGACCTGGACGCCCGGTGCGAGATGACGCGTAAATCGTTCGATGATCGCGGGCGAAACTGGTGCGCCAGCGGAGAGAACGCGGCGAATCGATGGCCAGGCGACGTCGCTTTGTTCATAGAATCGTCCCACCCGATTGAGCAGTGCCGGCGACCCGAACAGGTTCGCCACCGCGTGCTGAGCGATGGGGCCAGCGATTTCTGGAGGGTCGACTTTGGCAGGACGCGTGAAATCCATTCTTGGGATCACTGCGGTCATGCCGAGTGCGGGTGCAAACAGAGCGAACAGCGGGAATGTGCAGAGGTCGATTTCACCTGGCTGAATCGCGAATGTCTTTCGCAACATCTCGATCTGTGCCGCAAAATTTCCGTGGGAATAGACAGCCCCCTTGGGAACACCCGTGCTTCCACTGGTGAAAAGGATTGCTGCGGTTTCGTCATCGCGAGTATCCACAAGGGGTGGTCTCACGACTCCGGATTTCTTCTGGGAAAAATCAGAGATATTCCATGCGGTCAGGCCTTCGCCCAGCCAACGGCACCAGTTGGCACCACGACCAACGGCCACGAGTCGCTTCAATGTCGGACGGCCCCAGCCGATCAGACGCCGTGCGATATTTGCCTTGGGGATACCAATAAATGCCTCCGGTTCGGCTTCAGCGAGGCACTTGCCAATGTTGCCGACCCCCATACCAGGGTCGACGAAGACTGAGACCGCGCCCGACTTAAAGAGTGCGAATGTCAATACAAAGAATTCCAGCGATGGCGGCACCATCAACACCGTGCGAACGCCTCGGCCGATCCCGAGTTGCTGCAGTCCGCCAGCCAGTGCATCGCTGATGTCGTCCAGTTCTCGATAAGTCAGCTTCGTATAGTTCGAAGTCCCGTCAACATTACGGGAAGCTGGCAGCAGCACTGCCGACTGATCGGGCTGAGTGCGTGCCATTTCCTTAAGATGCGAGGCAATATTGACGGAGGTCATGATTGATCCGAAAGACTTTTCATCGGGAAGTATTAACGAACTGCGTTAGATTCGTTCATCTTGTGATCGCTCAATTCTTGAGTCGGGTGGCCGCGACTGGACTGAGGCTTTGCGGGGTTTCGCAAAGACGCTCCTGACCCGATTGCCCAAAATCAACTCCAAAACGTAGACTTGCGTGGACATTACGAGATCGGATGAGTCTCCAGGAATTTTTCGATGGCCGGGATCAATTCCTCCGCGGCATCTTCCAGGATGTAGTGTCCGCAGTCGGGAAACCGATGCAGTTCCGCCTCGGGAAATCGCTTCAGCCACTCATTCAGGAAATGCTCGTCGAAGACGAAATCACGATCTCCCCAACCAATCAGCATGGGGATGTCTCGCAATGTGTCGAGTCCGTCAGCAACCTGGGTCACCAGATCGTAACCGCGATCTCCTGGCTTCAAGGGGATATCCTGCACAAACCGGTGGACTGCAATGCGATTTTGCCACGAGTTATAAGGGGCACAGTATGCACGACCAACGTCGCGGGACATCGGCCGCCGAGTCACACAGGTTTGCACGGCCCCTCGACTGAACGCATTGAATCCGCGTACCAGAATCGCTCCCAGGAACCCTCGCGCCATTTTCAATTGCCATGGGACAGGTTTCGTTGCGGGAAGATGAAAGGCTCCCGTGTTTAGAACAACCAGTCGGCGGATTCGATCCGGATACCGCGTCGCATAGGCCATCCCGATCATCCCTCCCCAGTCGTGGATAACCAGCGTCAGGTTGTGTGTTGCATGGACCTTGTCGAGCCAGCAATCGAGATCCGAAACGCGTTGCTGCAGTGAGTATTCATAGGAATCGTCTGTCGGCTTGTCGGACAGACCACAACCGATGTGATCCGGAACCAGGCAGCGATAGCGGTCGCGCAGGGCTGTGACCAGATTCCGGTAGTAGAACGACCAGTTCGGATTACCATGCAGCATGACGACAGTCTGCCCGCGTCCCTCGTCAAGGTAATGCATCCGCTGGCCACCGATGTCGGCATAGTGGTGGGTGAGGTCGTAGTTGGGGTAAGTCGCTTGAGCAGCCATTCCGTTCACCAATCCAGTGCCAGCATGAGACAGTTGAGACCACTTCCGATACCGAGAAATCCGACGCGGTCACCGCGATTCAGAAAACCTCGTTCATCAGCGATCGCTGCGGTCATTGGAAGCGAAACGGTTCCCATGTTTCCGAGGTACGGGAAAGTGCAAAAATCTTTCTGTTGCGAAATTCCCAGCGCATTCATCACTTGTTCACGATGTCCTTTGCCGACTTGATGACAGATCACCTTGTCGATCTGGTCGGGAGCGATCCCGATCTTGGTCAGGAAGGATCGCCACGTGTTCAAACCCAGGTCGACACCGAACTTCAGCACACCGATTGAATCTGTCTGCATAAACTGCGTGAAGGCGTGCGACACGCGGGCAGGCAGCAGGCCACTGACTTTCTGCTGGACGAGTTGCGGCAACAGGCTGCCGAACTTGGCATGCGTCACCGACTGCGGCAGGATCGAATCAACCTTGTTGACGGCCGCAGGAAGCAGCGATTCAAACCCCCAGCGACACAACAAATGATGTTCAGGAG
>Ga0194055_10001330_pt1 | contig 20177 bp, 15 predicted proteins | sample SepL449m_MetaG_FD_155482 | JGI IMG/M metagenome (GOLD analysis project Ga0194055, IMG submission 155482) | Anoxic zone freshwater microbial communities from boreal shield lake in IISD Experimental Lakes Area, Ontario, Canada - Sep2016-L442-9m | ecosystem: Environmental > Aquatic > Freshwater >...
ACCCTGACTGTAACGGCCCTATAAGCGGATGGAAAAGTTCGAAGGAAATTCTGCATGATCTTCTTCGTCACCAGATAGCCCTTTGAATTTGGGTTTGCTGAAGCAGCGATCCCTTGCTGGGCATCGGCATTGAGGGCGCGACTCAAATATGCAGTTGCTCCCCGAACATGTTGAACTCGAGTTTCGAAAACTTGGTCTACAGATCGATTGTAAATAATGAAACATGAAATACAACCACCAACAAACGAAACGAGTAAGACAAACAGGGCGACACGAACCTCGAGCCGACTCATGACACTTTCCTGCCATTTGTTGACCTTTTTAACCTTCCCGAACGTAAATCCAGGATTATTTTGGTGAGGTGGACGATTCATACCCAGCGGAAGCAATGCCCATATACGGCTTCCATTGAAAGTTCTTCCACAGCCAACCGCAAAAATCACCCTAAAATTTGGAAAATATTTGGATGAAATCTTGAACCTAAAACAATAGGGAAAAACGCCTCTGAGGAAGTCAAGGATTAGTACCGAAGATTCCAATAGACGCGCTTTGCGTCTCGGGTTATGCAGGCATTCGCAAAGATATTAAAACACACGGACATCATGTTGGGCGTTGGCCTATTGATGGTCGTTTCCATGTTGATCCTGCCACTTCCCCATTGGGCGATTGACTTGGGCCTCGTTTTTGCCATCGGATCGTCGATCATGATCCTCTTGACGTCGGTCAATGTTACTGATCCACTTCAATTTTCGGTTTTTCCATCGCTCCTCGTTGTAACTACCCTTTTTCGACTTGCGCTAAGCATTGGTGCAACCAAACTGATCCTCGGAACTGGGCAAGCTGGCCATGTTATCGACACATTTGGATCGTTTGTCATGGGCGGAGATTTTGTTGTTGGAATTGTCTCCTTCATCATCCTTGTCATCGTTCAATTTGTTGTAATCACCAACGGTGCTGGCCGAGTTTCTGAAGTTGTCGCTCGATTTACTTTGGACGCGATGCCCGGTAAGCAAATGGCGATTGATGCGGATCTTGCCGCTGGTCTCATTGACGAAGACATGGCAAAGGAACGCCGTAAGCACATTAGAAAAGAAGCTGATTTTTATGGTGCAATGGATGGTGCTTCGAAATTCGTAAAGGGCGACGCAATAGCATCAATCATGATCATCATAGTCAACATTATTGGTGGCTTCGCGGTCGGATTTTTCAAGGGTCAAAGTGACCCCATTACGATTCTCAAGACTTATTCGTTGCTCAGTGTTGGCGAAGGTCTAACGGCACAACTTCCTGCACTACTCATTAGCTCCGCGAGCGGTTTGCTTGTTACAAGAGCCGGTCAAGATCGTTCGATGGGCGGTGAAGTTGCCACCCAATTCTTTGGTCAACCGAAAGCTATTTTGGTTGGCTCCGTATCTATCGCAGCATTTGGCTTAATTCCCGGATTTCCAGCGACCATCTTCATGGGTTCTGGAGCCTTGATGTATTTCCTTTACAATTTCGCAAAGAAGAACCCACAAGTGGCGACCATGTTTGACACGGTTGTCAAGGAAAAGCCTGCTCCACCACCACCACCTGCCCCTACTGGACCCGAAGCTGTACTGCCACTCCTCCAGGTTGATCCAATCGAAATCGAAATTGGATATGGACTAACGAAGCTTGCTGACCCGAAAGTTGGCGGAGACCTTTCCGAGCGAATCGCGGCTACTCGACGTCAAATTGCTACCGAACTGGGTCTCGTGATGCCTACGGTTCGGATAAGGGATTCTGTGCAACTAGCTAACACAACTTATGTAATCAAGATACGCGGTGAAGAAGTGGCAAGCTCAGAATTGATGCCTGATCGAATGTTAGCCGTCAATAGCGGTGACGCAATTGATTCGATTCCTGGTGTACCAACAATTGACCCGGTATTCAGAATGGAAGCCCTTTGGATTGATCCCGATCAACGTGAACTGGCTGAACGGGTTGGCTACACAGTTATTGAAGCTTCGGCGGTTATTTCAACTCACCTTTCTGAGCTGGTTAAGAATCACGCTCCAGAACTACTCAGCCGCCAAGACGTGCAAGTATTGGTTGACGAAGCCAAGAAGACGAACGCAGCCGCGGTTGCCGAAGTTATCCCGGATATCGTTTCAATTTCAGATGTTCAAAAGGTTCTTCAACACCTATTACGCGAAAGAATCCCAATCAGGGACATGGTTACCATCATTGAAACCTTGGCTGACTTTGCTGGTCGCACCAAAGATGTTGAACAGTTAGGCGAAGTGGTCCGCTCGGCCATCGCCCGAACCGTAACCCGCCAATACGTCGATTTTGAAGACAAACTGAAGTGTATAACGCTGGATCCTCCTCTTGAGCGCGAGCTTGCGGAACTGGTCAGTCTAACATCTACCGGAACTTCGCTCGTAATGCCTCCGGAAATGCAAAGTCGCCTGATTCAACACCTGAAGGCTGAATATGATCGACTAACTATGCAGGGCTTCCAGCCCGTCCTATTGTGTGGTGCCCAGCTAAGGCTTGCGATGAGACGATTCCTGGATCGGCACATTCCAAACTTGGCGGTCCTTGCATATAGCGAAATTTCGGCAAAAGCCGACGTTGAATTTGTTGGTCAAGTCGCGGCTTAACGGTAATTTCTCGGCAGTTCGTGCGTAGAACGGGTAGAACAAACCCATGCAATACACATCTTTGGGCCGCACTGGCCTCCAAGTATCGCGACTGTGCCTTGGCACGATGAACTTTGGTCCGCAAACCACCAAAGAAGACAGCTTCAAGGTCATGGATCGTGCCCTTGAGCACCGCATCAATTTTTTCGACACTGCTGACGTTTATGGCTGGGCTAGAGGCGAAGGTATTACCGAGCAGATTATCGGCGACTGGTTCGCCCAAGGTGGAAACCGACGAGAGCGTGTCGTTCTCGCGACCAAGCTCTACGGCGACATGGGCAAAGATGAATTGCTTGATTGGCCAAATACTAGCCGAGTCACCGCCCTCCACATTCGCCGCGCCTGTGAAGGTTCGCTCAAGCGAATGAAGACGGACTACATTGATCTTTATCAGATGCACCACATCTTCCGTGCCGCTCCTTGGGACGAAATTTGGGAAGCCTATGACATTTTAAAGACCCAAGGAAAGATCCTCTACGCCGGATCTTCAAACTTTGCGGGATGGCATATTGTTCAGGCTAACGAAGCCGCCGCGAAGCGAAATTCAGTCGGCTTGGTTTCCGAGCAATCGAAGTATTCCCTTCTCCAAAGAGAGATCGAGATGGAAGTTGGACCGGCCGCAGAAGCCTATGGTGTTGGCGTCATCCCTTGGTCACCGCTAGCTGGCGGCATTCTTGGTGGCGTTATCAAAACGACCGATGGGCAACGACGCCACAGCGATGCATCGAAAGCGGTCATCGAGAAGCATAGGGATGCCTTAACGAAATGGGAAGACCTTTGCGAAACGATGGGAGAAAAGCCTGCCGATGTCGCTTTGGCTTGGACTCTGTCAAAGTCGTTCGTTACCGCTCCAATCATTGGTCCACGAACGATTGAACAGCTAGACGGTTCCCTTCGTGCGCTGGAAATCGTCATCACAGAAGACATTAATACGAAGATTGACGAAATCTTCCCGGCATTCAAGACTTCGCCTGAGCACTACGCGTGGTAGCCACTTAGCTTTGAGTCTCCAGCTATCAGCCTTCAGAGGGGAGAACACAAGTTTCTCCCCTTTGCTTAGATTGTTTCAGCTTCGCTACTTCGCTTTAGCGAAGGACCAAGCGAATCCGTGAGTCTTAGACTCATGTAGACAATAGAAATCAGTTCAAAAACCGGCAACCTAGTTTTAGTAACCATGCAGTCAACTGCAAAGTAAATACAAACGATCAGGTTAACCACAAATGCCCATCGGCGACCTTGCCAAACAAAAACCCACATAACAAAGAATAGAAAGGTCAGCCAAGTTGGAGGGGCGTTCTGAATATTGAATCCAGGATTGATCGTGATCAAACCCTGACTAGATTCATACGAAAAGGATCCGCTAGAAATGAGACTTAAACCCGCTAAAAGAAACAGGGGAACTATGACAAACAACAGAGTGCAAACTCCAGCGTAAAGGCGATCACCAATGTATGATTCGGGACTAAAGTCAGAATATCTGACCTTGCTCCAATTCGATGGTAACTGGCTCATTTAAATCTATTCTACGCTATTGTCGGTTTATATTCCTCTCGTTCTTTCCAGGTCCAAATGATGACGAAAGCAACCATCACCATAATCGACCAGCTCAGGATCTTGGAAGAATCAACTAGTTGCCAGCCATTCACTTGATGTGGATAAACCCACGCACCAAGGTAGGTGCAAATATTCTCCCCAACCCAAACAAAGAACCCGATCAAACCAAAGGCAACCGGCATTGGCATTTTTAGTCGCTTGCTGCGGCAGGTGAAGTTCGATAGTCCTGGAGTAAATAGGGCAACTAAAAGCATACTAAGCCAGATTCGGTTGTCGCCCAACCGGCTTGCCGTGAAGAAGTTTAGATAAATGAGCGCGACGCCGAGTAAGGCAATCCACTTCTTGGGCATGCGGGTGAATTCCAAGTCAAAAACTCGATATGCCTGAAAGATGTAGCTGGCTACCCCGGCGTACATGAATCCGGAATAGAGAGGGACACCAGAGAATTTGGCATACGCGAACTCAGGATACGCCCAAGATCCATGCCTGACTTTATACAATTCGAGAACCAGTCCGACCAAGTGGAAGACGCAGATGGTAATCAGTTCCCTCTTGGTTTCTAGCTTTCGGAACCACATGAAGACCTGCATGCCAAGGCAGGTGACGAGCATAAAGTCATAGCGAGGCAACAGGTTTTGCCAATGCGAAACGACGAGCATCGCGAAGATGAACAAAGCAAACACTGAGGCCTGAACCTGCTTGACGAAAAAGGCCAAAAACTCCCGCATTGAAGAGTTGAACCACAGGAAAGCTTGATTGGTTCCGAGAAGATCTTTTGGCAACAAATATCAAATTGCAGGTTCTTGAGCATAAAAGCTTTGAATGCCTGACTGGCAGGTCCAGAACAACAAGAGTGCTGGCAAACCAATAAACACGAACGCAAGGCCAGCACCTACAAAAGTAAATCCAATCCCCTCCATCTGCGAAGCCGTAATGCCAACGAACTGTCTTGGAATAAGGCCAAAAATGACTCCAACCGAGATAGGTATTATGGCAAGTACAGCTACAATGATGAGTCTGAAGACCTCACAGCCAAGATTCAGCAAGCCAAATCCGAGTGAGCGCTTCCGAATGGCAATTACTAGTAGACCACCAAATATGTGAGTAGTCAGCATCCCGGCTATCCAGCCGAATGAATTCCTATTCGCATCGAAATAGAAAATGAAACTATACGCCATCGCAGCAATCAAAAACTTGGAAAACGAGTCTATGACGCAGTGGATTTTTTCAATGTCAAACATGGGACTTGCCCTTAGTAACAAATAATACCTAACGGCTAATTCATATTAGTCGTTATCGCCGCCCGAGAACGGTGAGCTGTAGTTTGGTGGTTCCTTCGTGATCTGAACGTCGTGAGGATGGCTCTCGCGGAGTCCTGCGCCGGTTATCTTCATGAACTCTGCACTTTCGTGGAGTTCGGCTAGTGAACCGGCTCCAACATAGCCAAAGCCAGACCGCATTCCACCGACTAACTGGGCAACCGTATCCTTTAGCGCGCCTTTGAATGGAACCCGACCTTCAACGCCTTCGGGAACAATGACCGCTCCTGAATCCTTAATCTGCATATAGCGATCGCTCGAGCCTGACTTCATTGCACCAACTGATCCCATGCCTCGATAGACCTTATAGGCTCGGTTTCGGTAGATTTCAATCTCGCCCGGGCTCTCTTCGCAACCAGCAAACATGTTGCCCATCATGACCGCGTTGGCACCAGCGGCTAGACACTTAACTACGTCTCCGGAAGATCTGATTCCGCCATCGGCGATGGTCGGGATCCCAAGGTCTCGAGCAGCTTCGGCACAGTCTCGAACGGCGGTGAATTGCGGAACGCCGACACCTGCAACGATTCGCGTGGTACAGATTGAACCAGCACCGATTCCGATTCGAAGACCGTCGGCTCCGAGCTCGTGGAGAGCTTTCACACCTGCGGCGGTTGCGACGTTACCCGCGATGACTTTCAGGTCAGGCAACTTGTCTTTGAGCATCCTTAGGCAGCTCATGACGCCTTTCGAGTGACCGTGAGCAGCATCAATGACGACAAAATCAACTCCGCCTTCGTGAAGCGCCTTTGCCCGCTCGTATGGCTCTCGCAGAGCTCCAATCGCGGCTCCGACGACCAAACGCCCCTTGGCGTCTTTGGTGGAATACGGATGCTGTTGAACTTTGAGGATGTCCTTGATCGTGATGAGACCTTTTAGGAAGCCTTCGGCATCGACAATCGGGAGTTTTTCAATTCGGTTTTGAGCCAGGATTTCTTGGGCCTGTTTAAGCGTTGTCCCTTCCGCAGCCGTTACCAAATCCTTGGACGTCATTCGGAGATGAATCGCTTGAGAATAGTCGGATTCAAATCGGATGTCTCGGTTGGTGAGAATGCCGACCAATTTCCCTTCTGCATCAACAATAGGTACTCCCGAAATGTGATACCGCTCCATTAATGTCACGGCATCTTGAAGAGTTTGGCCTGCTTCCAGCTTAAATGGCTTGGTGATTACTCCCGATTCGGACCGCTTTACCCGGTCAACAGCCGCGGCTTGCTCGTCAATTGACATGGTGCGGTGAAGTACCCCTACGCCGCCTTCTCGAGCCATTGCGATCGCCAATCGGGCGTCGGTGACTGTATCCATTGGGGCGGAAATAATCGGCACACTAAGCCGAATTCCGGGAAGTAATTGAGACCCGAGATCGACTTCGCTGGGGAGTACCTCAGTCTTGGCGGGAATTAAGAGAACATCGTCAAAACTGAGTCCTTCGCGGTAAGATGCCATGCAAAAGTATGACACAAAAAGACCGGTCTAGAGGTCATCTCGGAGCTGAAAATCAGCAAGTTCACCAGCCTCCAGCGAACCTATTTTTTCAGCATCACCATTTACTTCGGCGCCCCTAACCGTGTAGGCAATAATTGCCTCAGACAGGGTGCAATTCTCATCGACAACGAAACCTTCAGGACGGTTAACCGCTGCTTTGATTCCGTCCATTGGAGCGCCAGGTACGATGGGTCGGTCTGAGCTAAAACTTAGTTTGAGTCCAGCATCGAGTACTGATCTCGCCCTATTCAATCTGGAGGCTATTTCTGGTCCCAATTGACGCTTGTAAACGTGACCAAAACGTAAGAGAAACTCCGGTTGCATCGTGACATAGCAGTCTAGTCTCTGGAGTCGCTCAATTTGAGCATCACAGAGAATCATGGCGTGCTCAAGACGATGCTTTGACGAGATTCCAGTTGATTCAAACGCATCCATCACCAAGTCTGATGCATAGTCACCGATGGCGTGAATGGCAACTTGATAGCCGGCATCACTTGCCACTTTTGTCATATTTGTGAGCTTTTCCGGGGAATAGATGAGTTGACCGCTTGTCCCGATTTCCGAAGTTTTTTGACCATTCTTAGAGATGACCGGCCCGTTGGCCGGATGCCCAGAATAGGAGCCGTAGATAGCCGCAGTTGCCGAACCAATTGCCCCGTCGGCAAAGAGCTTTATTCCGGCAATTTTGGTGCGATCCGGATCAGTAAACATCGTCTCTTGCTCCCGCAAAGATTCTAATCCAATCCCGCGTGGACCAAAAACCTCTCGCCACTGAATGTAAAGGCGAGTCCGTACTCGGCAACCTTGTGCGGCTGCAATTTGATATGCTTCGAGTTCGTTAAGCAGGTGAAATCGTCCGGTCATCATGTCTGACGCGCACGTAATCCCAAGGTCGGCCATGCGGTCTCCCGCAGCCATGATCGCAACAACCATCTCATCAATTGTTGGAGTAGGAGTAGCTTGCCAAACACGTTCATGAGCATCCTCTAACAAAACTCCATTGAGCTTGCCGGAAGAGTCCCGACAAAACTCTCCGCCAGATGGATTAACGACATCCTCGGTCACCTTTGCCAATTGCAGTGCAACCGTGTTAGCCACGCTACAGTGACCATTGTAATGACGCAACAAAATTGGACGATTGTTGGAGATTGAATCTAGGTCGTGAACGGTCAAGTGCTGTCCATCTTCGAACTTGTTATGGTCGTACTGCACAGCCAACAACCAGCCATCCGGTTGATCCTGGTGCCGATCCCGCACCAAATCGAGTATTTGTTCGCGAGTTGAACATTGAGTAAGGTTCAGCTTGAGTAGGTCCAGACCAGTCGGCAGAATATGACAGTGCGAGTCAATAAATCCAGGGACCATGGTTCGTCCTTGGCAATCAATGACCGCACTGGCCTCGGGCACCTCAGGCGATGGAGCGACGACAACGCGGCCATCCTCCACAACCATCGTGCTTTCTATTCCGGTTGCGTGCCAAATGAAGTTTTCGTATCTTGTTCGCATATCTCTCTTGTTACTCGGTGAGCACTTTCAAGCGCACCTTCAATAAATCCCACCCATGTTGCGGTGTGCTCCCCGGCAAAGTGAATTCTTCCGTGCGGGATCACCATGCTCTCGGCATGGCCAAGGGTATAGCCTGGGGCATAGTGTGAGAAGGCTCCGAGCGAGTAAGGATCGTTGATCCAATCGAACATTTCCCCTTTGATAAAATGCTCCCTTGCTTCCGGGAAGTATTGAGTCAATTCGTACACTCCCGCGTTGATAGGGTCACCAAGTTTGGTCCACTCGACTGCCCTTTCACCGGTGATGTAGGCGGTCAAAACTGGTTTATCGCCTCGCGACCCGTCCCAAAGTTGTTGAAGTGATCCATCGCAATGCAATCGACCACAGAATCTTCGGTCCTTCCACCAGGCTTGCTTAAATTCCCAAACAATTTTGATGGCTCGGCTCATGCCACATGCCTCAATTGCGCACCGCTTTTGGCCGTCAATAGCAGGTTCAAAGATGACGCGCTCAAGGCATCGTGGGGGAAGGGTTAAAATGACTTCGTCAAAATATTCAGAATGAGATTCAAAGTGTAGTTCAACCCCGCGAGATGAATGTTGAATTTTGTTTAATGGCATCTCTAATCGAACTTCGCCATTCAGATCACTTCTCATTTGTTCGAGCAAGCTAGTGAAACCTAACGGTGGCCGATAAGCACTCATCTCACTTTCGCCTCGATTCAGATTTTCTCGATTGATATAGTGGACGTACCCCGATAACCACCCTAACAGCCCAATCTGGGTTAAGTCATCACCCTCATCGCTCCGAAGGTTTGCCGTCATCCACCAATGTCCCCGGTCACTCTCGCAATGCTGACGAATAAACGACGCCAAGGTTAGGGAATCGTATTTTGCAAATTTCTTATTGGACCAAGCCGGAAGGGTCAGCTCTCTTGCCATCGAACGGGCCATCAATTCAACCGCTTCCTCATCGCGTAGTAGATCGGCCCAAAGGTCATCTGTTCGCTTAATTTCTCCCTTAAAGATAGCTAAAGCTGGCTCTCGAATTGCTTCGTCCAGTTTGCCTTGATACTTTTCAACCAAGGCATGAACCAGGGGTTGATCAGAGTCAATCCACTCTCCACCCGCCTCAAACAAAAGACCATCTACATCCGAAATTGTATGCAAACGACCTCCTATTCGATCCCTAGCCTCAAATACTGTTACTTGGCAACCAGCCGCCTCTAGTAGCAGAGCCGCTTGTAAACCAGAGATACCTGCTCCAACAACCGCGATCTTCACTTCTTGCCTCGACAAGCGTAAAGTCCAAACAATGATACGACCAACCCTATGGCGCCGAAAAGCCTCATCAAACCGGCCGCGTACCCAAACACCATTGCCGAGATGGCAATGCCAGCAATAAAGATAGTTGCCTTGGGGTTGAACGGCTTAGTTAGCGCGACAAATCCTCCGCCGAAGCAGATGATCAAGACAAAAGGAATGATCATCGCCTTGATCAACATAGTGCACTGATCCTCAATTGATCCACTTGGCTTTGAGAGTTAATTCCGACCAAGTAGGTATGATCCGGGTTTCTGGTCTCCAAATCCAGGGGCAGGTTCCTCACTACACCAACACGGCGTTCTTTTGCCAAGTTCGCAAGTGACTCGTGCTCTGGCCTTAGAAGCGCCACTTCGAAGGCATCGTGGAACTGCCAGACGCTTTGGACTGCCATGACTGGCCCATCGGCGGCAATTCCGATGTGCTTCACGTGGCCCTCTTGCTTAGCAAACTCTAAAGCGGCAAGGGCGCCATTGATTTGGTACTCCTCTACGACTCTTCGAACTCTCAGAAAGTAAAAGTCAATCATTTCTCGTCCCAGACTAGATAGGACTTCAATTAAGTGAGCCTGCATAAGGTCGGTGGCGTGATCTTGGCTAGTTGCTCGCTCGTAATGGGTCGAGCTTTTGACGCTGAGGATGCCGGTTCCACCGCGCAGGAATCCACCCCACAAAGCAGGTTGAGAAGAGATATCCATGGGGATATTGAGAGGCTTGATGGCGGCAACTAGGTCTTCGGGAGATGTCTCGGGCGAGACGCCGAGAGCTGCCCATATTTTTGGATAGGCGGCGTTTGTCCGACCGAGAAAATCATTATTCATCGTCGCACCAATCGGTCCGCCAAGACGAATAAGAATACGCCAATCGAGATGCAGCCATTGAGGGTGAAGAATGCAAAATTGACTTTACTGAGGTCATTCGGCTTGACCAGCGATTGCTCATAGGTCAACATTCCGGCAGCGAATAGTGGGGCGATCCAACCAATCCCACCAACTTGAGCCGGAGGAAAGGCCGCCACCAAGAAGATGATGGCCAAAACATGTGATATCCGACTGATGGTTAACCCTCTCACTTTCCCGAACTTCGCTGGGATTGAATGGAGGGTGTTTTCACGATCAAAGTCTTCGTCTTGTAAGGCGTAGATGATATCAAAACCTGCCGTCCAGAACAGCACGGCCATGGTCAAAAAGATCGGCGTCCAAGTCAAGTGCCCCGTCACGGCGATCCATGCCGCACTCGGAGCAATACCCAGCGAAAGACCAAGCCAAAAGTGGCAGAGCCACGTAAAACGTTTCGTTTTCGAATAGAAGATCGTCACAAATAGAGCAATGGGTGAAAGGATTAATGTCACGGAATTCAAGCTCGCCGCGGCGAAGACGAACAAGATCATCGAAGCATAAAAATACAAGTTCGTTGTTCTTAGACTTAACAAACCAGCCGGAATTGCTCGCATCTTTGTCCGGTCATTGACGGCGTCGATGTCACGATCTGCAATACGGTTAAAGGTCATCGCCGCAGTACGGCAAGTCACCATCGCGAGCAGGATAATCAAGAACACCCGCCAACCTGGCCAACCGCTCGGCGATGCCCAGATCATCGCAATCATGGCATACGGCAATGCAAAAATTGAGTGCTCAAATTTGATCATTTCGAGAAACACTCGAAATGCCTTCCAGCCAGAAACTTGACTAGTTATTTGAGCCATTCCATATATTCTACGTTGTATCAGAACTCGTAGGCGGCTGGTCCAAACTCAATCGTTCCACTTTTTGGATTGTTTCTATCGGCACCTTCAACCATCAATAGGCAATCCCACTGCAAATTACCTTTTGGAGTTGAGCCCCCAGTTGAAGTTGTGTCTGCAGGCAAATTCACAAATGGAATGACTACTGCTCGCCAACCATTGCGGTCCGTATCAGAGTTCAGAGTGCCAAGGAAGACTTGAAACACCGTTCCATTTTCATCCTTAAACTTTGCATAGAGATTATTGTTTGAGCTATCGGGCTTGATCCAGATAACAAATCGCTTAGCTCCGTCGGGAATTGCGATGCTTTGAACTGGCGAGAGACTCGCTTTTAGCGATTCACGACTTAGTACATAGTCAACTGAGCCGCCCATTTTTGTTCTTGAAATCTTGCTATTGTTGGAGCCTCTTTCAAGTTGCCACATGGCCGGATCCAAATCAACTCGCTTAATTTGACAATCGCCGATTCGTTGACCACCGACAAGGGCAACGATGGTTGAGTCATTATCATTGTTAGCTAACGGCTCAATAACCCGATCAGTTTTTACGTTGGTAAAGCATGTTACGTTTGCTCCGGTTTCCTTCCGGTCATACCTAAACTCAATTTTCGCACTTGCCATCGACGTTGGCTTTTGAATAACTGCGCACCAGCCGTCTTCATCGATTGGAGGGGCGAATGCAATGCTCAAGGAAGTCCGGACAATCGGCGTCGGCTGTTTTACCGGTGGTTGCTTAACTGGCGGTTGTTTAACGGGAGGTTGCTTGACAGGTGGTTGTTTCACCGGTGGAGTTGGCTCAACCACTGGCTTCTCCGGTGGTTTCGTAAACGCCTCTTTATTTTCGGCAATGATCGAGTTGTATAGCGCGCGGTTGGATCGATCCGACATGTCGTACGCTTCAAACTTTGGCAATCCACCAAGTTTTTGATACCACATGGCTCGGACCATTTTTCCTTCTCCAACTCCAATGATCACCCAGTCAAGGGGATCCTTTTTCTGCATTCGCTTGAAAATCGTGCAACCCTTAAACGCCTTCGTAGTCAGTCTTGCCGCATCAAATGCTGGCTTTGGCGCCAGGTTCGATTTGACAATTCCGAAGCGATGATTAATGTTCTTTGGATCAGGTCCATCGTCTTTCCAACCGTAATAAATCGAGATTGGGCTACCTGCTGCCGCGCTCAACAGCCATAGTTTGCTGAGATACATTGCTTGGCGGTCATCGTTGATACCCGTACTTGGAGCCGTACTGTAACCCCATTCGGAGCAAACAACGGGAAGATTTTCTCGACCAAGAGGCGCTCTTGCTCGAATAATTTCTTGAACCCGTTCGTAATCCTTGACAACTGTTTCTGGACCACTTGCACGGTACGGGTGGATTGACACACCATCAATGAGCCCGAGAAGTTCTGCACTCAGTACTTTCTTAAGAAAGGCGTCATCCATCGTTGAAATTCCCGGAGCAATGATTCGGCAATTTGGGTCCGCAGATCGCATTGACTTTGCCGCCTTGAGAGCCAAGGAAGCGTAACTTGCAGGATCAGCTTTTGGTTTCCAGAAGTTATCGACATTGGGTTCGTTCCAGATTTCCCAAACAATCTCTTCGCCTCGAAAGTGTGTCACCACAGCTTCGACCCATCGAGCATAGGCATCCTGAGCCTTTGCTGACTTTGGCGCACCATTGTCATAAAGTTTGTTGCCGTAGTCTAGGACAAATAATGGGCGGATACGGGCAACTTTCAGTTGGCCGACAAGACGGTCATAGGTTGCAAAGTCATATTTGCCGACTGCCTTTTCGGTCAGTTCCCAATTGAAATCGGTGCGAACGTAGTCTACGCCCGACGCCTTAAGAAGGTCAATTTCTCCTGGTCCAGGTTCCGTGAAATGGATATTTACTCCAAACCCTTGCCAGATTTTCTGTGGAGCGGGTGATTGTTGAGCAATCGCCAGGCCACAGAGTGCCGCCGTAACGAAACTCATTCCCACGATTATAAGCCAATTTTTCACCGATAGCAACAGGTAACGGGTTGGAATCGTTCGATTCCTCAAGCGTGCCATTCAGAAAAGTTCGCCAAAAACAACCAATATTACTGGGCGCTAGCGAGTTCGATTACGGAACGCTTGCCCCAGATGAAACGATCCAAACTTTGCCAAATTGGTCTATTTGTGTTCTTGCTTCTGTCACTCCTAGGGTGTGGTGGAGCGGGCGGCACATTTGCAAGTGCCTTTAATCTCTTCATTACCGATGATGCATCCACTCAATACTCAGGTGTTTGGGTCAAGCTCTACAAAGCTGAACTTAAGGGAGAAGGCGACACCTCAGTCGTACTTTTTGAGAGCGCCGAGGGCGTTACCGTCAACCTACGTCAGCTGAACGATGGTGCAAGTAAGTTCCTCCTGCTTGCTCCAGCCAAGGTGCCAGACGGCACCTACAATAAAGTTCAATTTGAAGTGAACAAGACCGTTGATCTGGTTACCGTCGGGACTGGTGCAGCTTCAACCGCAGTATTCCCCGAAGCTCTTAACAACACCGCAGGAAACTCTGTTCTTGTCGCAAACCTGTCGCCAAGTATTGTATTGCCAGGCGCAAGCAAGGTTGTTGTCGACTTCGATCTAAAACATTGGGATGTTATCAACGGGGTAATAACTCCAGTTTTGAAGCACCATGATGGCTCGGGGCTGGAAGATGAGTCTCGACATGAGCGATTTGAGTATCACGGAGTCATAGGAAACCTAACCGGTGTAGCGCCAACTCAATCTTTTGACCTGTCGCTTAAGACTGGTGGAACCGTACATGTTGTAACCGATGATTCGACCGACATTGTCGGCGAAGGAAACAACACTGGATTAGCTGGTGGACTCCGAGCAGAGATCTATGGAATTTTTGATCCTGCAACAGGTTCGGTTAAAGCAAACATTATTCACTTTGAAAACGCTCATGAAGGAAGCGAAATTGCCAAGGCAACCGGAAAGGCGTCGAACGCAAATTCGGAAGCTGGAACCTTTGATCTCGCTCCTAAGTACACCAAAGGCTTTGCGCCAAAAGGAGATACTGTTTCTGTCGTAACCAATAGCGAAACTCAATTTCGAGGTCGACATGGTGCAAACCTAACCCAAATTGAATTTTTCTCCGCGATGGCATCGGCCGGAGCCAATGGAAGCATTGATCTTAAGGGTAGTTTCGATGAAGGTTCAAACACAATCACTGCCAAGGAAATCCACATTGAGCATGAATCGGAATTTGGAAGTGCACTTGCAGGTGGACGAACATCCAATCCGAACGCAGAAGCGCTGACCTTTGACATTGCCGTAGTTCGGTCTACAGGTATCGAAGGCATCGGAGATTCGTTGAAAGTTCAGCTATTGCCAGACGTAGAAATTAAAGGTCCACATGGCGTTGTTACTACCAAAGCACAATTCTTTTCCCTCCTGAATGAGAAATCTCGATTAGTTGGCATCAAGGGTGCCTACAACTCAGAAACTCAAACACTCGTCGCATCCAGAGTTGAATATGTGGTTGACACAACTGTCAACTTCTCAGCAAAAGGTGCAACTTCAAATCCAAATTCCGAAAACAATTCATTTGACTTTCTAGTCTCTGAAGTTTCTGGAATTGATCTATCACACTCAACACCGGTTCATATAACTCTCGGTCCAAACACAGTATTGAAAGGTGCTGATGGGCAAGTGATTAATCCTGAACAGTTCTTTGTCCTCCTTGCCACTAAATCTCAGAAACTCAACATTGTAGGGACTGCGACCTTGCCTGACGGCTCGATCGAAGTTCAACGAATTGAGGTTAAGGCCGATGAAATTGTTCAGTCAGATGCTCGAGGAACCACCAGTAGCCCTAACGCAGAAGGTGGAGCATTTGCCTTGACCATTTCTGACCATCACGGCTTTGATCCAGCCGAAGGTGCGATGTTGGTCGTCCTTGGTGAAGGCGCGGTCCTCAAGGGGCCACAAGGAATCTCGATCAACCGAGCTCAATTGTTCTCTTATCTGAATGAGCATTCTCGGACAGTTAAAGTGACCGGTGATTACTCTGACGGAGTCTTTACCGCAAAGAAAGTTGAATTGATCATTAGCCAATAGTTGGCGATTGGTCCCGATAAGAGTGGCGTGTCTTCTTGACATGCCACTCATTTTTTTTGGATTGTCGTATTTTTCTTTTACATTAAAGGTTCAGTGAATAGGTACGACCAAGTTTAGATGCAGTATCTCTTCATATTGCAACTAAACTCAGGTTGGAACGGGTGTTCAGAAAATGAAAAATCAATTAAATCGAATAAAGGTTGTGACTCTAGTAGTCTTGTTCGCCTTTTTCGCCATGCTGGGCTGTGGCGGATCGGGAGGAGGAGGAGGCACTAGTGCATTCAAACTCTTCGCTACCGATGACCTGCATCCTGGCTATTCAGGAGTTTGGGTAAAAATATTTAAAGCTGACCTCAAAAGTAGCACAGGCGGAACGGTATCTGTTTTTAACAGTGCGAGTGGCTTGACCGTCAATCTACGATCACTTCACGATGGTGCAGCGAAATTCTTGCTTCTTGCTCCTGGACAAGTTCCAGATGGTTCTTACAACAAAATTGTTTTTGAACTTGACAAGTCCGTAACATTGGTGGCTACTCCTTCTGGTGCAGTTTCCACCGCTAACTTCCCCAACGGTTTGGATTCAACTGTTGCGGGGCATTCAGACTTGTCGTTGGACTTTTCGCCTGCCCTCGTTATTCCTGGGGCAACCAGAGTCGCAGTTGACTTTGACCTCAAGAATTGGACTGTTTCCGGTGGAGTTATCACTCCTGTCCTCGAAAGACATAACGAGAGCGGTCTAGACGATCCATCTCGCCATGAGAAATTTGAGTTTAGCGGAATTGTTAGCGGTCTCAGTGGAGCAGCGCCTACCCAAACATTTAGCCTCACGCTCAAAAATGGCGGTACGGTTTCGGTTTCGACGGACGACACAACTCAAGTTGTTGGTGATGGTGGTGTAACTGCCCTAGCCAACGGTCAAAAGGTTGAAGTTTATGGAGCTTTTGATCCAACAACTAACAAGATTGTCGCAAAAATCATTCGATCCGAATCTGAATTCGAAGACGAAAACAAAGCGATTGGCATTTTGTCAAATGCCAATGTTGGAAGCCTCACGTTTGACCTAGCTCCAAGCTATACAAGAGGATTTGCTCCTCAAGGCGATAAAGTTATTGTTCAAACCAATGGTACAACAAAGTTCCGTGGCGCCCATGGTTCAACCTTGACTGAAACTCAATTCTATGCTGCGGTACAAGCTGCCGGAGCAAACGTAACGGTCGAAGTTGAGGGTACTTACAATTCTGGATCCAACACCTTGACCGCGAAGAGCGTTCATTTTGAAAGCGAATCAGAAATGGGAGAGGACGAAGGCAAAGGAGCTACTGGCTCACCAGACTCAGTAGAAGGAACGTTTACCGTAACTCTTACTGAATCCGATGGTTTTACACCTCCAGGCGGTCCGCTTCCGGTGAAGGTTGGCCCTAATGCAGAGTTCCGAGACAAGAACGGAAACTCGATCACGAAGACAGCTTTCTTTGATATCATTACAGCCGGTTCAAAGACCGTTGATATTAAGGGCGCTTTCGCAAGCAACCTCTTCACTGCATCGAGAATTCGACTCAGGAACTAGGGTTACCGAAAGGTCAATCAAAGGCAGGTGGACATCTACCTGCCTTTTTCATTCATAATCATCATCACAATGGCGTTCAAAATTGCGGTACTTCCTGGCGACGGAATCGGTCCTGAGGTCATCACCGAAGCGGTCAAAGTCGTCCGCGCGGCTTCCGACAAATATAAGTTTGAAGAAGCAATTATTGGTGGCGCCGCTTATGATAAGACAGGTCATCCACTTCCACCCGAGACCCTGAGTCTTTGTCGGGAAGCTGATGCAATCTTAATGGGCGCGGTTGGTGGACCACAATGGGAGAATATTCAGCCCTCCTCACTTCGGCCCGAAATCGGTGCCTTGCTCGCCATTCGGTCTGAATTGAACCTTTACGCAAACATTCGTCCGGCAAAAACACTAAAAGCTTTGTTAAATGCTTCCCCGCTAAAAGGCGACCATGGCATGATTGACCTTGTCGTTGTTCGGGAGCTCACTGGCGGAATTTACTTTGGTCAGCCGCGAGAACGAAGAGACAACGGGAATACGGCAATTGATACGTGTGTGTACACCAAGGAAGAAGTTCGAAGAATCGCCGAGCAAGCCTTCAACATTGCGCGAACCAGAAAGCACGAGATCGTCAGCGTCGATAAAGCCAACGTCTTAGAAACGTCGAGGCTTTGGCGAGAAGTCGTTACCGAAATGGCAGCGGCAAACCCAGACGTTAAGGTCACTCATATGCTCGTCGACAACTGTGCAATGCAATTGGTCCGCCATCCGGGTCAGTTCGATGTCATCTTAACCGAGAACATGTTTGGCGATATCCTCAGCGATGAAGCGTCCATGATCACTGGGTCACTTGGGCTCTTACCTTCTGCTTCCCTTGGACCATCCAAGAATGGTCGAGCTTTTGGTTTGTATGAGCCAGTACATGGCAGTGCTCCAGATATTGCAGGCCAGGGTAGAGCTAATCCGATAGCGACAATTTTGAGCGCAGCTATGATGCTTCAGTACACATTCGGTGACATCGCAACTGCGAATCGAATTGAGGACGCCTGTGAAAAGGTCCTCGATACTGGACTAAGGACGGCGGATATCTTTGAGAAAGATTGCCAGTTGGTTTCGACATCGAAACTAGGTGATGCAATCGCCGAAGCCGTTTCTTAGCCCCAAGTTAAAAATCAGTTCGCTGACGATTTCGCTCAGGCTTCTATGATCTGTGATAACATCGGATTAGACCGATGATGATTCTCTGCTTACTCTTTCAAACTCGATTGATTACGATTGATCTAACCCAACAGAAGCAAATTTCGCCCTACATTTATGGGGCGAACAATATGCAATGGGGCAAGATGGGATCGGGCTATACACTTGTTCGACAGGGTGGCAACCGAATGACGGCGTACAACTGGGAAACCAATGCGAGTAACGCGGGCAGCGACTATCAACATCAAAATGATGGATATCTTTCTGAATCGAGCGAGCCTGGATTAGTACCCTCAAGGTACATGAAAGCAGCCCAAACAAATGGCGCGGCAGTTCTAATCACAATCCCTACCGCAGGATATGTTTCGGCAGACAAGAATGGTGGCGGTGATGTTAACAAGACTCCGAACTACCTGGACGTTCGGTTTCACAAATCGTTTGCGAAAAAGCCAGGTGGAAAATTTTTGTATCCTCCTGACTTGACCGACAAAGCCGTCTATCAAGACGAATTAGTTGCTTATCTTGAAAAGTCAAAGTTACCCAAGACTCCCGTTTGGTATAGCTTGGATAACGAGCCCGACCTCTGGGCCAACACTCATGAAAGAATTCACCCTAAGAAACTGACTTTCGCGGAAATTATTCAGAACAATTCTGAATTTGCGGCAGCGATTAAAGCCGTTGCTCCTCAATCTCTTACTTTTGGACCAGCAAACTATGGTTGGCAAGGCTTCCGGACCCTTCAAGATGCACCCGATCGTAACAACCGTGACTTCCTTGACACCTATTTGGACGCTATGAAAGCCGCCGAACAGACAAACGGCAAACGGCTTCTTGATGTCCTCGATATCCATTGGTACCCGGAGGCTCGGGGAGGCGGAGTTCGTATCACCGAAAAAGATGCTAACGCCGAGACGGCAAGCGCTCGAGTACAAGCGCCACGGTCTCTTTGGGATAGCAGTTATGTCGAAACGAGCTGGATATCGGACACTCTCGGTAAGAAGCCAATTACTCTGATTCCGCGAGTACTCGGACAAATTGAGAGTCACTACCCGGGAACAAAACTGGCAATTACCGAATATAACTATGGTGGTGACAAAAGTAGCAGTGGTCAAGTTGCCCAAGCCGATGCACTTGGAATCTTCGGACGATACGGACTATTTGCGGCGTGCAATTGGGGGATAGGACCAGACTCACCAGCCCAAATCTCCGGATTCGGCGCTTTTTTGAATTTTGATGGAAGAGGATCACAATTTGGAGATATTGGGCTTGCGGTTAAAGGTGAAACCCCGAGTGAAAATTCAGTGTATGCATCGTTGAGCAGCAGAAACAAAAAGCGAATGACTCTCGTACTGATCAACAAAAAGAATATTGAACAAATGATGGTTGTTCGGCTGCCAGCCGCCGGAAAGCTTGTTCGCGCATATCTTCAAGATTCTAAGGCACCAGTGAATCCGATGCCATTCAAGGGCGGATTGAGCACCGAGAATCTCTCATACAATTTGCCGGCAACGAGTGTCGCAACAATAGAAGTTCAATTCTAAACCAACAAGTGATAGCAATGAAATTATTCATGTTTTTAGCCTTAGTCCTTTCGATGAGTGCCAATGGATGTCAAAAACCACCCCAATCCCCCGTGGGCAAACCCATTAAGATTGAATCTACCCGAGAGGTAAAGTTTGATTCCCATGGTTTGATGCTTGAGGGCACTTTGCAGTTGCCAATTGGCGCGACCAGTAAAGTACCGG
>Ga0194055_10001331_pt1 | contig 20169 bp, 15 predicted proteins | sample SepL449m_MetaG_FD_155482 | JGI IMG/M metagenome (GOLD analysis project Ga0194055, IMG submission 155482) | Anoxic zone freshwater microbial communities from boreal shield lake in IISD Experimental Lakes Area, Ontario, Canada - Sep2016-L442-9m | ecosystem: Environmental > Aquatic > Freshwater >...
CGGTAAGCCCTTGCTCGCGACGGAGCTTGTCAACCAGCTCCAATGCTTGTTGCTGATGACCAATATCCAATGCGCTCGTAGGTTCATCGAGCAACAACACTGGCGCATCTTGGGCCAATGCGCGTGCGATAACCAGCCGCTGCAATTCCCCGCCCGACAACGTGCCTAATGTTCGATGCGAAAAATCAGTCAAATCAAGTCGCGCTAATACTCCACTTATCATTTCACGATCATGTTTTGTTTCCGACGAAAAATGACCAACGTAAGGATTTCGACCAAGCAGTACGTAGTCGTACACACTCATGTCGTGCGGAATGAGCGGTGACTGTGGAACATATGCAATATGTTGAGCTCGCCATCGCGCAGATGTTGCGGGTATTTCTGTTTGGTCGATGGCAATTGACCCGGTGTATGGAACTAACCCCGCAGCTGCGCGCAATACTGACGACTTACCGGCTCCATTCGGCCCAATAAGACACAGCCATTCACCAGAGTGCAATAGGTCGTTGAAGCCCTGAACAGCTTCAACACCGTTGTATGACACTCGCACATCGCAAAAGCCCAGCGCGGTCATCGTGCGTTGCTCCGTTTGCGAAGCAGAAACAAAAAGAACGGTGCACCAAAGAACGCGGTTACCACACCAATTGGGGTTTCGGCTGGGTTTGCCAACACCCTGCTTGGGATATCAGCAAACACAAGAAAAGCTGCGCCAAGTAAAATACTGAGCGGAATCACCACTCGGTAACTGGCACCTGCAAGCAGTCGAACTGCGTGCGGAACGATGATGCCAACAAAACCGATGAGGCCGCTGACCGCGACAACAGCAGAGGTGCCCAGTGTTGCCGCAAGCACCACAATGAGGCGCACACGACGCACATTGGTTCCTAATGCACTGGCCTCGTCGTCGCCTACACGAAGCACATCGAGCAGTCGACGGTGCATGAGCAACACACCTGTACTTAACACAACATATGGAAGCACCAAACGCACATCACCCCACGTTGCACTGGACAAGCGACCAAGAATCCATGAATACACCTGGCGCACCACATCGGTATTGCGTTGCAAAATAAATGCCTGAATCGAAGTTGCTAGCGACGTAACAGCGACGCCAGCCAAAATGAGCGTGGTGCTCGACCGCGTGGTTCCAAACGCCGTGCCCACCACATACGTAACCAACACGGCTACCAAGGCGCCAATAAAAGCAGCCAGTGGAAGTGGGTCAATAATCCAATTCCTAGTGGCCCCTCGTTGAAACGCAAACACCAACGTGGCACCCAGTCCCGCACCAGCGGCCACGCCTAATAAATACGGATCAACAAGGGGGTTTCGGAAAACACCCTGATAGCTCGCTCCCGAAACCGAAAGCATTGAGCCAACAATGGCTGCAAGCACAACGCGTGGCGTGCGAATGAGCCAAACAATATTCCAGTCCGCTTTCGATACACCGCTATTCACATGAATAAACGGCAATCGATTAGCGAACTCGAGTGGAATCCTCCACCACGTTGGACCAGCCGGCCCAATCATCGTTCCCACGATCATCGCAACAAACAGCAACGCTCCTGCAAGTGCAAACGAGTTGCGGTTACGGTTCACGAATTAGCAGCAGCAACTGCATCACGAATTGACGTGATGAGGTCGAGCACTCGTGGTCCCCAACGCGACGAAATGTCATCGTCAAGCAACACAACATGATTTGCTGTAACTGCTTTTAGGCCACTCCAACCATCGCGTGCTGCAACGGTCGTTGCATCTTGAGCACAGCACTTCGTGTCTGCAAGAAAAATGAAGTCTGGGTTTGAAGAAACTATGACCTCAGCCGAAAGCTGTGGGTAGTCATTTCCTGCTTCAACGTTGTCGGCAATATTGCGCATGCCAAACAAATTGAATATTTGACCGATAAATGTATTTGACGTGACCGAGTAGTACGTGTTGTCGAGCTCGTAGTAGTAAGACAACGGCGGGTTCGCAAACTTCACCGATGCAACTGCATCTTCGATGCTGGTCTGCAAGGTTTTTGAGACGTCCTTTGCGGTTTGGCTGTGTCCAGTGAGCACACCGAGTTGATCGATTTGCTCGTATACATTTTCCAAGCTCATTGCTGCTCCAGCAACAAACACTGGAATGTTTAAGGTTTTCAGTTGCTCCACCAAACTTCCAGGGTCATAGGAAATGATGACAAGGTCTGGTGAATAACCGCTGATTGCTTCAATGTTTGGCTCGAAGCCCGACAACTTGGTGCCGAGTGCTACAGCCTCTGCAGGAAAGTTGGAATATTCATCAACTGCAACAACCTGCGACCCAGCGCCAATTGCGTACAGCATTTCGGTTGCCGATGGCGAGAGCGAAATGATGTGTATTGGTTGCGCAGTAAGCGTGAGATCGCCGACTGTAACTGGATACACATCTGCAGTAACTGCTGCGGTATCGGTAGTACTCGTTGAGGATCCGCCACAACCTGCCATAACGGCAGTGAGGGAAAGAAAAAGACCGGCGAGGCCGGCCTTGGTTAACTTGTTCATATGTTCTCCTTGCTCTTCTTGCGAGAGCGGTTGATGTAGCTACGCATTAGGCGACCGGACTTACGAACACGCTTTTGTTTGAAAGCGTTCGCATTACCGTTGCGGGACAGTGCCGGAATCTCACCGGACTTCGCTGAATGTTTTGCCCTTCGGCTATTACCGAAGTGTGGTCACCTTAGCGCAGGTGCGTGGTCGTTATGCAAACAACGCGGCGAGGCGTTCCATGCCTTCAACTAAATCGGCATCGCCGAGCGCAAAGCTAAACCGGGCGTAACCAGGTGCGCCAAAAGCTTCTCCGGGAACGAAGGCAACTTTGGCCACATCGAGCACCAAGTCGGCAAGTTCCATGCTGTTTGTGGCTTTCTTGCCGCCGATATCGCGACCAAATAATCCACGCACATTTGGGAAGCAATAGAACGCGCCTTGCGGCTCCATGCACGTAACTCCGGGAATTGCAGTAAGCATCTTGTGCATCAATGTTCCACGGCGTTCAAAACTTTCACGCATCATGGCAACTGCAGAGAGGTCTCCACTCACGGCTTCAAGTGCAGCAATTTGTGCAACGTTAGAAACGTTTGACGTAGTGTGCGATTGGAAGTTGATTGCTGCCTTCATTACGTCTTTGGGACCAATCATCCAGCCCACTCGCCACCCTGTCATTGCATATGTTTTTGCAACACCGTTCACGATGATGCACGTGTCGGCTAATTCAGGAACAAGAGTTGGCATGCTCGAAAACTTGTGCTTGCCATATGTGAGGTGTTCGTAAATTTCGTCGGTCACTACCCAAATGCCGTGCTGTACTGCCCATTTGCCAATAGCAATGGTTTCTTCGGGTGAATACACCGCACCACTTGGGTTATCTGGCGAAACAAACAACAACACTTTGGTGCGTGGCGTGCGAACTTTTTCTAATTGCTCGACAGTTACTTTGAATTCTGTTTCTTCCGTGGTGTCAACCACAACCGAAACACCGCCCGCCAAGGAAACTGCTTCTGGATACGTCGTCCAATACGGGGCAGGAATAATGACTTCGTCACCCGGATCGCACAGTGCTGCAAAGGCAACGAACACGGCGTACTTGCCACCAACTGTTACCAACACTTGCGAAGCATCAACCGAAAATCCGCTATCACGTTTCGTTTTCACGGCAATTGCTTCACGTAATTCCGGCAAACCAGCGGCAGGTGTGTAACGGTGAAACTTAGGGTCACGCGCTGCACGAACTGCTGCTTCAACAATGCGCTCAGGTGTTGGAAAGTCGGGCTCGCCCGCACCAAACCCAATGACATTTTCGCCCTTTGCCTTCAGCGCTTTAGCCTTCGCATCAACGGCAAGAGTGGCCGATTCGGCGATGGCTGCAAGGCGTGCAGAAACACGGTTCTGGGGGTTTTGATGCGTGGTCACGCCTGCCATGCTTACACAGTGGAGTTGGCCGAAGCGAAAACAATGCCGGTTCAGGCATGAACGTAGACGACGTTTTAGACGCCGACTGGGAGGCCGTAGGAACGCTGCGCAACCCTGTTTTGGTGGTTGCTCTGCGCGGCTGGTTTGACGTGTGTGGAGTGGCTACAGGCGCTCTCGAGTGGGCAATTCAGGACCGCGCGGTCACCGTGGTGGCTTCTGTTGACCCCGACCCATTTTTCGATTTCACCCAAGAGCGCCCTGAAACTTTTATCGACGAAGACGGCGAACGACTGATTCGTTGGCCCGAAAATGACTTCCTCATTGCTCGCTTCCCCGAAGGTTCTCGCGACTTGGTCATCCTGTCTGGCGTCGAGCCCCACCTGCACTGGGGCGTGTTCGCAGACTGCATCGTGGAATGCGCACAACAACTTGGCTGCGAAGTCGTAGTTACGGTTGGCGCTGCTGCCGAAGGAGTCCCCCACACACGCTCGCCACAAGTTGTGGGCAGCAGCAGCAACCAATCACTCGCCCGCCGCCTTGGCTTATCGCGTCCGCAATACCAAGGACCAACAGGTGTTGTTGGCGTCATTCAAGAACGACTCGACCGCGAATCAATCGCCGGAGTATCTCTTCGAGTCGGTGTTCCCCACTATTTGACCAATGCGCAACACCCGAAGTCTTCTGCAGCATTGTTGCGCCACTTAGAACACGTGCTGGGTATTCCCACAAGCCACGGTGAAATGTACGAAGAGATTCAGCGTTGGGAAGAGCTCCACGACGCTGCGGTTGAGGGCGACGATCAAACCGTCAGCTACCTCACGATGCTTGAAGACGAATACGACCGCCGCACCGAAGCAGAGCTTCCATCAGCCGATGCACTCGCGGAGGAATTCGAACAATTCCTGCGCGAACAACAAGACGGCGACGACAAGTAACCGAAAATGCAAGAAGCCCCGACCTTTCGGCCGGGGCTTCTCAACAGGGGGTTTCGGTCAAAAGACCGAAGTACTACTTGCTGTTAACTAGTGCAAGCTTTTCTTTTGCAGCGGTGAGGATGTTGCCGGTGAGGGATGCGTATCCAAGACCTTCTGCGTTGGCAGGTGCGTACGTGTTGATGATCCAACCGAAGTAGTCAGCAACAAGTGCGTTCTTTGTGCTCTTTGCCTTCTTGGCAAGTGCATAAGTAACTGCAACTACTGGGTATGCATTCGTGTTCTTCGTCTGCTTGTAGTCGAAGGTAACGAATCCACTGTCTGCAACAGTCGAACCGCTCAACATTGCTGAGGTGTTTGCAGAAGTTGGAGCAACATAGATGCCTGCAGCGTTCTTTACCAATGCTGCTTTAACACCGTCTGCTGCGCGCTCGTTTACGAACGAAACTTCCATGTAACCAATTGCTCCGTTGTTGCTCTTCACGTAGTTAGCAAGATCTGCTGAACCGCTGAAGCCCTGAAAACGGCTTCCTTCTTTTGCAAGAGTTGCAGATCCACCAGGCATACCGGTTGAGAACGAATCGTTCTGTGTCCAGTCTGGGTTGGTTGCTGACTTCATGAACAAGGTGAAGTTGTTGGTGGTTCCCGAAGTACCTGAACGGTAAGCAACGGTGATGGTCTTGTCTGGAAGAGTTACTGAACCCTGCTTGTACTTAGCAACTTCTTTTCCGTCTACCTTGACCGAGTACTGAGCTGAAGCGCTCAAGCCCTTGGCGTTGATAGTGACTTCACCCTTTTTGCCAACAACCGAAGTTGCAACGGCTTTCTTTGCGGTGTTGTCATACACTTCAACCTTCTTGCCCGATGCCTTCTTCATTGCTGAAGGGTTCAACGTGACGGTTGCAATTGAAGCAAAAGGGCCAACTGGCTGCCACTGTGCAGAAGCACCCTTGTAGTCAGACTTACTCTTGATGTTTGTCCAGGTTGGGTTTGCCTTCATGTCGGCAGCGATGCTTGGGTCATTCCACTTGGTGATAAGACCAGCAAAAATTCCGTTGATGGTGTTTGCGCTCAACGACACGGTTGCACCCTGAAGTTCGTCAAGCTTGTAACCGATTGCAATTGCGCCACCTACGTAAGGAACATATGTCCAGTCAAACTTTGCTGACGGATCTTTTGCAGCTTCAACAGCTGAGTCGGTGCCGGACCAATCAGTTCCGCTGGTTGCGGTTGCGTTGAAGAACGCGGTCTTCCCGCTACCAGAACCGCCACCTGGGTTTTTGTAAGCAACAGTGTTTCCTGGGTGACTTGCGTTGTATGCAACTTCGGCGTTTGCCAAGAAGTTCTGTGGGAAGGTTGCGCCTTCACCAGCTGCACTTTCGGCAAGAGCCATCGATGAAACAGTGAGTGATGCAACAACGGCAACGCCGACTGCTGCAACAACTTTACGAATATTTCGCATGTGTTTTTGATCCTTTGTTTGGGTCTTCTGACAATGAAGACCGTACAAAGGTGGGCTTACGTAGAGATATCTCCTGTGTTGACAAGCACGGAACACAGAGTGAATTTTGGGTAAACGATCAGCCGAATTTGCCCTGCACGTAATCGGCAGTGCGGTTGTCATTCGGGTTCGTAAACATCTTGCGTGTTTGATCTGCCTCGACCAATACTCCTGGTCCACCATCACTCAAGAAGAAGGCGCAGTAATCGCTGACGCGGCTTGCCTGTTGCATGTTGTGCGTCACGATGACCACCGTAATTTTTTCGGCTAATTCTTTGATGGTTTCTTCGATGCGAAGAGTGCTGCCTGGGTCGAGGGCCGAACAAGGCTCATCCATAAGCAGTACTTCTGGCTCGACGGCGAGTGAACGGGCGATGCACAACCGCTGCTGCTGACCGCCAGAAAGCGATCCACCACTTGCGCCAAGGCGATCCTTCACTTCTTTCCACAGCCCGGCACGTGAGAGGCAGTTTTCTACGAGGTCATCTTCGTTCTCAATTTTGATGTGCGCGAGCTTTAAACCAGAAACAACGTTTTCCCTAATGGTCATTGCAGGAAATGGGTTCGGCTTTTGAAACACCATGCCCACCTTCAAACGAATGGCAGCAGCATCGACGTCTTCGCCGTAAATGTCTTGCCCATGAAGCAGCACTTCGCCAGCCATTGCGGCACTTGGAATGAATTCATGCATGCGGTTAAGCAGGCGAAGGAAGGTTGACTTTCCGCAACCAGATGGTCCGATCAAGCCAGTGACAGTGCGCGCAGGAAATTGAAGCGATACATCGGAGAGTGCATGATGATTACCAAACCATGCGTGAACTCCGCGTGTTTCCAACCCGGCGAAACCTTGCTCTGGAGTATCGAGTACTGCTGACGTGTTCGACATAACTGTCCTTTCACTTTCAATTCGTTGAGTGCCTAAAGAAACCTTCATGACTTACCGTTTGTCCTTGCCACCAATTTTGCGAGCGGTAATAAACAATCCGAAAACAAAAATCATTAATACAAGTGCGCCTGTCCAAGCACGATTCACTGCGTACTCAGTGCCAATTTGCAACAAGCCAAACACGTAAATAGGTAGCGAAGCGATTGGTCCATTTACGGGATTGAATCTCAGCGCCGTGCTCGACCCAGCAGTAAGAAGCAACGGAGCGGTTTCACCAATAACTCGAGCTACACCAAGTACCGCAACAGTTGTTAAACCACTGCGAACCGTTGGAAGCACCACCATCAACGTTGTGCGCCATTGCCGTGCACCTAATGCGTACCCCGCAGAACGCAATTCCTCGGGAACGAGTTTCAGAACTTCTTCAGAAGTACGAGCAACTGTTGGCAACATCAAAATTCCAAGTGCTAGTGCGCCTCCGAATGCTGTTGGTCCATGCGTCGCTGAGACATATGTGGTGAACACGAAAAGTCCGGCGACAATTGAGGGAACACCACTCATTGATTGGATAACAAACCGAACGAGGAATGTAAAGCGTCCCTTAATTTCGGTGAGATACACACCGCTCAAAATGCCAAGAGGCAAGGTGATGATTGAAGCGATGATCACCATCATGAATGAACCAACGATTGCGTGTAGTGCGCCACCCATATTCATTTCATCGTCAGGAACCGTTGTGCGCATGTCTGAAGTAATGAAGTTGATTCGAAAGCCTGCAAGACCCTTCATTGCAACGCTTGCGAAAATTGACAGCCAAGGGAGAAAAGCCAGTGTTGCCGCAGAGGCAATGAGCAGCTGAATTAGGGCATTTTTGCGCTCTTTTTTCGAAAGCTTGCGTCCTTTGATGAACAGCACAATTGCGGAAATAATGAAGAGCACAATCGCCCAGCCATCGAAACCTGCAAAACCAGTAAACAGCACAACGGCGAATGCGAGGATTGCCATCGCAACAAAAGTTGCACCGGAACGAACCTGCTCGCGACGCTTGCGTTGCCAAGGTCGAGTTGGCTGAGGAATGGTTACATCAGACATCAGGATCTCGTCGTTTTCGTAACAATTGCCGATGCAATCATGTTCACGCCAAGCGTCATGAGGAACAGTACAAACCCGGCAGCAATAAGTGCGCTGAGCTCTTCGGTGGACGCTTCACCAAATCGAGTTGCAATGAGTGATGCAACGTTTCCACCTTCAGATTCAAGGATCTTGAATGTGTAGCGGAAGTTCAAATTCAACACAAGATACACGGCAACGGTTTCACCAAGTGCTCGACCAAGACCAAGCATTGCGCCGCCAACAACTCCACTTTTCCCAAATGGCAATACCACCGTTTTGATAGCGCCCCATTTGGTTCCACCGAGTGCATAACAGGTGTCAATTAATTCGCGTGGTGTTCGTGAATACACTTCGCGCGCAACGGAGGTTGTGATGGGCACGACAAGAGATGCCAATACGCATCCAGCAACAAATGGGCTTCGACCATAGTTGTCAGAAATGGTGTTGAAAATTGGGATAAACCCGAGTCGATTTCCCAACAACGACGCCCAACGTTGACCGATGTTGGTGAACACTTGAATGCCCCACAAACCAAAAATCAACGACGGAATTGCAGCGGCTAGGTCGAGCAATGCAGTGAGCAATTTTTTAACGCGCGGTTGCGCATAAAACTCGATGTACAAGGCTCCGGCAATGGACATTGGAACCGTGAACGTCAATGCAATTACCGAAACGATGACCGTTCCAACAAGCATCGGACCCATGCCAAATTCATTTGGAATTCCTGGTTCAGTACTTGCTGACCAATTTGTTCCTGTAATGAATTTCAATCCGTACTGAGAAAAAACTTGGGCGCCGCGACCAAATAAGAAAGCGCCGATAAGTCCGAGAATGATGAGTGACGTCATTGCACCGGCAGTGACTATCCCGCGGAAAACTTTGTCTCCCCGACTATGCACCACATGCATTTCACGCTTTACAGGTGGGGCGATTGTCACGCCCGAATCTTGTCAGCGAAGGGTTATTTCGAGGTGAGGTTTAGATGAACGACAGGTAAACAGTTCAAGGAATAGGCCCAGTAGCCCGAGGACTACTGGGCATTTTCGACTATTTGGCTGCTGCGAAACCGGCTTCCAGGTCGGCGAGGATGTCGTCGATGGTCTCGAGACCAACAGACAAACGCACGAGACCTGGGAACACACCAGTTGACTTCTGCTCTTCTGGCGAAAGCTGGCTGTGTGTTGTTGATGCTGGGTGAATGACCAAGCTGCGCACATCGCCAATGTTGGCAACGTGGCTGTGCAACTTGAGGCCAGCAACAAACTTCTGACCAGCTTCAACGCCGCCCTTGATGTTGAACGCAAGCACTGAACCGAAACCCTTGCCCTTGCCGTACTTCACTGCACGGTCGTGCCACTTGCTGGTCTTCAAACCTGCATAGAACACTTCTTCAACTTGTGGGTGCTTGGCCAAGAACTCGCCAACTTTTTGCGCGTTTGCCCAGTGGCGTTCCATGCGCAACGACAACGTTTCGAGACCTTGCAAGAAGTTGAACGCATTGTCTGGGGTTGTTGCCATGCCCAAGTCGCGCAACATTTGCACGCGTGCCTTAATGATGTATGAACCTGCACCAAGTGCTGGCCAATAAGCAAGGCCATGGTACGAAGGATCTGGTTCAGTGAAGTTAGGGAACTTGTCGTTCTGGCTGAAGTCGAACGTTCCGCCGTCGATGATTGCACCACCGATTGATGTTCCGTGTCCACCAATGAACTTGGTGAGTGAGTGCACGACGATGTCTGCACCCCACTCGATTGGACGAATGAGATAAGGAGTTGGAACGGTGTTGTCCACAATGAGTGGCACACCAACTTCGTGTGCAACTTTGCTAATTCCTTCAATGTCGAGCACGTTGTTGCGTGGGTTAGCCAACACTTCGCCGTAGAACGCTTTCGTGTTCGGGCGTGCTGCTGCTTTCCACTGATCCAAATTGTCTGGGTCTTCAACGAAAGTTACTTCAATGCCCATCTTTGGCAACGTGTAGTGGAACAAGTTGTATGTTCCGCCGTACAAGCTTGGTGACGCAACAATGTGCGAACCAACTTCAGCAAGCGTGAGGATTGCAAGAAGTTCTGCTGACTGTCCGCTCGATACCGCGAGCGCACCAGGCAAACCAACTGCAGTTGCGGTGCCGCCTTCAAGCGATGACAAGCGCGCTTCAAGCACACCCTGAGTTGGGTTCATGATGCGCGTGTAGATGTTTCCAATTTCAGCAAGTGCAAATAGGTTCTGTGCATGTTGTGCATCGCGGAACACATAACTGGTGGTGCGATACACAGGAACTGCACGAGCACCCGTTGTTGGATCTGGCTCTTGGCCGGCGTGAATTTGACGTGTTTCAAAACCCAAGTTGTTTGTCATTTCAGGCACGCTAAAGGCTAATTCCCGACTAAACAACTCGGGAATTAAAACCCTTGCAACAACTGGGCTTTATGGGGTTTGGTGGCGATCAGCCGCCTGAAATTTCGCTGACCTTCTGCTTGCCCTTTGAGATCCACGGCATCATCGAACGCAACTGTGCGCCAACCTTTTCAATCGGGTGGTTACGTCCAGCATTCTGCAACTCGCCGAAGCGCTTGCGTCCGCTGTCGCTTTCCGCAATCCATTCCTCAGCAAATTTTCCGTTCTGAATTTCTTCAAGAATCTTCTTCATCTCTGCCTTGGTTGATGCATTGATAATGCGAGGTCCGCGCGAAACGTCGCCGTATTCAGCAGTGTCGGAAATGGAATAACGCATTCCTGCGATTCCTTCTTCGTACATCAAGTCAACGATGAGCTTTACTTCGTGCAAGCACTCGAAGTACGCCATCTCTGGCTGGTAGCCAGCTTCAACGAGTGTTTCGAATCCGGCTTGCACGAGTGAGGTAAGACCTCCGCACAACACCACTTGCTCACCGAACAAGTCAGTTTCTGTTTCTTCGGTGAAGGTTGTTTCAATTACACCTGCGCGTGCACCACCAATTGCATCGGCGTACGACAGTGCGAGTGCCTTTGCCTTTCCGGTTGCATCTTGATGAACAGCGATGAGTGCTGGCACTCCTCCGCCTTCGGTGTAGGTACGACGAACCAAGTGGCCCGGGCCCTTTGGCGCCATCATGATGACGTCAACACCCTTTGGTGGGTGAATGCGCTCGTAACGAATGTTGAATCCGTGAGCAAACGCAATTGCTTTGCCGTCTACAAGGTTTGGAGCAATGCTCTCTTCGTAAATTTTCTTCTGCTCGGTGTCTGGAGCAAGGATCATGATGAGGTCTGCATACTTCGATGCATCGGCGATGCTCATCACTTTCAAGCCAGCGGCTTCAGCCTTGGCCTTCGACGATGAACCGTCGCGCAAACCAACAACAACATCAACGCCAGATTCCTTCAGGTTGAGCGCGTGTGCGTGACCCTGCGAGCCGTAACCAATAATTGCAACCTTCTTTGAACGAATGAGTGCCGGATCGGCATCTTTCTCGTAATAAATGTTTGCTGCCATGGTCTTGCCTTTCCCTTGTGTTCTTGAACTTGTGATTAAAACTGATTATTTCTTCGCGGCGCGGTCGAGCTTTGGAAGCGCCACGCGGCCGGTTCGTTGCGATTCGATGATTCCATATTGTCGCAGCAAATCTGAAAAATCGTCCAACTTTTCTGGACTGCCGTCCATGGACAGGATGATTGCGTCCTGGCCAACGGAAAGGATTTTGCCCTCGAAAATATTGGCTAATTCCACTACCTGACCGCGTTGCTCTGGGGTGGCACGAATGGTGGCCACCATCAGTTCGCGCTCCACCGACTTGCGCGGGTCGAGTTCTGAAATACGCACTACTTCAATGAGCTTGAACAACTGCTTCACAATTTGCTCGAGCGGTGCAGATTCAACGTCGACCACAATGCTGATGCGACTGAACTCTGGATCGTCAGTTGGTGCTACTGCCAACGAAAAGATGTTGTATCCACGACGTGCAAACAACGACGCCACGCGCGCGAGAACACCAGGCTTGTTTTGTACAAGCACCGACAACATGTGGTGTGTTGGTGCAGTTCCGTATGGATTAGCGCTGTTCATCGGAGGAACTCCCTTCGTGAGTTTTGACTTGGATGCAACATGAGGTCGTCATTGCTTTGACCTGCTGCAACCATTGGAAACACTTTTTCGCCGGCATCAACTCGGAAGTCGACAACAACTGGACGGTCGTTAATGGAGTTGGCTTTATCTATTGCCGATGCAACTTCTGATTCGTCGTCAACACGAATGCCAACACAACCCATTGCCTCTGCCCACTTCACATAGTTCGGTGTGTCTTGCGACAAGTACACCTCGCTGTAACGCTCTTCGTAGAACATTTCTTGCCACTGACGAACCATGCCAAGGTATGAGTTGTTCAAGATGGCGATCTTTACGGGAATGCGCTCGAGCGATGCAGTAACCAACTCTTGTGCAGTCATTTGGAAACAACCATCGCCGTCGACTGCCCATACGGTTTTGTCTGGGCGACCAACTTTTGCACCAATTGCTGCAGGAACCGAAAAGCCCATGGTGCCAAGTCCACCTGAGTTCACCCAGGTATACGGCTCATTGAACTTCCAATACTGACTGGCCCACATTTGATGCTGACCAACACCTGAAACCAAAATGGTTCCTTCAGGTGCTGCATCGCGCAATTGCTCCAAGCAATACTGCGGCTTCAACACTCCGCCTTCTTCGCTTGGCTCGTATGTAAGAGGAAACTGTTCTTGCCAGCCACTGACACGACTGCGCCATGGAGTGATGTCAGCTTGCTTTTGATCAGCAAGCAAGTCGTTGATCGCCTTGATCATTTCTTCAATAACTAAACGACAATCGCCAACGATTGGTACGTCTGGCTTGCGTACTTTGCCCTGCTCTGCTGGGTCGATGTCGACGTGAATGATTTTCGCGTGTGGTGCGAATGCATTAACTCGACCAGTAACGCGGTCGTCGAATCGTGAACCAAGTGCAATGAGCAAGTCGCTCTTTTGCATTGCGGTAACTGCAGCTGCTGTTCCGTGCATGCCAGGCATACCCAAGCACAACGGGTGATCGTCTGGGAATGCACCTCGCGCCATGAGCGTGGTGACAACAGGAATGCCCGTGAGTTCTGCAAGTTCGCGCAATGCCGAAGCTGCGCGCGCCTTCAACACGCCACCACCGACATACAGAATTGGTTGTTGCGCTTTCAGAATGAGTTGCGCAGCTTCTTTGATCATTCGTGGATGACCTTTTGACACCGGCTTGTAACCAGGTAGCGAATCGGCAACCTCATCGTCGGTTGGCCAATGCCACTTCATTGAATTTGTTAGTACGTCTTTTGGAATGTCGACAAGTGTTGGACCAGGACGACCGGTTGTTGCAATGTGAAACGCCTGACGAATAGCCAGTGGCAAGTCGTCTGCACTCATCACCAAGTCGTTGTGCTTGGTGATGCTGCGCGTGATTCCTACGGTGTCGCACTCTTGAAACGCATCAGTACCAATTGCATTCGTTCCAACTTGTCCCGTGATGGCAACCATTGGAATGGAGTCCATGTATGCATCGCACAACGGCGTAACCATGTTGGTTGCAGCAGGACCACTGGTAACCATGGCAACGCCAGGACGACCAGTTACGTGCGCGTAACCCTCTGCCATGTGACCAGCACCTTGTTCGTGACGAACCAAGATGTGACGAATTGGTGATTCGATAAGCGGGTCGTATGCAGGCAAGATGCAACCACCAGGAAGACCGAACATGACGTCCACGTTTTCCATCTCCAAAGCACGAATAAGCGCCTGCGCGCCGGTGATGGACTCACCAGCCTTATGGCCTTTCATGTGATCTTTGGATGTCATTGCTGTCTCCGTTTTTTTGGGGATTAAAAAAGCCTCCCTGGCGGGAGGCTTGGGCACACGCGGCGAGGGCCGGTGTGCCTACATCACTACGACTACGACTTCACATGTGCGTGATGGGCGGGCTTTCGTCGTAAACACGCTTTTCAGTGTGTCAGGGAAATAGCCGTTCGGCAACTGCGACGCCAGGGTTCACGGGCCAGGTTTGGCGGTGACCACCACCTTGCGCAACAAGGAGGATGAACCCCTTATGAGTATTGACTTAGAGGCCGTGATCTGCACCAAGGCTGACGGGGCGAACTGCGCGCTCGGGGTGGCCACCAGCCCGCGAACTCGGGTTGATAGATAGGTGCATACCGATTGCGAACGTTTCACCGTGAGCCGGCTGAGGAGATTAAGGGCATTGGACTCTTGGTACGCCACACATGAGACGGAGTCTCCGGTGTGCAACTGAGTTGCAAGTTTGTTGAGTTGCAGTTTCTGTGCACTGTTCAACGTAAATGAACTGTTATCAAACTCGTTGACAACGACTGGTTGCACCGTTGTTCGTGGCACAACTGTTGTTGACGTAGTTGTTGAAGTTGTCGTAGTTGGTGGAACGGTCGTTGATGTAGTCGTAGAAGTGGTCGTGGTCGGTGCAACCGTCGTTGTTGTTGGTGCAACCGTCGTTGTTGTTGGAACAGTCGTCGTAGTCGACGTCGTCGTAGTTGTCGGTGGAACAGTCGTCGTTGTTGTTGGAACAGTCGTCGTAGTCGACGTCGTCGTAGTTGTTGGTGGAACCGTTGTCGTCGTAGTTGTCGACGTTGTCGTTGTCGTTGTGGTCGTTGTCGGTGGAACCGTCGTCGTTGTTGTAGTTGACGTTGACGTAGTTGTTGTAGGTAGAACCGTCGTCGTTGTTGTAGTTGACGTTGACGTAGTTGTTGTAGGTGGAACCGTCGTCGTTGTTGATGTAGTTGACGTTGACGTAGTTGTTGTAGGTGGAACCGTCGTTGTTGTTGTAGTCGTAGTTGGTGCAACCGTTGTCGTGGTGGTTGTTGTTGTTGTAGTAGACGTAGTTGTGGTGCCGGTGTTGATGAGTGCACCCGCGCTCAGTGCAACCAAGTTGTCGCCCATCTGTGCTGCGCTCGTTCCTGCACGCGATGTGTTTCCCGAACCCCGCCGACCACTTCCACCGTTACCCCAACATTTCACTGTTGAGTTGTCAAGCATGGCGCACGTGTGCGCAAGCCCAGCCGACACGGCAAGCACCGTACGACCTGTTCCAAGATTCACCGCTGCTAGTGCATTCCCCATTTCACTTGGAACATCACCTATGTCAGCTTGCGATCCAATTCCCAATTTTCCATCTGCGCCGTTACCAAAACACTTCACTGCTGCAGTATTCAGTAACGCGCATGTGTGTGCTCCACCCGCAGTAATCGCGATTGCACTTACACCGGTGCCCAAGTTGATCGGCAACAATGCGTCGCCCATTTCATTTACATCAATTCCGCGGTCGTTTGTGTCGCCGGTTCCCAACCGACCGTTTCCACCAGAACCCCAACACTTCACTGTTGCGTTATCGAGCAGTGCACATGTGTGTAAATCGCCAGCGGAAATGGCAACAGCAGTACGACCCGTTCCTAAATCAATTGTTGGTGATGCAGCAATGGTTGGCCCGATGCCATCGCCAATGTTGTCCAAGTTTCCTTGACCAAGTTGACCGTATGCATTGTCGCCCCAACACAGCACTTGAGCATTGTCCAACAACGCGCATGTGTGATTTGCGCCAGCTGCAATTGCCGTTGCGGTTCGGCCTGCAGCAAACGAAATTGCAGGCAGCGCATTGCCCATTTCACCTGCACCATCGCCACGGGTAACGGTGTCGTTGTAGCCAAGTTGACCCGATGCACTCCGACCCCAACACTTCACTGTTGCGTTGTCGAGTAATGCGCACGAGTGATTTGAACCAGCAGCGATCATGGTTGCGATTCGACCGGTACCGAGATCGACAGCAGGTAACGCATCGCCCATTTCGCCTGCGTTATCACCGCGATTCGTTGAATCGCCGTAGCCAGTGCGGCCGTATAAACCAGATCCCCAACACTTCACGGTCAGATTGTCGAGCAATGCACACGTGTGCGACGTGCCGGTAGCGATCGCTCGGGCCGAACGACCCAGCCCGAGCGATATCGCCGACGAACTAGCCACCGAAGCACCGATTCCATCACCAATATTGGCTGTGGATTCTTTGCCAAGTTGGCCCTCGTTGCCCAACCCGAAACATTTCACCGAGTTGTCAACGAGCACCACGCATGTGTGGGTGTCTCCCGCCGAAAGATACCCAATACGTTCACGACTGATCGAAGTAGATCCGCCGCCTACATCTGCATGAACGATGCTCACGCATAGCAACATGAGCACAGACGCAATGGTGGTGAGTTTTTGAATATGCCGCCGCATATGTTGCGAATATACAACGAAAAATAAAAGGACACAAGGGGTATCCCGCACAAAAGGGACATAAATATTTTTACCTGTACCAAACATTTCTGCGGACACGTGTACGGGTAGCGAGGTACAGATATGCGATTACAAGATCGACTTTCGGACCTTGGTCCGAAAGCACCCAGATTGCCCGTAAATGTTGGGGTTGCGGAGAATGGGCCGTTTACGGCGTAGCCTTATAAGGCCCTCTTAGTGGCCCCTAGTTTCAGGAGAATTCATGTCCACACCTTCACCCACCATCGCGCCTGCAGAAGGCCGCCTCGGAGTACTCACCGTCGGTCTCGGCGCTGTTGCAAGCACCCTCATTGCCGGCGTCGAGCTTGCCAAGCGCGGTCTCGGATCGCCAATTGGCTCACTCGCCCAGATGGACACCATCCGTCTTGGTAAGCGCACCGATAATCGCAACCCAATGATCAAAGACTTCGTGCCACTTGCACGTCTTGAAGACATCGTGTGGGGAGCATGGGATCCGTTTCCGGATGACGCTTATGTAGCAGCAACCCGCGCAGGCGTATTGGAAAGCGGCAAGCACCTGGAAGCAATTTCAGACACGTTGCGCGCTATTCGCCCAATGAAAGCAGCATTTGAGCGCAACTATGTAAAGAACATCGACGCCGACAACATCATGGGCAAGATCTCGAAGCGTGAAATGTTGAATGCGATTCGCGCAGACATCAACAAGTTCCGTGATGAGAAGAAGGTTGATCGCGTCGTCATGATTTGGTGCGCAAGTACCGAAATCTTTATTGAGCCAGGACCACAACACCAGAACATCGAGTCGTTCGAAAAAGCCATTGATGCCAATGACCCAATGATCGCGCCGAGCATGTTGTACGCCTACGCAGCAATTTTGGAAGGCGTTCCATTTGCAAACGGCGCACCAAACTTGGCAGTTGACACTCCGGTGTTGCGTCAACTTGCTACCGAGCGCAAGGTTGCTATTTCGGGCAAAGACTTCAAGACGGGTCAGACCCTCATGAAGACCGTGCTTGCACCAATGTTGAAGGCTCGCGTTCTTGGTTTGTCGGGTTGGTACTCCACCAACATTCTTGGCAACCGTGACGGCGAAGTACTGGACGATCCAGACAACTTCAAGACCAAAGAAGAGTCGAAGTTGGGTGTGCTCGAAGACATCTTGCAGCCAAGCCTGTTCCCAGAGTTGTACGGCAACGTGTTCCACTCAGTGAAGATCAACTATTACCCACCACGTGGTGACAACAAAGAAGGCTGGGACAACATCGACATCTTCGGATGGTTGGGTTACCCAATGCAGATCAAGGTCAACTTCTTGTGTCGCGACAGCATCCTTGCTGCACCACTAGCGCTCGACCTTGTGTTGTTCATGGACTTGGCGCAACGCGCTGGCCTTGGTGGCATTCAAGAGTGGCTGTCGTTCTATTACAAGAGCCCACAGGTTGCACCCGGACTTCACCCAGAACACGACTTGTTCGTTCAGCTTGCAAAGTTGAAGAACACGTTGCGTTGGATGATGAACGAAGACCAGATCACACACTTGGGTCGCGAGTATTACGACGAGGCCTAATCAACTTTCCGCAGTTATTGCGGGGGTTGTCGATGTTGCTGCTGTCGTCGTGTTCGTTGCCATTGGGCGACGCAATCACGACGAAGGCACAGCCATTTCTGGTGTGCTCGGCGTAGCCGCGCCGTTCCTTATTGCCCTAGGCGTTTCGTGGATCGGATTGCGCACGTGGCGCGAACCGTTTAATCGTGCATCATTTGTGGCTACGTGGGTCATCACCGTGTTTGTCGGTCTGTTGCTGCGACGACTCGTCTTTGATCGCGGTATTGCAACACCGTTCATCATCGTTGCCATCATCACGCTTGGCGTGCTACTTGGCGTTGGCCGCAAACTTTCGCGAAAGCTAAGCGCAAAAACTAGCTAATCAAGTTAGTGATTGCGCCGGTCTCGGCACCTTGCACCAACTTGGCATACTTACCCAACACACCACTGGTGTAACGCGGTGGATTTGGCTTCCAACCCTTGCGACGATTTGCAAGTTCGTCATCGCTGACCAACAGGTTCAAACTCTTGGTATGCACATCGATGCGAATGCGATCGCCATTCTTCACGAACGCAATCGGACCGCCATCGGTTGCTTCTGGTGCAACGTGACCAATGCAGAACCCCCACGTTCCACCGCTGAATCGACCGTCGGTAATGAGCGCGCAGTCTGAACCGCGTCCAGCACCCTTCAACGCTCCAGTAATTGCGAGCATCTCGCGCATACCTGGGCCACCCTTTGGTCCTTCGTAACGAATGACAATGACGGTTCCTGGTTGAATTTCACCAGCTAGCACGGCAGCCATAGCGCCATCTTCGCCGTCGTATACGCGTGCTTCGCCTTCGAACAACATTTGATCTTTGGTAAGACCGGCAACTTTTACTACCGAACCCTTTGGCGCAAGCGAGCCGGTGAGAATGTTGATTCCGCCTTCTGCGTGAATTGGATCGGACAGTGGATGCACCACATCTCCATCTGGAGCAGGCGGATTTATTTCTGCCAAGTTCTCGGCCATAGTTTTTCCGGTACATGTCATGACATCGCCATGCAACAAACCTGCATCAAGCAAATGCTTCAACACCACAGGCACACCACCAATGCGATCAATATCGGTCATGTGATACTTGCCGCCTGGTTTCGTGTCGGCAATGTGCGGAACTTTTGCTGCAATGCGGTTGAAGTCGTCAAGATCAATATCAACTTGTGCTTCGTTGGCAATTGCCAAAAGATGCAACACCGCATTCGTGCTTCCACCAAGTGCGTTCACCATGGCGATGGCGTTTTCGAATGCCTTCTTCGTCATAATGTCGCGCGCGTAGATGCCCTTCTTTGCAAGGTTCATCACGGCAGCACCTGCTCGCTCTGCATCGCTTTCTCGACGCTTGTCGATTGCTGGTGGCGATGCTGTGCCAGGAAGGCTCATACCAAGTGCTTCAGCAATGGAACTCATGGTGTTTGCAGTAAACATTCCGCCGCACGCACCTTCACCTGGGCATGCTGCGCGTTCAATTTCGCCAAGTTCTTCTTGCGACATGGTGCCAGCGGCGCATGCGCCAATGGCTTCAAACACCGTGGTGATGTCAATGTTTTTGCCGTTATGCACACCAGGCATTGTTGATCCGTTGTACACAAACACGCTTGGCAAATTCAATCGCGCTGCTGCCATGAGCATTCCTGGAATGCTCTTGTCGCAACCTGCAAGACCAACGAAACCGTCAAAGCGTTCTGCGTGCACAACAGTTTCCACGCTGTCGGTAATGACTTCGCGACTGACCAAACTTGCGCGCATTCCTTCGTGACCCATGCTGATTCCGTCGCTCACCGTGATGGTGCCGAATTCGAGCGCTACTCCACCGTTTTCGCGCACACCTTTTTTCGCGCTGTCGGCAAGACGGCGCAACGATGCGTTGCACGGCGTGACTTCGTTCCACGACGAGGCGATACCAATTTGTGGCTTCTGCCAGTCGTCATC
>Ga0194055_10001332_pt1 | contig 20166 bp, 13 predicted proteins | sample SepL449m_MetaG_FD_155482 | JGI IMG/M metagenome (GOLD analysis project Ga0194055, IMG submission 155482) | Anoxic zone freshwater microbial communities from boreal shield lake in IISD Experimental Lakes Area, Ontario, Canada - Sep2016-L442-9m | ecosystem: Environmental > Aquatic > Freshwater >...
TTTGAATATATCGAAACCTTCTACAACTCAGTCCGAAGGCACTCGACTTTGGGATATCTCTCTCCCATAATGTTCGAGCAGGCCGTCTAATCTCTCTCCTCGCGCCCACTTTTCTTGGGCAAGTCCAGCAGGGAAGAGCATGGGGCCTCAAGTCGGCTTCCTGCGGCGCGCTCGATCGGATGCCGATTTGATGAGGCTTTTCACGACACGCAAGTTGATGGCATCCAAATCTTCACCCGCGACCTTGTCCGTCTCGGTTTCCAAGTGCACCGGGATTTCTGAGTACCGAGGGGAGTTCAGGATTAGCTGAAATGGAGGGTGGCCCTGACTAAATACCGCGAGTGAGATCTTCCGTTAAATCGTACTCCCCTTCATCGACTTCACGAGGGTCACCGTGTTGCCCGTCTTGTTGAAGCGGACTTCATCCATAAAGCTGCGCATCAGAAACAGCCCACGACCGTGTGGCTTTGTCAATGCGAGCGGGTCTGAGGGATCGGGAAGCTTTGTAGTATCAAACCCTTTCCCTTCATCGCTGATGGAAAATACGACGTGTCCACGCGAGTACCTGGCAGAAACCCGGATCCGTCGATCTCGATATGGTGACTGCTCACTTCTCTCTTTGGCCAACGTGAAAAATTCATCTTCGGATTCGTCGCGAAGTGCGGATGGGACGTCCAGGTTGCCATGGTAATAGGCATTCATCAGGGCTTCGGCGACAGCGATTCCAATGCGAACTTCGTCAGCAGTCTCGCAAATCCCCATGCCCCGCATTCCCTTGACCAGATGACCGGCCAGTCCCATCACCAGTGTCATGTCGTTTTCCACGGAAAACTCTGTTTCCCATCGCAATTGCCGCTGCAACACATGGAAGTGAGTTTTCTGTTCGGCAGCGAACTCAAGGACATTCGCGACAGTGTCACAGAGATTGGCTGCCAGGGATCTTTTGGAAACGTAGCTGGCCGCTCCTGCTGTAATCGCCTTGACGGCAATCTCTTCGCTGCCCGCTGCCGTCATCAGGACAACCGGGATGAGCGAGTGACTTTGCTTGAGATGGGCAACTAGTTCCAAGCCATTCATTTCTGGCATCTGCAAATCTGTCAGGACCAGATCGGGAGCCAACAGCTCCACCTGTTCCAGGGCTTGTTCACCATTCTTCGCAAAAGAGACGTCCGCTTTCAGATGCTTTTTCAACAGCGAACCAGCCAATTGTTGATCGACTGCCGAATCATCCGCGATCAAGATTCGAGCCATTTTTCTGAACTCTCCCATCAATTGTCATCGTTACCTCGTCGCTCCTCGAAGAGAGCCGTCGCGTTGTAGCGATCGATTGTGAATGTTTCACAAGCAATTGATGAGTGTTCGGTAACATCGCGGCTCGATAAGGTCTCCCGAGTCTCTACCCCAAGCGGAAAGGGACTTGGCGAGTACGAATGCCGGGGGGGGGATGGCTGTACTTCAACAATTGTCCGATCCGTCCACGTTTGGCCGGGACGAGATCGAGGAAGGCGGGGGCTTGCGAACTTTGCCTCGGCGGTCCGTGCTGTCGCAACTAGAGTAGGGTGGGACCAGCGGCGCTTCGCCGCGCCGTCCCACCAATTCCAGAGCAACAAGCCCATTCACAAAGGAAAGATGGTGGGCCGGCGCTCGAAGCGAGCTTGTCCCACCCTACGCCGGAAACGAAGTTGTTGAACAGCAGAAGTTGAATGGCCGAACTCGGTTGTCCGTCTTCGGACTAACGCCCGCTCACTCGCGAAGTGAGGGAAATGTCGGTAAAACTGTTGCCGATGCGTATTTTGGTTCGTCGCGATCGCGAAGGAACCGTCGCGAAACGCGTAAGAATTCAACTGAGGAGACTTCAACCGTGGATGAGACAAGTACCAATGGCGGCGGACTGACGCGTCGCGATGTTTTGAAAACCACCGGCCAGATTGCTGCAGCCTCAGCACTGGCTGGATTTGCTATTCCTCAGCATGTCTATGCCGGGGAAAACGGAACGGTCAACATCGCACTCGTCGGATGCGGTGGCCGTGGGACCGGGGCCGCACAGAATGCCCTGTCAACGACGGTCGGCCCCGTCAAGCTGACGGCGATGGCCGATGCGTTTCCAGACCGATTGAAGTCCAGCTACGACAGCTTGAAGAATGACAAGAAGGAACTTGTTCAGGTTGCTGACGACCACAAGTTCATCGGATTCGATGCCTACAAGAACGCCATGGACAGTCTGAAAAAAGGTGACGTGGTCATCCTGACAACGCCACCAGCGTTCCGCTGGGTCCATTTCAAGTATGCCATCGAAAAGGGCCTGAACGTCTTCATGGAAAAGCCGGTCACCGTCGACGGCCCCAGCACTCGCAAGATGCTGGCTCTTTACGAAGAATCCCTGAAGAAAAACCTGAAGGTCGGTGTCGGACTGATGTGCCGTCACTGTGCAGATCGCGGTGAACTCTCCAAGCGGATCAAGAACGGCGATCTGGGGGAAGTCATCACCCTGCGAGCCTATCGCGTCGCTGGCCCAACCGGTTCGGCCTTCGTTGGTCCCAAGCCAGCCAATAAGAATGAACTGGAATACCAGATCCGCAATTTCCACGCCTTCCTGTGGGCCAGCGGTGGTGGCTACAGCGATTTCCTGATCCACAACATCGATGAATGTTGCTGGATGAAGGACACCGAAGACAAGAATGTCTGGCCAGTCGAAGCCAAGGGGTACGGCGGACGTCATTACCGCGGCGAATACGTCGACCAGAACTTCGATACCTACAGCGTCGAATACACGTTCGCCGATGGTTCGAAGCTGTTCCTCGAAGGCCGGGGAATGGTCGGTGCTGCCACCGAATTCGCCAGCTACGCTCACTGCTCCAAAGGTTCCGCAACGATCTCTGCCGCAGGCCACTGGCCGTCAAAGGCACGGATCTACAAGGGCCAGAAGATGGTCGATAGCGAAGTCGTCTGGAAGGCAGAAGACAAGATCAGCCCCTATCAGTTGGAATGGGATCACCTGATGAACGCCATTCGTCAGGATCTGCCGTACAACGAAGTGAAACGCGGAGCGGAAGCGAGCCTGGTGACTGCGATGGGACGTATGGCCAGCCATACGGGCCGCATCATTACCTTCGACGAAATGTTGAACTGCGAACATGACTTCGCACCCGACATTGAAAAGCTCGTCGTCGATGGTCCCGCGCCACTGCTCGCTGACGCCAATGGCAAGTACCCGGTCCCTGCACCAGGGATCAAGACCAAGCGGGAATTCTAAGAATTCCAAGTTTGGTTGCTAAAAAACGCTGCCCCCGCTGATTCGTCAGCGGGGGCGGTTTCATTGTCTGGCATGTAGTTTGCGCGGATTGACTCGCCGAGTTCCTGAGAGAGTATCCGTGCAGCCAATATTATCGCTTCACGTCTCCACGCATCATCCACGTTTGAAATGCCTGATCGATGGCTGCCTCATCCATTCCTATCAGTTCCTGCAGGGGTTCCAGTCCATTCCGACTGGTCTTCGCATGCGAGCGGCATTTCCGGTAGAAAGGCTCCAGCAGATTTCGTTTCTGCAAATACAGACAGAAGTAGCGTGCCTGGGCATACTCGACGGGTGGGTCTGTCTTGGCGAACGACGCCTCGGTCATCTCTGAAATCGATCGCAGCGTTTCCGCCTTCATCGCGCCACGGAGAACGGCACCGCGCCAGTTTTCCAGGCCGACAAGCCGCAATTCATCGGGCGAAAACTCGCACTCCTCGTAGAGTGACGCCAAGCCTTCGTCCAGCCATTCCGGCATTTCTGGAAAATCAGCATGCGCCAGCGCATGTGTCAGTTCGTGAGCCAGCGTCCCTTCACCCGTCGCAATGTTGACGACAATCCGATGCTGCGACCGCAAGTAGATGCCTGAGTACTCGCTCCGATCCTTATCTCCCAGTTGAAGATGACATTCTCGATAACTTTCGTCGGTCGTGCAGAGCACGATGGAGATTGGCCACGTCGGCTGCTGGTCGAAATACTGAACCGAAAGAGCCCTGGCCGTGGGGGCGATTGTGTCCTGGTAACAACGGTCCAGATGCGCAGCAGGGCAATCACCAGCGATCACGAAGGGTTCGTGAATGACAATATTCCAGTCACGAGACAGTTGTTGTTGCAGTTGATCGGCAACAGTACGGCACTCGGTGGCCAGAAGGTGTGATTTACCCGAGAAATTCGGGGCAAAGAACTGTTCAACACGGCTGGCTGGAACTGAAGGGGCGGCTATGAAATAGCACACCGCAATCAATGCCAACGGCCCTGTCGTCAGAAATTGCCCACGCAGTAAAGTCACAGCAAACCTACTCGTCCAACATGAGAAGTGCAGTCAAGGGAAATGCCGGCGAGACGGGCAACTCTACACCGTGAACTTCCGAAGTTCTGCAGTCCTTTCTACGGATACCCGCGGAATTGAGACCATTGTCGGGACGTGCGCCAACTGATACCATCCAGTTGTTTTTTCCGGCACATTCGTCAGGAATGTCCCAATCGTTGTGAATGTAACTTAATCACACGAGCAATCAGACTTTCAGGCTGTTTGAAACAGATCAGGTAACAGGGATGGAATCGACGCTGTACCGCCATTTGGGCGCGCATCTGGACTCTCGCGATGGCGTTGCTGGCGTTACGTTTCACGTCTGGGCACCCAACGCATCTGAAGTCTCGGTCCTGTGCGACCTGAATTCCTGGATGCACGGCCGCAATCCATTGAATTCCAGCGACAGCGGGGTCTGGTGGGGATTTATTCCCGGCATGAAGCACGGGGATGCTTATAAGTTCGCCCTTCGGACCCGCGATGGTCACCTGTTGCAGAAGTCCGATCCCTATGCGTTCGCAGCGGAACTTCCACCCAAAAGTGCCTCCATTGTTTATGATCTGAATGGACATCAATGGAAAGATGCGGAATGGATTGCCAGACGCGAATCGGCAAACTGGTACGAGTTACCTGTCTCGGTCTATGAACTCCATCTCGGTTCCTGGCGGCGTCCGACGGATGGTCGGAAGTATTTCAATTACCGGGAACTTGCCCCGCGATTGATCGAATACATCACGAAACTGGGATATACCCACATCGAACTGATGCCGATCAACGAATTTCCGTTTGACGGGTCATGGGGTTATCAAGCGACGGGATATTTTGCGGCAACTAGCCGATTTGGAAGCCCGCATGATCTGATGGAATTCATCGATCTGCTTCATCAGGCTGGGATTGGGGTCATTGTCGACTGGGTTCCCGCCCACTTCCCGACTGACGGGCATTCAATTGGCTCGTTTGACGGGACCTGCTGTTACGAGCATGCGGACCCACGCAAGGGATTCCATCCCGATTGGGGAACGCTGATATTCAATTACGGGCGGAGCGAAGTCTGCGATTTCCTCGTTTCCAGTGCCCGGTTCTGGCTCGACTACTATCACGTCGACGGTTTACGGGTCGATGCTGTCGCTTCCATGCTGTATCTGGATTATTCCCGCAAGAATGGGGAATGGGTTCCGAACATGTTTGGCGGACGGGAAAACCTGGAAGCGATCCAGTTTCTGAAAGACATGAATACCGTTCTGCATCAGGAGTTCCCCGGCGTCCTGACAATCGCCGAAGAATCAACTGCCTGGGGCGGGGTCTCGCGACCGGTCTACACGGGTGGGCTTGGCTTCGGCATGAAGTGGGATATGGGTTGGATGAACGACACGTTGCGCTATTTGCGGCGCGATCCGATTCACCGCCAGCACCATCAGAACGAACTGTCGTTCCGGATGGTCTATGCGTTCACGGAAAACTTCATGCTGCCTCTCTCGCATGATGAAGTGGTGCATGGAAAGCATTCGCTGATCTCGCAAATGCCCGGTGATGTCTGGCAGAAGTTTGCCAACCTGCGGTTGCTGTACGGATACCAATACACTCAGCCTGGCAAGAAGCTGCTGTTCATGGGGGGGGAAATTGCTCAATGGACGGAATGGAACCATGACACGGAACTCGATTGGGCACTACTTGGTCAGCCGATGCATGATGGCATCCAGAGACTGATTGGAGACCTGAATCGGCTCTATCGTGACGAACCCGCCCTGCATCAGTCTGATATGTCGGCCGATGGCTTCCGCTGGGTCTCTTGCGACGATTCATTGAACAGCGTTTACGCTTACATTCGCCAGGCAAAAGACCCCGCCGATTTCCTGCTGATTGTGGTGAACTTCACTCCGATTCCGCGATACGACTATAAGGTCGGAGTCCCGGTCGCCGGCTTTTATTCGGAATTGCTGAATAGCGATGCGGGATTCTACGGTGGCACGAGCGTTGGAAATGCCGGGGGAGTCTACAGTCTTCCCGGAAGCTATCATGGCCAGACCCAGCACGTTTCGCTGACATTGCCGCCACTCGGTATGCTGGTTTTGAAGCCGGTAACGGGCATGAGCATCGCACCGTAGTTGGCCGCTTGAACGTAAGGTTGGTGGCGAGCCAGGGGGAATCCAGGTTTCCTACGTCTGGAGCATGTCCGACTTTGTTTGGGGGTGTCAGATGAGCAAAGTTGGAGAGCAGTCGAGCCCATGAACTTCAGCACAAGTCTGATGCAGAAAACGAAGTGGTTTGTTGTCGTTTCGAAACCATTTTGGCCCAACGGGTCGGCCATTCCTTCTGATTTCTCATGTGTCACAAAAATGGCGGTGGACGACGGTTGTTGACGGGCGCCCCCTGATCCATATGCCGTGATCGTCATCCGCATTGACTTGATTGCCGATTCACTAGCAGTCGATCGAGAACTCCAGGGCATCACGATCCCAGCCGAACTTGCCCCAGTGGAGAGGACGTCACAGGACGATGATCCACACAACCGCAAACTGGCCATCCCAGCCGTGCACATCGACAAATTGATCAAAGATTATCGAAAGGCCTCTCGAAAATCGGCCAACGGGGCGGTTAATCTGAACGAGTCGGAGTCCACATCGTTTTAGGTGGATTCCGAAGGCATAGCACACAGTAGCCAAGGGGCAGAGCGGGCAGAGCACAGCGTCGCCGGCGTCGCCCCCCGACGACTGTGTCTCTGGCGGGGTGACTCAATCATCACCGTTGATCGTCACACTATTGAACCGTGGCTGTCCCAGTCCCGGTCAGAGTGACCGTCTTTCCGTTGATCACGTACTTAAACGTCTGATTTCCGCTGGGAACCGCAACCGTCAGCGTGACTGGATAGGCCCCAGCCATTGTGAAATTGCCACTGAAGGTCAGTGTCCCAGCACCGGACGTTACCTTTTTGATCGTAAATGGATAGCTGTAGGTGGGACCACTGAATTTGCCGGTACCAGATGCCTGGCCGGTTGTTGATACAGTGCAGGTGGCCTGCACTTTTGCTCCACCTGTCAATTGGCCGTCAATGGTGACCTTCCTGGTTGTGACGGCGGCAAATGCAATTTGAGTTGCCAGCAACAGAACAGCAGAACAGACGAGAACTCGAGACATGGATCGCCCTTTCGAATGTGGAATCGAAGTAGAATAACACTTCGATCCGATGGAAGTGGGGCCCGCAGTAGAGTTCCCAACGATAGGCATTTGCCGTGCCGCGCCGCTGCGAACGAGAGATTTCAGATTTCTCGCTGTTTTTCTGCTTGGTAAGAGAATTTGCCGTCGATCACACTCGTGCGAAAACACTGCAACTTGGCGATCGTGCTGTATCAGTGTCACCAGAGGCGTGCCTGTGATCTGGAGATCATTGGTTTCAGATGTCCCCTACGGTTAGGCCGGTTTTGACGGTTGCGTTGACGTGGGAAGATGGACTGGATTTTGCCAGATTCGGCTTCGATACAGTTCGGGGGCCGTCTTTGTCAGAAACGTCGAACACTTTTTCCTATTGCCGAGTCATCAGCCATGCCCAAAGCTCAACTCAGTCCTTCGGAAGCGGAACGGCTTCGAGTACTGCGTCAGTGCTGGATTCTGGATTCTGAACCAGAAGCGGTGTTTGACGATCTGACTCGATTGGCGGCGCGTCTCTGCAAAGCACCGATCGCGCTGGTCAGTCTGGTCGATGAAAAGCGACAATGGTTCAAGTCGACGTTCGGGCTGGGAGTGAAAGAGACCCACAGGGACTTTGCCTTCTGCGCCCACGCTATTCTGGGAACAGATCCATTCATCATCAATGATGCTGCCCTTGATCCACGAACCAGTGACAACGCACTCGTTTCGGGCTCGCCATTCATTCGGTTCTACGCGGGAATTCCGCTTCGAACCTCAGATGGGCATGCGCTGGGAACACTTTGCGTTATTGACGTAGTTCCCAGAGAACTGACCCCTGAGCAATTGGACGACCTGAAGTCACTCGCTCACCAGGCCGCTGGGCAGATCGAATTTCGTCGAATCAATTGCCGACTGGCGGAAGAAAAACTGGCCCTCGCGGATTCGCTCAGCCGGATGGATCAGATCGCGGCACAGGTCCCTGGCGTTGTGTACCAGTACCTATTGCGGCCTGATGGAACAAGCTGTTACCCGTACGTCAGCAGGGGAATTCACGAGATCTTTCGAGTGACGCCGGAAGATGTTCGCGATGATGCTTCAAAAATCTTTGAAGCGTTGCATCCTGATGACCACGAAGACGTTGTGGCATCGATCGAGGAGTCTGCGCGAACTCTACAGCCGTGGCGCTGTGAATTTCGAGTCCGCTTCGATGACAGCGAAGTGCGCTGGATCAGTGGTAATTCCATGCCGACTCGGCTGCCAGATCGGTCCGTGTTGTGGCACGGGTTTGTGACCGATATCACAGACCAGCGGTTGGAGCGAGACGCGACTCAGCGAGTCAAGGCTCAGCTTCAAGCGATTGTCGACGCATCGACTCAAGCGTCGATCATCACCACCGACCTGAATGGGACAATCACCCTGTTTAATTCGGGCGCCGAACTGATGCTCGGATATACGGCCGAGGAAATGGTTGGACTTCAAACTCCGAGTCGTATCCATCTGGAATCTGAAGTCCAGGCGCGCAGCGAACAACTGTCGCGGGAAACGGGGCGTGACATCAAGGGGTTCGACACGTTCGTGGAATATGCCCGGCAGGGTAGACACGACGCTCGCGAATGGACCTACATTCGAAAAGATGGCTCTCGGCTGACGGTTTCGCTAGCGGTCACCGGTATTCGGAACAGTGATAACACTCTGACGGGATTTCTGGGTGTCGCAACGGATGTGACTGGGGCGCGTAAAGCCGAAATCGAATTGAGAACTGAAAGAGAACGATTGGATCTGGCGCTCACCGGAGCCCAACTGGGAACCTGGGACTGGAATGTTCAGACGGGCGAAGAATTGCTCGACAGCCGATGGGCTGCAATTGTCGGCGAGAAACTTGAGAATCTTCAGCCACGTGTTGAAGAGTGGTCGTCGCGTGTGCATCCCGAAGACATGGAGTGTGTCTGGAAAAGTGTCGAAGACCATTTCATGGGTATAGCCCCCGTCTTTGAATCTCGGTACCGACTTCGTCATGCCGACGGTTCCTATCGATGGGTGGTGGCACGCGGGCGTCTGGTCGAGCGAAGTCGCCGCGGAAATCCACTGAGAATGGTCGGTACCCTGGCCGACATAACCGTTCAAATTAATGCCGAAAACGAAGCGAAGTCCTACGCTCAATTGCTGCACCAGTTCATCGCTTGTACCCCTGCCGCTGTCGCCATGCTCGACAACGACATGCGGTACTTGCAAGTCAGCGAACGGTGGTCGCAAGACTATCAGATCCCATACGAAGATATCGTTGGTCGGTCACACTACGAAGTGTTTCCGGACATGCCTGATCGATGGAAGGAAATCCACCGGCGTGCTCTGGCAGGTGCAACCGAATCGTGTCTCGAAGATCGGTTTGACAGGTTCGACGGATCAACGATGTGGCTGCAATGGGAAGCTCGCCCCTGGTACAACGCCGCAAACGAAATCGGCGGCCTGATCCTGTTCACTCAGGTGATCACGAACCGCAAACAGGCTGAAGCAGACTTGATTGCCGCCCGTGAAGCGGCCGAAGCGGCCAACCGAAGCAAGAGTGATTTTCTGGCGAATATGAGCCATGAGATCCGAACCCCGTTGACGTCGATCCGCGGATACACCGACATTCTTTCCGAAGGTTCATTGTCGGATGATGATAGGCATTTTGCTCTCACTACGATTAAGCGTTCCGGAATTCATCTGCTCAGAGTGATCAGCGACATCCTGGATCTGTCCAAGATCGAAGCGGGAAAGATGACGCTGGAACGAATTCCGTTCTCTCCCGCCGTGATCATTGAGGAAGTTCTCAGCTACTTCCAGGAACAGGCTCAATCCAAGAATCTGATGTTAACGGCAGTGGCTGAAGGCTTGATTCCGAAGACAATCTATTCGGATCCAGTGCGACTGCGACAGATCCTGGTGAATCTGGTCGGCAATGCCATCAAGTTTACCGAGTTTGGAGGAATCCGAGTCGTAGTCAGGCTGCTACCGTCGACACCGGATGAACCTTCTCGATTGGCATTCGAAATTCACGATTCGGGGATCGGCATTTCCGGGCTCCAAATGCAAGCGTTGTTTGCTCCATTTGTGCAGGGAGATGCCTCGACAACTCGAACGTCAGGTGGAACCGGGCTCGGACTGGCGATCTGTCGCCGAATGGCGCGACTGCTTCAGGGTGATGTCACCGTCGACAGCATTCTCAACGCGGGAAGCGTCTTCACCGTCACGGTCGCCACGGGATCACTCGATGGCATCGAACTGACGACGTCACTCGTCGCTCCCACCGCAGTACCAATGCCACTTCCCTGCCAGAAATTATCGGGGCGAATTCTGGTGGCAGAAGACAGTCCGCTCAATCATCGCTTGATTTCAACTCTTTTGACCAAGGCGGGTGCGGTCGTGGATATCGTCGAGAATGGCCAGGACGCTGTGGAAAAAGTGATGGAGTCACTCGCGAACAGTCCCTATGATCTGGTTCTGATGGATATACAGATGCCGATCATGGACGGCTATGCCGCCTCGAAGTCTTTGAGGAAAAATGGGTTCACGTCGCCGATCATCGCGCTCACTGCAAACGCCATGATCGAAGACCGCCAGCGTTGCCTGGCAGCGGGTTGCAACGATTTCATGACCAAACCCATTGACCGGACACGCCTGTTGATGCTCTGCAATGAATGGCTGACGAAATCGCAAGCAGGATTCGACTTCAGCCTGCCAATCACTGCGACAGCCCGAATCTAGTCGCATCCTGGTGAATGAAATCTGCGATCACATCCGCAGCAATGCGGTGAGCAGTTTCATTCGGATGCTGATCCGTCGGATGAACCCACAGTTCCGGTCCGGCGTAGGCACGATAATGTTCCCTGAGATCGATGAATAGAACATCGGCATTCATGCAGTATTCACGCAGTCGATCATGAATTGGTTGAAACGGATAATCCCCATTGAGTTGATAGAAAAATGGAAAGGCCACGATCAAAAGTGGAATATTCTTGTCGCGGCAGGTCTGCACGATGGTATCCAGACCGGTCCGACACGCATTCCATTTCTCGGGGGCCGACTGAAAGCTGCCGATGGAATCGCGAATATAGGCCTGGCCGCGAATTCGTCCCCCAATGGTGCGATTGAGGAGTGCCCAGATCTCGGAATGTTGCGACATCCAGTCGGTCGACATCGAGCCTGTGATGAATTCTGTGAAGAACTCGACCTTTGCGTTCCTGGTGTAGATATCCGGTTCCACGTCATTGGGAACGAAGTGCAGGATGACAAGATTCGGGTGAAAACTTAGCCCGCACTCTTTCAGCACGCGTGCCTCCATCACCGTGTTGTATCCCGGTTGACCGGAATTGATCGTTTCAATTTGCTGAGATGGAAAATCATTCCGCAGTCGGTCCCCCAGACGCGTTAAACAACGATCTTTCGCTTTGACTCCCTGACCAAACAGATAGCTGTCACCGATTCCCAAGACGCGATACGTCTTTTCGGGCCGAGTCCGGCGATGCTCGTCGTCCCGCCAACCGACCGAGTTCATCTCGTGGTCAATCGCATTGTTGGCATTGAAGTAGCCACGGGGATTCGTGGGATAGCGAATTCGAATTGTCGCGAAGGGAACATGCCCACATGCCGCCAGTTCGTATGGCCCCCCTGCGCGAGGAATCAACTCACTGGTAGCAGGATGCCGGTAATCGTTGTTGATACCGGTCAGGAGCAGCACGACTTCTCCCAGCACCCAGCAAATCGAAAACGCGCCCAAAACCGCGACGATGCGAAACAGTCGCTTCCTCCGAACAGACACCATGAACAGGACTTCCTCGATGATATTTTGACGCAGCCTGAACGCGATGTGATCTTACCACCAGCAATCCGAGACAACACAGCGTTTGTGATAAGAGTTGGAGATCGCTTGAAATTTGGCGCGAACTTCGCACACTTTAAGACATAAACCGTAAATTGCCGCGGGGTGTTGAGTCGTTTACGCTTGGTGATTGACGTCAGTGTCAATCAATGGTGTGAGTCTTGACGAGTTCGAAGACCCCGTGTGTTTCATAGTCAACTCCGAACCAGGGAATTCGGCATGATCATCATTTGGGGAAGCGGGCTCTATGGAAAGGTCGACAAAGTACCGGGAGTTGGCCACGTTGCCACGAACTTCGGACATCTCTACTACATTCCATTAATTCCGACACAGACCCATTTCGTGATCTCGGAATCGTCGAGCGGTTACCAGTCGGTTCCGATCGGAATGAGTATGAAGTCGATCCTGATGGCCTGGTTTCGGACCGCAATGGTCTTTGGAATTCTTATGCTGTCCGTCACTTCCATCATCATGTTTTCCGATCGACATCCAGCGGATGGGATCATCAACGCTGCCATTGCTGTGGGATGCCTGGGAGCACTCATTGCCAGTTATTTCGTGCGGATGTGTGCTCATGCCAGCTATGAACGTGCGATGGATCTAGCCGATGCCATTGGACTGAATGAGCACGGTCGCCAGTTGCTCGATGAGCACTATGGGGTGGTCCCCAGGAAGAAGAAAGCGCGAAAAGTGCCAAAGCGAAGAATCGAATCGGATGACGACGAGTACGAAGATTACTGAACGCTGGAATCCAGTGTGCCGCCACCCCACAAGCCTCGGGCAGGGTGGCGGGGGGCGCACCCGCTTCGGGGAAGCCCCCGATCAAACGCGATCCATTTCGGGGGCTTCTGCAAAGCCAGTGCGCCCCCGGCACCCATCCTTCTCGGGAAAAAGTTTGCCGACATGGGGGCAGGGCAGCGTGAACGCAAGAATGAAAGTACGACCATCAGCCGGAACGCGCTAGCGTCCGGTACCGTCCTACGTGCATGACCGTCGACCATCGAAACCGGACGCTAACGCGTTCCGGCTGATGTGTGCATTGACTTCAATGTCTGGTTGGCACTCAGCACAGGCTTTTCAAAGTCCCTGGGGTTTTCCCTGCACAATCCACCGATCAATGACTTTCCCCGCGTCATCTGTCAAACGGAAGTTACGTCCCTGGTTGCGGCAGGGTGGCGGGGGCGCACCCGCTTCGGGGAAGCCCCCGATCAAACGCGATCCATTTCGGGGGCTTCTGCAAAGCCAGCGCGCCCCCGCCACCCAACCGTCTCGGGCAACAGGTTGGCGCCCGGGGGCATGCCGTTTACTGCTTTGCTTTTGGCAGCTGAAAGGATCTGAGTTCTGCTGGTATCATCATTGTCGCTGGCCAGGTCATGTTCGAATGGATTTCGAACTGAATCCGATCTTTCATCTCAGGGTTCGCTTTTAGAAACGCCGGAAGACTGGGAGCTTCGTTAAGGATCAGCGTTCCATCAACCAGGTTACTGTTGCCAACGATTCGCAATAACTGCGGTATCCCTTCACGAAGCGTGACGACCGCGGAATCCTTGCGCATTCGTGGTCCAGCACATATCCACGAGTTTTCGATTAGAACGGTCTGCCCCATCTTGGGATATTTCGTGTCAGGCAATCCAAAGTGATGCACAATCGGAATACCGCCAAACTCTCCGCCGAACCGACTCTTCTGAGCCAACACCGAACCGTAATTATCAATCCACCGGACTCGATCGACACCCTTGGCATCCAGGCTTTGTCGCCCCTGCGCGTCGATGGAACCGAAAACTGGGACTCCGATCATGTTGTCTAACATCAGGACGCCCGAAGTGTTCATGAACGCCGCTGAATCACGGTCAAAGTTTTCGCAACCGACGGTCACCCATGTGTCTCGCACAACCGCATAGTCGCAGACGTTTCGTAAGACTTTCCTCGGACGAATGAACTTGCACTTGTTGATCATCAGGTTGGCTGACATGTGGGAATCGGTGGGACTGGCGGTCCCCTGCGTCACGATCGCGTAGTCACTCGACAACTGGAATTCGCACTCAGAGATGTCCAGCATTGTCGAATCGACATTCTTGTTGTCGATCCAGATCTGATGTTTCCCTCCCAGAAACCTGAGCCCCCGGATTGAGATCGTATAGGCGTTGTTGAAGACAAAACAGCGTTTTCCCTCGGTCTTCTGCTCGATGATCGCTCGCGAGTCGCTGACAATATTGGTGTACGGTCCCAGATTGATTTCGTCGGAAATCAGGTAGCGTCCTGCAGGAAAATAGAGTGTCGTCGACGACCCCAGATATGATCCCCCCTCGGGCTTCAACACATGGCTACGAGCTTTGGCAAGGTCCGCACCAGCTTGAATGGCTGCTGTATCATCCGCTTTTCCGTCACCGATAGCCGACTGCGACTGCTGCGGATCAGTCCTCTTCAGATCCTTGACGTTGACCGCCGTTGTTTCGATCTGGGCTGATGCACCTGCTGGCAGACAGAAGACGACTGACATGAAAGCCGGCATCAACGTGCATCGCCAGAGGTTTTGTCGTTGCATGGCCTTACCCTTGGAAGTCTGTTCTCAATCCTGAAACGCGAATCTACGAAGCAATGCTATAGTAGATGCATCAGGTTGCATCGTAACAGAGAAGAATTGCGCCCGTGACATCACGACGACTATTCGAGCCAGGATCATGAGACGATGAGAGCAAGCCCCGATGCGTTCGCCTGCCGGTCACGCAGCCTCGTGCAAGCTGGGTGCTGGCAGTTGCTCGCGTCCCGCCTGGCGTGACTTGGGAGATCGCAAGGCCCAAATGGCAGCGGGTACCTGTATCACTGCAAACAGGATTGCGAGCACCACAGTCGAATAGGCCGCCCCCAAGCCACCATATTCCCGGACGAGTAATATCAGTACCGGAACAGAAATCACCAGGGCGACCATTTGCAGGACGGCCAGCAGCCAGAACTGTTGAGCTGCGCGGAATCCTGTCGAAAGTGGCAATGTCATATATCGAGCTGTCGCGCCGAGCATCAGAACGACGAGCAACGATGACTGCTCGGCATACTCAGGCCCGAAAGCAAATCCAAGGAGCCAGCGACCGAAGATGGCAACCGCCGCCGTCCCCATTCCCCCAAGTACGGCCCCCAGCAAGCTCAGCTTGATCAGCATCTGCCACATGGCCCGCCACTGCTCTGCGACCAGGTACTTGGAAATGCGAGGCAGGACTGCGGTGTGAACGGCATTAATCACAAGTGTGACTGCAACGATCAACGAGGAAACGGCGGAAAAAATCCCCAGTTCCCGATCGCCCAGGTAATCCTCAATGCAAAGTCGAGGCAGATTCTGCTCCAGAGATGACTGGCAGGCGAGGATTCCTGTAGGGAACACAATGATCAAAAGTTGCCAGACTTCGTTCAAGCGGATTCGTGGCAACGCCGTGGAATTTCCCTGATCCTGGCGCAATCGGGCGGCAATGGGCCAGTCGTAGAAAACAAGGATTGCACACCACATCGCAGCCAGCGAGGTCGTCGCCAGCAGTAGTGACTGGAATGCATAAAGGCCGAGTGCCAAAGTGATAACAGACAGCCCCCCACGGACCATTTTTGCAATCGCCATCTGGTCCAGTCGTTCATGCTGCTGCAGGGTTCCGTGACACAAGTCACTGAGTGCTTCCACACATTTCGCGATCCCCATCACAAAAATCATCAGTGAGGTTTCAATCGGGTAGCCGCGCGCGAATGTGATCGCGACGATGACAAGCATCGCGATGGCCAGCGTAGTGGCTCGCAGGTAGAACAGGTTCCCAAACGAGTATTGATTGGATTGATCCGTCGCCTGGACGGTTCGCAATTCCAAGCCAAGCAGCAGGATCACAGGCGTCGTTAGTGCCATCGCAAGTGAAAACTGGCCAACCATTTCCGGCAAGCCCATACGAGCCACAACCAACAGCATCAGCCACTGACAAGCCCCGAATACGAAATATCCCAGCAACGTCCACTGAACGTTTGAACGTAACGATCGAACCGCCGGAACAGGGCAGGAAACAGGCAGCGATGAGATTTTGATCGTATTGGACATAACTGGTTATGCGAGATTGTTTCTTCCCGACGGACCGATCCGTTGGAATGATCGGTGGTAGCAATATCAGAATCCGGTTCCCGGTCAATCCCATTCGCTTGAATTTGACGCAGCAAAAACGTGCGTTCCGTGTCGTCCAAACTCTCCAGTGCAGATAGGTGGTGGACATGGAGTGCACGGAAGACACAGAAAAATCGCAGGGAGATGCCTTCAAATGTCTGTGTCCGCAATAGCCGTTGCCAACCAACGACGGAGTGGCGGGGTGTGCTGGCAGAAGCCCCCGAGCGGCAAATTGTTACCGGGGACTTCCCCCGAAACGGGGTGTGACCCCGCCACCCCGTCGCCTAATTCTTTGTCGTCCATCTCCTCCGCGTGCAATTATCGTCTCCGAGTTCGAAACACCTGACTCTCCTGACCGACGGTACCTGATCGAATCAAAGTCTTTTCACATCAGTTGCGACCTGCGCGAGAATTGACCAGACTGGGGGCTTGGTGGTTCTTGATTCCCTGCTCAGGCTTCAGCATTTTGACGGTGCTCGGGCGTCGAGGGGCTTCACAGTAAGCGGAAAATTTTCGATGCGAATTCTGGTGGGATGGGACAATCCTGAGCAGGCAGATCTGCTCGGAATGTATTTGGGAATTGGCGACCACGAGGTGACCGTCACGTTGGGTTGCGAGGAGTTGACAACCAAGCTCAATTCTTCTGATCCATGGGATGTCCTGTTTCTTTCGATCACTCTGCCTGATCTCGAGACGGGATTCGAGACATTCAAGACGATCAAGCGGAACTGGCCCGATCTCCCAATCGTCGGCGCCTGTCAAACCGGGGAGGTTTATCGAGTTGTCCGATTTATGACGAATGGCATGACTGCCTATGCCATCCGCGATGAGCAAGGTGACTACATGTTCATGCTGCTCGCCGTTCTGGAAAGTGCCGTTGAGGCGGTCCGGGCGATGCGAGACCAGCAGGTTGCCGAAAAGCTTCGCGAAGAAGTCCAATCGGTTCGTAAGCTTCAGGAATCGATGATCCCTGCCCATATCGATGCCCCTCAGGGGTGTACAATCGTCGCTCGCTATGAACCCTCACAGATCCGGGTCGCTGGCGGGCGGGTTGTCACTATGGCCGGTGGTGATTACTACGATGTTTTCACGCTCGGCGACAATCACATTGTTCTGTTGGTCGGCGATGCGTCTGGGCACGGTATGAAGGCTGCCATGTCGATCATGGTGATGCACACTCTGGTGAGAATGATCAGGACCCAACGCTACAAGAATACTGCGGCATTCGTCGCTGAAATCAACAACCAGCTCTGCCAGCATTCCGTTGTGAATGAAGAGGGTGGATTCATCACGCTCTGTTACGGGCTTTTGCAACTCGATACAAACGAATTGCAATGGACATCGGCGGGGCATCCCATTCCGCTCGTTCAGAACCTGGTTACAGGTGAAATACGAGCCTTGGAAGTGGACTCCGCTGCCGGGTTGCCGTTGGCAATCTATCCCGACATCGAATACGACACGTTTACCCACAAGTTGCCCGACAAATACCGCCTGCTGTTCTACACAGATGGATTGCAGGAGGCATTTCCGGAACACAAACCGACCAAGACGGGTGAATTCGGTGTTGATGGCATCACGCAGACGATGCAGTCACGTCTGGGAGCACCCGTCCAAGAGGCACTGCAATCGCTCTTTGATGATTCAGAGGCCTATACCGAAGGGTCTGGCCGCCACGACGATACGTCCGTCGTCTTGTTAGAACGTGATCTGGCTTTCGTCCCGGTTTAGCTTTACCGCCGGTGCAGCAGTTTCTGAAATTCGGACCATGGCCTTGAGTTTGCGACATCATTCCGGGTCAGTCCGGCCCGGCGTGCCTGTCCCACACCGTACACCAGCGATTCGAACCCATTCGTCGAATGCGAATCGGTATCGATCACAATCTGGATTCCCAGGGCCTTTGCAGCCGCCGCTTGAATGTCATCCAAGTCCAGGCGTGTCGGGCTGGCGTTGATCTCCAGCATTACCCCATGATCGGCGGCCGCCTTTAAGAAAGTCGAATAGTCGATGTCGGCTGCAGGACGGCTTCCGATCAAGCGTCCAGAAGGATGCCCAATCACGTCCACGTGTGGGTTCGAAATGGCATTCAGCAGCCGCTGCATGATCTGTTCACGCGGCTGTTTCAGGCCATAGTGCAAGACGGCGATCACCCAGTCCGCTTCGCTCAGCACTTCGTCATCCAGGTCCATTGTCGCATCTTCCAAGATGTCGCATTCGATCCCGCGCAGGATCTCGATCCCGGAAATCTTGCCGCGTGCATGCTCGATGTCACGCCAGTGCTGTCTCAGCCGAGTCGCATCCAAGCCATTAGCCATGGTCACACGTTTGGAGTGATCAGTGATGGCAATATATTTCAGGCCCCGGGCTTTCGCGGCTTCGGCCATTTCGAGGATTGTAGCGGCGCCGTCAGTGGCTGTCGTATGCATATGCAGGTCGCCCTGAATATCTGCCACCTCGATCAGTTCTGGCAGTTGACCGTTTTCCGCCAGCTCAATCTCACCCCGGTTCTCACGCAGTTCTGGCGGAATCCACGGGAGGTCGACAGCGGCGTACACCTCTTCTTCCGTTCGTCCTGCCACGTAGTCTTCACCACGGTAAACACCGTACTCGTTCACCTTCAGGCCTCGTTCCTGAGCCCTGCGTCGGATCACGATATTGTGCTCCTTGGAGCCTGTGAAGTACTGCATCGCAGCCCCATAGGATTCGGCAGCGACCACTCGCAAATCCATCTCAATCCGGCTGCGCAATCTGACTCGCTGCTTGGTCTCACCTCGTGCGAGCACTTTTTCAACGAGAGGATGCGCAGCCAGGCGATCCATTACTTCCGCCGAATTGGATGAAATCGCCAGGACATCCAAATCACCACACGTCTCTTTACGTCGCCGACAACTCCCCGCGATCGAGACCTGTGTGACAGACGTGAGCTGTCGCAGATCGGACACGATCTCTTCGGCCGAGGCGCTGGCGATCGAAATCAGAACTCGCTGGCCCGCTTCTTCCACATGCTGAATCCCCTCAAGGATCGTTTGAGCTGTCTTCTTGCCAAACCCCTTGAGTTCAGCGACTCGGCCGGATTCACATGCGACCTTCAAATCCGCCAGCGTCGTGACACCGAGTTCGTGAAACAGCGCCGCAACCTTCTTCGGCCCCAAACCTGGAATCCGCAGCATTTCCGAGACGCCGACGGGAATCTGCGTTCGCAGTTCATCGAGTTGCTGCAATGTCCCTGTTTTCACGATCGCTTCGATTTTTGTCGCGAGGTCCTTCCCGATCCCCTCCAGATCAGTCAGGCTGCGGTCGGTCGACGCGATGATCGCTTCAGCTGATTCAGAGAGGTTTTCCAGCGTCCGGGCCGCGTTCCGGTAAGCACGCACGCGGAAAGCATTTGCCCCCTGAATCTCGAGCAGGTCGGCGAGTTCTTCAAACAGGGCGGCAATTTGTTGATTCTGCATTTTCAAATCTTCCGTAAGCGGTGGCCACGCAACTCAAGCTATCAGGTGCAGCCAAGGCTAAAGCGATGTCGTGTCAGACGAGCGTGGATGATCCACCAATTGACCACTGTGCAATTGCCCATTGATAGCCCGGTCTCGCCAGGGAGCGGGAGCATCGAAGCAGGCAGGGTCCAGAGACATATCTGTTATGAGGACGGCTGGCTGGTGGACGGGTAACCTGCCGACGATCTCGCCATCGGGTTGAACAGTGAAGCTTCCCCAGCATGAAGGTCGGGTCGTGCT
>Ga0194055_10001333_pt1 | contig 20164 bp, 16 predicted proteins | sample SepL449m_MetaG_FD_155482 | JGI IMG/M metagenome (GOLD analysis project Ga0194055, IMG submission 155482) | Anoxic zone freshwater microbial communities from boreal shield lake in IISD Experimental Lakes Area, Ontario, Canada - Sep2016-L442-9m | ecosystem: Environmental > Aquatic > Freshwater >...
CGCTCGTGGCCCTCTACGAGCATGCTGTCTTCACGCAGGGAGCCATCTGGGGAATCAACTGCTTCGACCAGTGGGGCGTGGAACTCGGCAAACAGCTCGCCCAAAATATCATCTCGGAGCTGGAGTCGGTCACCCAGCCAACCCTTGCACACGACAGTTCCACCAACACGCTCATTCAACGCTACCGATCGCGGAGATAGGTGCGACAACCGACCTCGATTATTACGGTCTGTTCTGACGGTCACACCGAGCGGTCTCATCTGACAGTTTCGGGAAGGATTTGCGTTCGATGAAGCTTGAGATTTTTCCGGATGAAGCTGCTGTGGCCGGTGCAGCTGCCAGCCTGATCGCATTCCACGCCAGACAAGCCGTGGCACAGCGGGGCCTTTTTCTATTGGCAGTCAGCGGCGGCAAGACTCCGTGGGCGATGCTCACACTCCTTTGCTCCGAGGACGTGCCGTGGGCCAACGTGCACGTCTTTCAGATCGATGAGCGGATCGCGCCCGATGGGGATCCCGACCGCAACCTCACGCACCTGCACGAGAGCTTGCTTGGGCATTCACCGATCCTGTCTGAAAACATCCACGCCATGCCGGTCAACGCACTGGATCCCAGAGAGGGAGCGCGAGACTACGCACAGACGCTTCGAGAGTGGTGCGGCGATCCACCCATTCTGGACCTCGCCCATCTGGGTCTCGGTGCCGACGGACACACCGCTTCGCTGATTCCCCAGGATCCGGTTCTGGATGTTCTGGACCAGGATGTTGCCCTCACGGGTGTGTATCAGCATCGTCGACGCATGACGCTCACGTTCTCGCTCATCAATCGCTCACGCCTGATTCTGTGGCTGGCCACAGGTGCCGCGAAGGTGCCGATGATCCAGAGGCTGTTGGCTCGCGATCTGGACATTCCGGCGGGCCGCATCGATCAGGGCCGTGCGATTCTGCTCGCGGACCGTTCAGCGGCAGGGCAGGAGTAGTGCCAAACAGAACTGGCCTCGCCACCCGCACAGCGACTACGCTTAGCCCATGGACGTTCTGATCTCAACGGCGTGGCATTGGTGGCTCGTCCTCTGGCCACACGTGCTGGCGATGTCGTTGCTGGCGATGAATATCCTGGCATCGGCCCACGCAATTCTCACCAAACGAGATACGCGTTCCACGATCGGGTGGGTGGGATTGATCTGGCTCTCGCCCATCTTCGGAGCCGTTGCGTATGCCGTGCTGGGCGTGAACCGGATCCGTTCGCGGGCCAGCCATCTCAGGGCGGGTCAGTTACAAGTCACGCAGGAACTCAGCGGTGCCGTGCCAGACAGCGACCGACTGCGGGAGGCCATCGGCCCCGACCGAGGGCCTCTGCGGTCGCTGGAGGTGCTCGTTGCCCGCGTCACCGACCGACCGCTCGTCGATGGCAACGCGATCGAGCCGCTGCTCAGTGGCGACGAAGCCTACCCCAGGATGCTCGCTGCGATTGACACTGCCACTCGGAGTATTGGGCTGGCTTCGTATATCTTCGACAACGACCTGACTGGAAAACTATTTGCTGAAGCACTCAGCCGGGCTGTGAAGCGTGGCGTTAGAGTGCGGGTGCTCGTGGATGGCATCGGCGCCAGCTACACGTTTCCATCGATCGTCGGATTGCTCACGCGGATGGGTGTGCCAGTGGAACGATTTTTGCCCACCAGCGTACCGATTTACTTTCCCTATGCCAACCTTCGCAACCACCGCAAGATTCTAGTCGTGGACGGCAGCGTTGGATTTACTGGGGGCCTCAATATCCGCGATGGGTGCTGGCTCGCACACGATCCGCAGCACCCTGTTCGCGACATGCATTTCCAGGTGCGTGGCCCACTGGTGTCGCATCTTCTCGAGGTGTTTCTTGAGGACTGGGCCTTTGCCTCAGGCGAGTCGTTAGCCGGCGAACAGGCCGATGATGGCGACCCCCGCCTGACCGCCGCTCACGCATTATGGCGAGCAGATCTCACATGGGCGGGCACGGCGCTGGCCCGTGGCATCCGCTATGGACCCGACGACCGCGATATGGGTCGGATCAAACTCGTGTTGGTGGGGGCGCTTGCCGCGGCGCAGGAATCGGTGCGGATCATGACACCGTACTTTCTCCCTGACGATGCCATCTGCCAGGCGCTCGACGTGGCAGCGATGCGAGGCGTGCGGGTCGACATTGTGTTGCCAGAACACAGCAACCTCGAACTGGTCGGCTGGGCCTCAGCCGCAATGCTCTGGCAGGTGCTCGGCCGGGGCTGCAATGTCTGGATGTCGCCGCTTCCGTTCGATCACACAAAGTTGATGGTGGTCGATCGGGCATGGGCTCTGTTTGGCAGCGGCAATTGGGATGACCGTAGCATGCGGCTCAACTTCGAATTCAACGTCGAGGTATTCGATCGCGACTTTGCCGAAGCCATTCACAAGCACATCGGCGACGTGATTACCCGATGCCGCCCAAAGACACTTGCGGAGGTCGACAGCCGTAGCCTTCCAGTGCGGCTTCGGGATGGCATCGCCCGCCTCTTCTCTCCATATCTGTAGGGCCTGTATCTCGCGTCATTCAGTGCCCACTCGTTGTCAGCCCCCCGTGGCGTCGCCTACATTTGACCGCTCGCGTTCAAGACATCGGTTGGCGGCTCCAACGGCCCGCTGTTTGCGGCCGGCACGACAGGTATGAAAAGCACACCCCCCCTCGACCCAGCCATTGCCGATTCGATCGAGCAACTTTGCCGCATCGGAAAAGAGTTTCATACGCGATCGTGGTCGCTTGGCACGAGCAGCAACTACAGCGTGATCGCGTCGCGAAACCCACTCGAGCTGCTCATTACTGCTAGCGGCAAGGACAAGTCGGCCCTCGGCCGCGACGACTTCGTGCGGGTGGATGCTGCTGGGGGAGTCTGCGGCACATCCTCTCAGAAATCCTCTGCCGAGACGCTCCTGCACTGCATGATTGCCGAACTCATTCCATCGGTTGGCGCAATTCTGCACACGCATTCGGTCTGGGGAACGATTCTCTCCGGCCTAGACCTGCCGCGAGGCAGCCTGCGGATTGAAGGCTACGAAATGCTCAAGGGCCTCGAAGGCATCAGCACGCACGAAACCTTCGAGGAGGTGCCTCTCTTTGCGAATAGCCAGAACATGCACGAACTCTCGCAGCGCATCCGCGAACGATTTACGGCCTCCGACTGGAGCCACCCCACGCGGCAACCCTTTCATGGATTCTTGCTGTCTGGCCACGGGCTTTACACGTGGGGCAAAGACCTCGCCGAGGCTCGGCGGCACATCGAGATTTTTGAGTTTCTCTTCGAGGCCATCGCCCGCACTCGCAGTCTGCCACCGCAGTTGAGCAGTCCACAAAGGATCTGAAAAACCCTCGCCAGCAAATCACTCTTCGAGTCCAGCCGATAGCCCCATCGTGTAGAAAAGGAAAACGCCCCCATGGCCATTGTCACTGTCCCAGCCGAATCCCGCAGGATCACAGATGCTGGCGAGATGAAGAGCTTTCTGGCTGGTAGCCACATCAGCTACGAGGTCTGGCCGCTGGCTGATCGCGTCGATCCGGCGGCACCAGCAGAAACCATTCTGGCGGCCTACGCGACAGAAATTGATGAGCTTAAAAAACGCGGAGGGTTCGTTACGGCAGACGTGATCGATGTCTATCCCGACACGCTCAACCTCGATGCCATGCTCGAGAGGTTTAGCCGCGAACACACCCATACCGAGGACGAAGTGCGGTTTATCCTGCAGGGACGAGGTGTGTTTCACATCAACCCGGTTGATGGCCCTGTGTTTGCAATCGAAGTGGGTGCCGGCGACATGATCAGTGTGCCGCTGGGCACGAGGCACTGGTTTGATCTCTGCGCCGACCGCCGCATCCGTGCCATCCGTCTCTTCCAAGACGTGACCGGCTGGACGCCCGCCTACCTCGAGGATGGTGTGCATGCGGGCTATCAACCGCTCTGCCTGGGCCCGGCATGGGTTCCGAGCGAGAGAAGGGCTGCACAGTGATTGTTTTCGGTGGTCAAGGGATCCTGCTGGATGTCGAGGGAACGACATCGTCGATTGCGTTTGTCTACGACGTGCTCTTTGCATTTGCGCGAAATCATGTTGCGGAGTTTCTGGCGTCGCATGACGGCGACCCGATCGTACGCGCGATTGCCTCGCAACTGGCCGCCGAGGCCGGGATAGCAGACGCATCCTGCGAAGGATCCCCCGACATGACACCAATCGCAATGGCCGCAATCGACCTCATGAATCGGGACATTAAAAGCACGCCGCTCAAGGCTCTTCAGGGAATGATCTGGAAGGGCGGCTACCACTCTGGGGAGATTCTTGCGCACGTCTTCGACGATGTGCCCCCAGCACTTGAGCAGTGGTCCACTTCTGGTCTCGACGTTCGCATCTACTCGTCGGGCTCGATCGAAGCGCAACAGCTTTTTTTTCGCCACACCACTTTTGGCGACCTCACGAGCCACCTCCGCGGCCACTACGACACCACCACCGGCCCCAAACGCGCAGCGAAAAGCTACTCCCAGATCGCTGCCGACATGCAACTTTCGCCGCGTCAGATATTGTTCGTGAGCGATGTGGGCGAGGAACTCGACGCCGCGAGGCAGGCAGGCATGGCAACGGCACTGGCCCAGCGGCCAGGCAACCATCCAGCCGGTGGTCGCCTGGAACACGAGCCGCTCGAGTCTTTTGCCGATATCGTTGTCTAACTGCCCGTGGAAACGTCCGTTTTATCCGAGTGCTACGCACGCTCCCTTTCAACCAGCACGTCATCCGGCGACTGACGCAGAACTTCTCTCTTCATGCATCCACAACCGTCACACACCCCCAGACGCCCAGCCGGATCGCTCCGCTGCGGCGTCGGCGTATCGACGGCCCCGCACATTGAAGTGGCACTCCGAGATGCCGCCGATCAGGCGATGGGGTCGCTCGACGCGTTCCCCGCGCCACAGGCACCACGTGGAAGCCCTGACCTAGCGGTGGTGTTTGTATCCAGCAGCTACGGAGCGTCGATTCGACCGGCAATGGAGGGCCTCTCCGAGATGCTCCAGATTCCAGTTGTAATCGGCTCAACTGCCGAAGGAGTGCTCGCGGGTGAGATTGAGTATGAGTCGGGGCCGGTGGCGGCGGTGTGGCTTGCACGCCTACCTGGGGCGACGATCCTGCCGTGTGCGCTTGAATACTCGCAAACCACCGACGGCGGCATGTTCGTTGGATGGCCTGCAGAACTGGAACATGATTGGCCCGAGAACGCAGCCATGCTGCTGCTTGCTGACCCGTTTTCATTTCCGGTTGATGCACTGATCAAACGCCTGGAGGAAGATCATCCCACTGTGCCGATCATCGGCGGCATGGCCAGTGGCGGCAGCGAACCCGGCAGCAACACACTTGTGATTGGCTCGCGTTCCTACGACTCCGGCGCCGTTGGTGTTGTCATCGGCGGCGGCGTACGGGTTCGTCCTGTCGTATCTCAAGGCTGCCGTCCAATCGGCCGGCCTCTGGTGATCACAAAAGCTGATGAAAATGTGATTGTCGAACTGGGTGGTCGGCCGGCATTAGAGCGATTGCGTGAGGTGTATGCCGATTTGGATGCTGCCGACAGGCAACTCGTGCGATCATCGCTCCACGTTGGTCGTGCTGCCAGCGAATATCAGGACGATTGTAAGCAGGGGAGTTTTCTCGTTCGCAATGTTGTGGGTGCCGATCCTGAAACAGGCGTGATTGCCGTCGGCGACGTGGTACGAATAGGCCAAACGATCCAATTTCACGTGCGTGATGCAGCCAGCGCTCATAACGACCTCCTCTCTCTCTTGTCTCGCCACGGCCCTACCCAGACCCCGGCAGCCGGCGCTCTTGTGTTCACCTGCAACGGCCGAGGCACGAGACTCTTCGACGTTGCCCATCACGATGCGAAGTGCCTGCGAGAATGTCTCGGGGATATCCCCGTAGCTGGCTTCTTTGCGCAGGGCGAAATTGGGCCCATCGGCCGACACAACTGCCTCCACGGTTTCACCGCAAGCATCGCACTCTTTGAAGAAGCCTGATGGCGTACCTTTGCAGTAACGACCGGCAATCGCATTGAATCGCTCGAGAATAGCCCGAGGAATGGGCTTTTCTTGCCTCACCAGTCGGCCTATCTTCCCGGTCTGATTATGCGTTTCGCTTGATAAGCCTCTGATTTCATTTTCGGTTTTGTTCTCCATGCCACTCTATAGCTTTACACTCCTGGCTCTTCTGATGGCCGCTGTGGGCTGCGCGCACGACCGCAATAATTACGCATACGCCCCCCCATACGCACCGGCTGTCTATCCACAGATTCAGAGCAATGCCCAGCCGGTGGCGTATGCCACACCGATCGCAACGACACCTCCATACTCAGGTGCCGTCGCGCCGCCCGTTGGCGTTGGTGTGGTAAGCCAACCAGGTCCGTGCCCACAGGGGTGCCCACAGGCCGCGGAGGCTGGCTTCGTTAGCCCGGCAGGCGGCGTTGAATATGGCGGCCAAACGCCGCCGTGTCCGCAAGGCCAATAACGTCTATAGTCTACTCTTTGGCACTGCATATCGCGTCGCCTGCGGAGATCTTTCTTGTGAGCCTTTGGACTCTTGCCCATTCGCGTCAGGCAGAGCTCATGGATGATCCAGCACTGGCAACTGCCGAATACCTACACGCCCTCTCTGCGCTGGGCCGCATCAATGCTTTGAGCCGTACCGCGTCGCAACTCGCCGCAGCCATCGTGCGAATACGAGCCGCTGGCTCGGGCCTTGGATTGGCTGACTGCACCGACACGGTCGCTCACCATCGCAACGCTCCACGCCCCATTCACGTGATCGATGTGGCTTGCGGCGGTGGGGATATCACGGTGGCTTTGGCGCGACGGCTCAATCGCCTGCTGACCCGCTCAGGAAACCCTATAAGCCAGGCTGTGCACGTCACTGGCATCGATGTGAGCCCTCGTGCAATCCAGCGAGCCGAAGCATTAGCGGCTCGGTCTGGCGAGATAAACGTTTCGTTTGAAGTGCGAGATGTTGTGGCCGACGGCTGCCCGCCGTGCGACATCGCCACGAGCTCACTTTTTCTGCACCACCTCGATGATACCACCGCCGTACAGATCGTGCGGTCGCTGGCTTCGGCCTCGCGTTGTGGCGTCGTGGTATCGGATCTTGTCCGAAGCAAGCTGGGGCTCTGGCTGGCAATGATTGGCACAGCCGTGCTCTCTTCGTCGCGAGTGGCTCGAGTCGATGGCCCACTTTCAGTACGTGCCGCGCGAACCCCCGACGAATACCGCTGTTTGGCCGACTGCGCCGGACTTCCGCAGGCAACCGTTCGCCGTGTGTGGCCCGAGCGAGTGCTGCTTGAGTGGACGACCTCTCTCGGTGTTGCATGAATTCCTCCCATTGGACTTCAAGCAGATCTATAATTCCCGCGACTGTGTCGGCTGAGATCGCCACACAGACTCGCTGGCACGCGGTAGTGATCGGTGCAGGGCCGGGGGGTGCGGCCGTGGCCATCCGGCTGGCACGCCACAACATGCGGGTGCTGCTCGTGGATCGCGACAGCATGCCCCGTCCAAAGCTCTGCGGCTGCTGCCTCTCGTCGATGGCGCTAGCCGAACTTGCCGACCTCCAGATTCCCTCCGGAAAGCTCCGGCCCGTGCCGCTCAATGCGGTGTGCGTGGCGGCAGCCGGTGGCTCGGCGTGGATTGCAATGGAACGATCCGCGTGCCTGTCTCGCGAATCGCTCGACTCAACACTCGTGCAGCAGGCTATTGACGCCGGCGCCCACTGGCTGCCGGGAGTCAACGTGTCGGCCATCGACAGTGCGTTGGGCGATCCACATGTGTCCGCACTAGGCTTGAGCGTCGGAATCCTCGGACGCTTCGTCTCGCAGCCTTTACCGTTCTCAGGCATTGTGCTGCAGGCCGAATGCGCAGTCGTTGCCGCCGGACTGGCTGATCACATTCGCATCCAGAGCGGCAGCGGATCGGCAATCCCACGGCGGTTTCGTTGGCCGGCTAAGAAGCCTCTTGAGCAGCGACAGACCGCTTTGAAGAGTCGAGTTGGTGTCGGCACAACGCTTGCGACTGAGGCGATGGATCTGGAAAGTGGGAAGCTCGTGATGGCCGTCGCGCGCGGCGGCTACTGTGGGCTGGTACGATTGGAAGATGGTCGCATCGATCTGGCAGCTGCGATCGACCGGCAACTCCTGTCTGACTCAGCTGGCCCGGCGGGGGCCGTGCGCAGAATTCTCCACGAAGTGTTCGACGGCCAGCCTCTCGATGGCTTTACGCTCCCGAGCGATGATGCTCTGACTGTTGCCACCTACCGCGCAACACCCCCACTCACGCACCGCTCTTCGTTAGTGGCTGGTGACACGGGCAGGATTTTTCGCGTTGGCGATGCGGCTGGTTACGTGGAACCTTTTACCGGTGAGGGGATGGGCTGGGCATTGGCTAGCTCGAGGCTGTGTGCCGAGGCGATTCTGGCTCACTGGCCACCACGGGTTCATCCTGCAGACCCAATCCAAGTCGTGGCCGCTGGCGATCGCTACCGTCGCACCTACAAGCGACTCTTCACATCTCACCACACTAGGTGCCTGCGAGTCGCCCGCTCGCTTCGCTCTCCACGGCTCGTGGCCGGCGGCCTCTGGCTGACACGGCGTGTGCCGTGGATTGCCCGCGGCGTCTTACCGCTGCTGGTTGGTTCTGTTGTTCCGGGCCATTCCCATCCCTGTAGAAGATAATAACCTGGCTCGAATGCAGGCCGAGGGCAATCGCACTGACACACCTGCTGCGAACACACAGACGTAGACTGCTTACTGCAGCTTCGCGATCACGGCCAGTGTCTTGTCGTGGCCTTCGCGGGCCACCTCTTCGAGGTTTCGCTTCCAGTACTCCGGGTTGTATAACTCCAGCGATACGCACCCCGCATACCCGGTAGCCTTCAGGTCTCGCAGAATATCAACCAACGGCAGGATGCCGTCGCCCGGAAAGACCCGGTGCTCGTCTTTAAGATTGGCCAGCGGCGGATCGGCCGGAGCGTCATTGAATTGGAAGATCGCAAAAAAGTCTCCCCGCATATGCTTGAGCCCTTCAAACCCTGAGTGCCCAATGTGCATGTGAAACACGTCGGGGATGATCTTTGCCTTGGGGTGGTTTGCGTCGATCGCGATGGCCGCCGCCTGCCCCATGCGAGCACAGCCTGGTAAAAACTGAACAAACACAAGCGCCGGGTTGATCTGATACTCGTTGAGACCAATGTCTAAAAGTTCACGGTAGCAGTCCGCCGCCCACTTCGGATCAAACTCCTGCCACGGCCGCGCTGGCTGCGGCACCACTTGAATGTGCTCGGCCCCAATCGCGGCGGCCTGCCGCATCCTTCTGCGTGAATCCACAAGCGACGCGTCGAACTCTTTCCGCGTGGCCGGAATCGCATTCCACAATCCAATCACGCTGGGCACGTAAAGTCCCGCGTCGCGAATCTGTTTGCCGAGATCCTTGAGGCTGCCCCCCTTTTGCTCGTGCTCGTGCAGCTCTCCCTCCCACGGCTCGATCGCGTCAAATCCGGTTTGAGCGGCGATACGGATTTTTTCATCCAGCGAGGCGGGCCGAATCGTGGCGGTGTCGAGGCACAGGGGCCACGGGCTCGCGCCGTTCTGAAATTGCTTGGCTGGCTGCGTTCCTGGCGTTGCCTCGGCGGCCTCAATCGCCGTGGCCGTGCTGGCTACGGCCACAGCCCCGATTGATGTGAGAAAGGCTCGACGGTTCGACGCATTGCACATCGTGGGATCACTCATCAGAAAAAGTCCTTTGGAAAACTTATCTCGCCGCACTGTCTCGTCGAGCGTGGAGTCACCTCTGCCTGTACCATTAATAATCGGCTGTTCTCTTCAATGAATCAATGGCAACAGCACATCGCGGGCAGCCCGGAGGGCCTGCGTGTGGCCATCGAGGCCTCGTGCAAACGCATCGTCCTCGACTTCAATGCACACCGCTGCGTCATAGCCAACGCGTTTGACCTCGGCCATGAACCGCCCCCAATCGATCTCACCGTGGCCGGGGATCCGAGGGTGGTGCCAACGGAGCGGGAAATCAAACCGGCCAACCTCGCTCAACGCCGCTCGGTCGATCTGGATGTCCTTGGCGTGAAGGTGAAAAAGCTTGTCTTTGAATTCAGCCAGCGGGCTGATGGGATCGATATCCTGAAGCACTAAATGCGAGGGATCGTAGTTGAGTCCAAAAGAGGCCGACGGAATATCGTTGAACGCCCTTCGCCAGATCGCGGGAGTGGTGAGCAGATTTTTTCCACCAGGCCACTCATCGCGAGTGAAGAGCATAGGACAGTTTTCGATCCCGATCCTCACGCCGTGATCCTCGGCCCACCGAACGACTGGCTTCCACGTCTCCAGAAACCGCGGCCAATTATCGTCAACCGTTTGAGTCCAGTCGCGGCCCACAAAACCGTTCACAGTGTGTATGCCCAGCAGAGACGCAGCCACAATCACTTTTTTAAAATGGGCAACTGCCGGGCCAGAAACAGTCTGGTGCGGGTCGAGCATATTGGGGTAATACCCTAGACCACTGATGCTCACCCCGTACAAGGCGCACATGCCACAGAGAGCATCGGCCTTTGACTGCGTGAAATCGCAGACGTTTACGTGCGTGACGCCAGCGTATTTGCGGTCGGCCCGGCCGATGGGCCAGCACATGAGTTCGACGGTAGAAAAACCCTCGCGGGAGGCAAGGGCAAGCACTTCGTCGAGTGATTGCTCAGCCAGGATCGCAGAAACGAAGCCGAGTTGCATATCAATAAGTTTCCTTCTGCGTTCTTGTGCTGATTATGAAAGCCGGTGTGGCACTGCCAGAACCTGCCTCGGGTACCGAGCAATTCTATGGCAGCGGGGGCATCGGATGCTTGACAAAAAAGTCCCAGATGATGTGCGTGGCATCCAGCGAGAGCGCTGAGGGACCGAGATAAAACGAATCGGGGCGGCGGCCTGGCCATGTATGGCCGCCACCTTCGAGTCGATAGAAGACAACCTCGCCGCCTGCGGTAAGCATGGGACTCCATGTGAAGCGAGTAACCGAAATGCCCTCGTCAGAACAGGCTACCGTGTCTTGCACGCACTCTGGCGAACAGCCGTTTGCGTGAACCCAATCGAGGAGGCCCTCCACGATCGGCCGATGGCTCACGCGGGTGACGCTGCGACGGCCGATGCCCCCCTCCAGAGGCGTGAACTGGTCGAGCGTGCCATGAAAGTGCAACACGGGCACGGGCCGCCGAGGCGCAATGGAGGCCAATGCCAGCGGCCCGGCCACTGGCGCAATCGAGGCCACGCGATCGGCCAACTCTGCTGCCACGCGATAGGCCATCATTGCCCCGTTACTCATGCCCGTTGCATGGATGCGACTCTGGTCAATCGGTAGACGGCCAGCCACTGCGTTGAGCAATTCTCTCACAAACTCAACGTCTTGCGATTGGTCGGCCAAGGCCTCACCGCAGCAATTGCCGCCGTTCCACGTAAGCATGCCCTCGCGCGAGCCAGTGCCCGCCGGATAGACAACAATCGCCCGCCCGTCGGCTGCCAGTTGATCCAGACCGGAAAACCGTCGCATCAACTCGGGGTGCGTCTGGCCGCCGTGAAAGGCCAGCACGATCGGCCACCCGACTGCAGGCGACTGGATCACAGGCACCACCGCCACAGCCAATCGTCGGCGAGGCCCCACCGGCACGTCGATGACAAGCGTTGTGAAAGTCTGCATATGCATTGGAAGAATAAACCGGGGACGCAGGTCTTTTCCGCACAGGTTACACTGCTCGCCACAGGAAAAAGAGAGGCCGCTGGGACATTTGTAGAGTGCCCATGGAGAATAGAGTGGAACTGCCCAACCATCTCAGACGCAGGATCGTGATCGACCACGTGAGCCCCGAGGTCGATGGGGGGCGATTTGCCGTGAAACGGGTGGAGGGTGACGATGTCGTTGTCGAGGCCGACATCCTTTGCGACGGCCACGACGAACTCGAATGCCGACTGCTGGTACGACACGGTGATACCGGGCAATGGACGATCATTCCACTGGAGTGCCAGGGCAATGATCGCTGGCGGGCTTCTTTTCACGTGGACCAGATCGGACTCTGGCAGTTTTCCGTCGTGGCGCGGATCGATCCATTCAGCACGTGGCTCCGCGACCTCGCAAGGCGCGAAGACGCGGGAGAGCCACTCCCTATCGAACTGATCGCCGGCTCACAGATCGTGGCTGCCGCGGCGCATGGAGCACCGCCGGCGGTGGCTCACGAAATTGAAACGCTCGCAATGCAGATGCGGTCTGATGCGTGGGCCGATGTCGCACGGAGTGACCGCCTGCGAGAATTAATGTCGCTTTATTCAGAACGGCGGGATGAAACGAAGCTGGAGACGCCCCGCCGCGTGTGGGTGGATCGCCAACGGGCCCGATGGAGCGCGTGGTACGAGGTGTTTCCACGGTCGTGGGGTGAACCCGGCACGCACGGCACGCTTGCCACTCTGGCCGACCGGCTCGACTCCGTGAGCGGAATGGGGTTTGATGTGCTCTACCTAGCGCCGATCCACCCCATTGGCGTCTCATTTCGAAAAGGACGTAACAACGCTGCGCTGGCCCAACCTGACGATGTTGGCAGTCCGTGGGCAATCGGCGGGCAAAGTGGGGGCCACACGGCCATCCATCCGTCACTGGGGAACTTTCAGGATTTTGAGCGACTGCGGTGCCGGGCCGAGTCGCTCGGCTTGGAACTGGCCCTGGATCTGGCCGTGCAATGTTCTCCTGATCACCCGTGGGTGAAGGAGCATCCGGAGTGGTTTCGACAACGCAGCGACGGCTCGATTCAATACGCTGAAAATCCCCCAAAGAAATATCAAGACATCGTGCCATTTGATTTCCAGTGCGACCACTGGCGACAACTCTGGAATGCGCTCGGTGACGTTGTGCGGTTTTGGGTGGAGAAGGGGGTGCGGATCTTCCGCGTCGACAATCCCCACACCAAACCGTTTGCATTCTGGGAGTGGCTCATCGCCGATATTCACAGCACACACCCCGATGTGCTCTTTCTGGCAGAGGCTTTTACGCGGCCCAAAACGATGTATCGCCTTGCCAAGCTCGGATTCACTCAGTCGTACACATACTTCACATGGCGGACTGCAAAACAGGAACTGGCCGACTACATCAACGAGGTGACAACGCCCCCGATCACGGAATTCTTTCGCCCAAACTTTTGGCCCAACACGCCCGACATTCTTCACGCCACACTGCACACTGGTGGACGGTCGATGTTTCAGGTGCGGCTCGCGCTGGCATCCCTCTCGACTGGCAATTGGGGGATCTACGGGCCAGCAATGGAACTCCTCGAGGCAACGCCTCGGGAGCCGGGCAGCGAGGAATATCTCGACTCCGAGAAATATGAGGTGAAGCGATGGGATATGGCTGCTCCCGAGAGCCTCGCGCCATTCATCGCACGCCTCAACCAGATCCGCCGCAGCGAACCTGCGTGCCACCTCGACCGGCCGCCGGTCTTCCAGCACATAGACAGCGAGCACCTCCTCGCATGGAGCAGGTACGATTCTATCAGCGGCAACCGCGTGGTTGTTGTGGTTAACCTCGAACCAAACACATCCCACAGCGGCACGCTCATACTCGACTCCGCTTTGCTGGGCCTCAATGGTATCGCTGAGGTCTGCGCCCACGACCTGCTGAATGACCGCTCTGCGATCGAGGCCCCAGCCGACCCTACGGTCGACAATGCTATGCAGCAAGCCTGGCAACTCGACTCCATCCCGATCCACTGCACGCCCGAGCGGCCGGTTCTGGTGTTTCGGCTGGTGTAAAATATTCCTTCATTCGCGACTGCTCTCTGGCGATTGCAAACTCTTTCCTCGCGGCCGTTCATGCAACCCTTCCAACCGCTGCTCATCGATCCCAACCACATCGCTGCTGCGATGAGGCCGTGGCTGGTCGAGTCACGATGGTTTGCCCAGAAGGGCGACGCGATTGCGAACATTGCGGTTCACGACTGTGTCCAACTACCCTGTCAGACAACGCCCACTGCTTTTGCACTTGTAGACGTCTCTGGGGGGGCCGCACAGCAGGAAGCGATCCGCTACGCGGTGCCTATGATGAGCAATGACTCAGCCAAAATGTCGCTCGCCGATGCTGCTGCGTCACCGGAATTCTTAGGCTGGCTAGTGCGTGCGACGCTCGTAGAAGCCACTCTGACAGGCCGTGCGGGCAGGTTCGTCGGCCATCACTTAGCCGCCGGGGGATCCACAATCGATATCGATCCGTTGTTCACTGTACCGCTATCAATCACATGCCTCGGTGGCGATGCATCCAACACCTCGCTTATCGTGCAATCAGTCGACTGGTCGGTGATCGTGAAGCTTATGCGACGATGCCGCACTGGCATCCACCCCGAAGTGGAAGTGGGCACTTTTTTTGCCGAGCAGACTGCGTGGTCTGGCACACCGCGACTCATGGGTTGGCTCGAATACGTTTCCGATAGCAGCGACAGCACTGCGATCGCTACGGTGCATGAGTTTGCGGCGGGGTGCACGAGTGCGTGGGACCGCCTAGCCGACCTGCTCGCCCAGCAGGCACAACCGGTAACCGCTGGTTGTGCCGCCGATTCCGACTCCCAGGCACATCGCCTGGTAGCGGCGATTGGTCACACCACAGCCGCCATGCACCATTCGCTCGCGTCTCGTGGCGATCTGCCAGCCTTTGCACCGCAGGCTGTGACACCGGCACACCGGCGGACTGCTGCGTCGCACATGGTCGATCATGCTCTGCACGTTTTCTCGCTCCTCGCGTCGGGTCTGCCGGATCTCCCGCCGCCGCTGGCCGCGAGGCTCAAAGCGGTGGCTGCCAAACGTCACCAACTCATCGCGCAGTTGGAGGCGTTGGCCACTCTGGAAATCTCACCAGCATCCCCTGTCCAGATTCGCGTGCACGGCGACTATCACCTCGGCCAGGTACTCGTCGCCGGTGAGAACCACGTTGAAACGCCCCGTGTGCTCGTCATAGACTTCGAAGGTGAGCCTGGCCGCACGCTAGCAGAACGCCGTGCCATAACCAGCGCGTTGAAGGATGTGGCGGGCATGTGCCGGTCGTTCGATTATCTTCTGCGGCACATGCGCCGCAGGCCCGGTGCTGTTGCAGCCCATCCTGACTCCAGCACACTTGATGCGATGGAAGCAACTTTTCTGACTGCCTACCGCGAAACCGCCTGCGGCCAGCCGTGGTGGCCTGCCGACCCACAGGAGGCTTGCACGCTCCTCGCTATCTACAAGCTGGATAAAGCCCTTTACGAACTGGCCTACGAGTTACGCAACCGCCCCGACTGGATCGAGGTGCCGCTTGCGGCCATTGAGGCGTTTCAAAGAAATACCGCGTAATATGTGTCGCGAGATTTCTGATCGCAGCCTTGCTCCGGTCACTGCAGCATTCCCTCGGTTTCACGACTTTCTCGCAAGCCTTCAATCGGCCTCAAATGACGGCACATATATTTTGCTGCAATCCGCTGGGCGACTTCAAGGATGCGTTCGCGAACATCCTCTGGCTCGAGCACTTCGACGTGATCGGCCAAGCCGAGCAGCTGCGGAATCATTTCGTCATCCCAGGCGCGGTCGATGTCTAGAATCACGCTACCGTCGAACTGCATCCGTACCTTCTGCCTCGGGTGAAATGGTTTCTCGCAGGCCCATCGGGCACGCGAGGCATCGATCGCAATCCGGTAACGTCGAGCCGGTTCCTCCGAACGAAATATCGTCATGCTGTCGGCGAGCAGCGATTCGATCGTCTGTTTGTGCCGCTGGAATGTCCGTGACGATGGCTTCGCGCTCTGCACGCGGTCGAGCTTAAAAAATCGCATTGCTTCTTCGCTGGCGGGCTTCGAGCGTTGTTTCGGCGAGGCTGCTGGGGCGCGGTAACCGGCAATATAAATACTGCCGTCGTAGAGCACGATTCCCTCAGGGTGGATGTGATAGGTCTTGGGCTTCATATCGGCGAGGCTCGTATAGCGGATAGACAGTTCCAACGTGTTGCGAATCGCCCGATTGATCGCATTGAGCGTGCGGGAACGATACTTTGCGGCAGGGGGCTTGGGATGCACGACGAGCCCCTCTTTGTGAGCGTCTACATAGGCCAGCAGTTCGGGCGTGGCAATCTTTTCGAGTTTTGCGATGAGTTGGCTGATCCCTCTCCAGTAAAACGTGCCAGCCAACGGTGAGAGAAAATCACGGGCAACCGCCAGCGATAGTAATTCTGGCAGCGAGATGACCGGAGCAGAAAGCTCCCGAGCACCGCGACCGGATGCGATCGCCCATGCATGACAAAGCGCTCCGCGGGGCGAACGCTTCTTCGATGCCGTCACGGCATATCCAAACTTCTCAAGAAACTCGATATCGCGCCGAATATTTTTTTCCGACATGTCATCAATCACGCCCCGGCTTTGTAGGCGGTCCTTCAATTCCATCGTTGAGAGCGGTTGCTTCGCGCTCATGAGAATGTCGATCAGGTGAAACACCCGCAGCAGTTGCTCGTGTCGGCTCAAGGAATCCATGAAAGCCTTTCGATAGGAAATCCATAGACAGCGGGCAGACAAACGCCTGGCATCCGCTGTTTCTAGGAGCCTAAGAGTACCCTCACCCACCTCTCTCAGCACGCCCTTGCCTCGGACATTGCTGGGCGAGCGAAGCCACGACCGCAAGAGGCGAAAAACGAGTCCGCCCAATGGCCAGAGACCAAGGTTGTCCAAGCGGTTGATAAGGTTTCCCTAGGCGTTCTATTCCTACCCAACACCGTGAGGCATTCCGTGGAAAAAAAGCCCGGCACAAATCATTCCAAAAAGACCCCGGGCTGGCCAACAGTGACTGCCGCCGTGGTACGGATCGTGCCCGAGAGGTTTTCGGCCGACCATGGCGAACCTGCACCCTCGCTCGCCAGAAGGCCTGTTTACCGACCGCTGGTTGTCGGAACAGCGATTCTATACCGCCCGCATGATGGCTCGATGGACTCGAAGTGGCACGTCCACGTATCCCCTAACGGTCTGCTGTGGCCGGTGGCCCCGCAGTCGCGACCAGGGCTCCAACGGGCTCTGAAACGCCACCGTGCCATCGGCCTGCGATGCCGTCTAGTGGCTGCGTTACTCACGCCCGACGACGTGCTGCACGCTCAGGCGATTCCAAACGTTGACGATGGATCGCCGCCGCAGCGTCACAGAACGCTCCCTACAGAAATCTACGGCTGGTCGCTCCTCTACCAACTGCCCCACATGCGGAGCACCGGGGTGATTGATGCCCACGAACGCTTTGAGGATCTTCCAGCGTACTACGAATCGGCACTCGAACTGATCGATCGATCAACGTTTCTCGCCGCAAAGGGGATCTGCAGCCGACCGATTGCATTGGTCACGCGGCCCGAAGACTTTCGATCGCTGGCTGGCAGTCGCCCGTGCAATAAATTCTTTCCACATGCTCGGTTTCTTCGCCCAAGTGACTGAGCCACATTGCTCGGCGTCGTCTGCTAGCACAATCAGCTTGCGTCGCGTTAGGCAAGCTCATCTTGTATGGCCAGCCAACGTTCTTCGGCAGCGGCCAGCTTTTCGCCGACGGCCGTCATTGCATGGTGCAACCGCAGGGCCTCGGTAGGATCGGTCGCGGCTAGAAGGTCTGAATTGTGCTGCCGCTTTTCGGCGTCCAGCTTGGCGATCGTGCGTTCGAGGTTGGTAACCTCCTTGCGGATGTCGCGTTCGGTACGGGCTGAAGATGGATGGACTGGGGTCCTGCCCGATGGCGGCGGCTTGCGGCTCGCGACGGGTTGAATCCGCTGGCCTTGGACACCAGCTTCGATGGCATCCGCATCATCAATCTCGCGAGTCACGGCAGCCAGATAGGCCGCATAGTCGCCCAGATAGTTGAGCACTCTGCCGTCCTTAACCTCCACAACATTCGTGGCGACCGTCTTCATAAACGAGCGATCGTGGCTCGTGAAAATCAGCGTGCCCCGGTAGTCCAGAAGTGCCTCGGCCAACGTATCGACTGTCTCAACGTCTAAATGGTTGCCCGGTTCATCGAGCACAAGCACATTAAAAGGGCCCAAGAGTAAGCCCGCCATGCAGAGCCTAGCACGCTCGCCCCCGGAGAGCACGGAAACTTTCTTATTGACAGCGCTGCCCCGAAAGAGCATCGCGCCTGCGAGATCGAGAATTTGCTGCGACTTGGTGCCGATCATTGCGGCTCGCTCGAGATAGTCGAGCACAGTCTGCTCGGCCGGTAGGCTTGTATAGACGTGCTGGGCATAGATGCCAATCTCGCACCCATAGCCCCATTTCACTTCACCGGCGAGAGGCTGGAGTGAATCGACAAGTGTGCGCAGAAACGTGGTCTTCCCTTGGCCGTTGTCGCCCACAATCGCGGCCCGCGATCCGTGCACGATCTCCACGTCAATTCCGGAGGCCACGGCATTCTCGCCATAGCCCATCGAAAGGCCGCGGCACCGCACGGCTGGCCCCTTGCGAGGCGACACCATCGGGCAGCGAATGGCTGCCGTCGGGCTATCGATAGCGACTTCTTCAACCTCCAGCCGTTCGAGCTGCTTGCTCTTTGATTTTGCGCGGGATGCCGTCGAGGCGCGGGCTCTGTTGCGGGCAATAAACTCCTCAAGCTGCTTGCGCTTGGTGAGCACAGCGGCATTGGTGCGATCAACGTGGAGCCGTTGCTCCTTTTGAAATTCCAAAAACGCATCGATCTTGCCTGGGTAGACCGTGAGCTTGCCGCGAGAAAGATCGAGCGTCTGATCGCACGTGGCGGCAAGAAACGCCCTGTCGTGCGATACGATCAGGCAGGCTTCCTTGTATCCCCGCAGGAAATGTTCCAGCAGGATTTGGGTGCGCAGATCGAGAAAATTCGTCGGCTCGTCCAGAAGCAATAAATTGGGCTCGTGAAGGAGGAGTGCCGCCAGCTTCACTCGGGTTTGCCAGCCGCCAGAAAGCGTGGCAACGGGGCCTTCGAGGTGGCGGGTCTTGAGTTCAAACTGCCCGGCCACCTCGCCGCACTTCCAGTCCGACTGGCCGCTGTCTCGCATCAGAAATGCAAGGGCCGTTTCACCTGGCAAAAATGGGTCATGCTGCCGAAGATAGCCTAAATTAAGCCGCGGGTGCCGGATCACCTCGCCGCTGTCGAGTTCCTCTTCGCCGAGAATCACGCGCAGAAGCGTGCTTTTTCCCGCGCCGTTACGGCCAACAAACCCAACCTTACCGTCGTCGGTAATCGTGGCCGAAGCACTCTCGAGAAGAACCTGATCGCCGTAGCGTTTCGAGGCATTTTTAATGTCAAGCAGAACCGCCATCGTCTGATCATTTTTCCTAGGACTCGTTGCAGCGGAGGGCACGGGGCTCGAACCCGCAACCCCTTACGGGGCACCACATTTCCAGTGTGGCCGCTAACCATTCGCCTACCCTCCAAACGCATGTTTTTTGCTCCACCCCCACCGCTACCACCACCGCTCTTTGTGGGTGGGGTTCAACCTTAGGGGGACGAAAACACGCATCGCTGGGCCAGATTCTACCCACCGACTCCGCCGTTGAAAACGGCATGGCGGGCAGTGGCTGAATTGAGCGAATCCCGGGGCGTGGAGCGGTGGCAGTGCTAGTCGCAAACCCCACCATCCAGACGGCAGTGCTGAACGTCGCAGTCAATCCCATGCGGGCAGTATTGCTTGCCCATGCCGTCACACAAACTAGGAAATCAATCACTCGCTCATGCCACGGGCAACGGGCCGCTGCGGAAACGCTGGTGGTAAAATACGTTTGCTTGCCGTCAACGAGAATAACCACAGCCACTTCTGTTGGATGGGGGCCGCCCCAATCGTGGTAGTGATGGACGGCCACTGTGTATTGGGCGTATGGAGCGATCCCGCTAGCCCACAAAATATTTTCGACTGCATGCTGAGTCGTGGGCTGGATATTTTGATCAACTTCCAGCCAACAACCGCATGATCCGCGGCGATTCATAAAGTTGATGATCAACACACCTGCCTGTGGAGGTATCGCCTCCACCATCACGTGCAAATCAATATCGTTCAAGTTGTTCCATGCAATCGAAACCTGCACATCGCCGGTGCCTG
>Ga0194055_10001334_pt1 | contig 20138 bp, 18 predicted proteins | sample SepL449m_MetaG_FD_155482 | JGI IMG/M metagenome (GOLD analysis project Ga0194055, IMG submission 155482) | Anoxic zone freshwater microbial communities from boreal shield lake in IISD Experimental Lakes Area, Ontario, Canada - Sep2016-L442-9m | ecosystem: Environmental > Aquatic > Freshwater >...
AGTTGAATCAGCGTCAATGGATAAAAACAAAAGCAATATGTTTTTGAATTCTAAATCGAGTTTCAAGGATGCAGGTAATTTTACGGTTGTGGTAAGGGCAGGGGCTAATGAAAAGCTTAAGGATAAGCATAAGTTTAAAGATGCTCCCAAATTCTTCAAAGACAAAACCATTCAAGTTAAGGGCAAGGTTTCCACCTACAACGACAAACCGCAGATAGTTGTCGATGGTTCAGCCCAACTCACCGTGATAGAAGAAAAGTAATAATTACCAAGAATAAGGCGGGAAACTTTCCCAATTCTTGATGTCTCCTTTAAGCAAGGTTTGCGCAAGCATCCTTGCTTCTTGCTTTTGTGACTCATCCAAATAATCAACCTGACTTGTGCCTGACACTCTTGTTAACAGGACCACACCCAGATGACCCAACGCTGATTGCTGTACGTTTAAATCGCATTTTCCTGCATGGTTTTGGTATGCGTTTATAAAAGATCGAATCAGTTCTGCGTAGGATGAGCGGTTTAATTTTGCATAAATGCACTTCAAAACTAAATGCGCAAGAAATAATCCTAGATCCATTGTGAAGTCGCCAAAATGCGCGGTTTCATGATCCACCAGAGTCATACCCTTTGGGTGAAGCAAAAGATTTTTTGGGCTGAAGTCGCCATGGCAAAGTGTGGCGTTTTCTTTTAGTAGTGCATTGCGCAGTGAATGTATCCTAGCTGAATACTCTGGGAATTGCAGAGCTAGTCTTTCATAAAAGGGTTCAATTCTTAATTGTTGAAAAATGGTTTTGTCTAAGAGTCCGGGGAAGGTGTTCTTTAAACTAGCTCCCTTATCATGAATAGCTGCGAGTAAATCTGCAGCTTGCATTGCCCGAACTGGGTCCGCGATTTGCCCTAGTAAGTCGGTTTTCCAAGCGGTTGCTGGGGCAGGTGCAAGTGACATTGCCAGCACATGATTTTGGTTGTCATGCCAAAGAGGTTCGGTTAGCTGGCCGTTAAATGCGAGGGATTTAAACGCAGAGAGAAAAAGAAATTCTCGTTCGATTCTTGCAGGGTCACTAAGCCAAAGATCTTTGACCCGCAATTGTTTGCAGGCTTGTTTGAGAATAAAGGTTTGACCTGGAGTTGTGATTTTAAAAACGAGAGCTGAAACACCCCCGCTTAAGGATTCGATGCTGGGATTTTGCACCGAGATTCTATGGTTGGAAATTAGATAATTACCAATGTTGGAGGAGTTTAATTCAAGCACAAATCACCTGGTATTGTAGCCATCCGGATGCGATTCGTGCCAGCGCCAAGCAGTGGTAATAATTTCCCGGATATCTTTGTAGTTGGCTTCCCATCCAAGCCTAAGATTTGCCTTTTTACAGCTTGCAACCAAGGCGGGTGGGTCGCCTTCCCTGCGTGCACCGATGGTAAAGGGTACTGCTTTCCCGGTGATATCTTTGACTGCATTGAGGATTTCGTAAACACTGTTGCCCTTGCCTGTTCCCAGATTTAGGCAGAGGTGTTCACCGGGTAATGTTTTTTCAAGCGCCAATCGGTGTGCGTTGGCGAGGTCATCCACATGAATGTAATCCCTGATGCAGGTTCCATCAGGAGTTGGGTAGTCGGTACCAAAAATTTCGAGGGATTTAGATCTACCAACAGCAGCAGAAAGTGCGAGTGGGATTAGATGAGTTTCGGGGTTATGATCTTCGCCTATGCCGCCATCAGGGCTGGCACCAGCAGCATTAAAATAGCGTAAAGATGCACAAGACCATTTATGCGCAGCGCAAAGATCTTTCAGCATCCATTCAACTACGAGCTTCGTTTTTCCGTAGGGATTGATGGGTTTTTGCGGGGTTTCTTCAACTATAGGAACCACGGTGGGGTTGCCATAGGTTGCGCATGTGCTTGAAAAAACAAGCTTGGAGATGTTGCTTCGTTTAATAGCTTCGACAAGGCTGATGGTGCCTGCAACATTATTACGGTAATACAATTCAGGGTTCTTGGTGGATTCGCCCACTTGTGCAAAAGCAGCGAAGTGAATCACCGCTTCGATTTGGTTTGTGGCCATGACATGATCAAGCTTGCTTGAGTCATGCAGATCGCCTTGGGTAAAAATTTCGGCAGGAATCGAAGCAGCGTGTCCGCGGGAAAGGTTATCGTAGACATGAACGAAATGCCCGTGATTTTGCAGATGTCGAACTGTATGCGAACCGATGTATCCCGCGCCACCAGTGACCAATATTCGCATTTCTTGACCCTTTCAGGGTTGAAGATCAGTTGGTGATTCCTTTGGTAATACCCATGAACACATCTTCCAAATTGACTTCTTCTTCATGCAGGGTTTTAAGTTTGTACCCAGCACGCACCAAAGCTTCTGCAATAAAACTACCATCTTTAAAATCGTGTGCCAGAGTTACTCGAAGATAATCTGTATTATCTCGCTCTTCGATGGAAAAAACACCTTCCATCGCCTTAAGGAACCCGGAAGCTTCTTTAAGCCTGTTGATTTCAACGCCTACATGGATGACTGTGTTTTGGCGTACTTGCTTGATCGCAGTTTCTACATCGCCATCAAAGAGAAGCTGGCCCCGTTCAATGATGCCGATTTTATTGCAGATATCTGCAAGTTCGGGAAGAATATGGCTGGAAACAAGAATCGTTTTGCCCATGGATCGGAGTCGTTTTAGCAAGGCCCGCATATCAATTCTGGCTCTGGGATCTAAACCGCTGGCGGGTTCGTCAAGGAGCAGAACCATGGGGTCGTGAAGCAAAACCCGAGCCAGTCCAAGGCGCTGGGTCATCCCGCGGGAAAGGCTGGTAACGAGTGCATCGCGTTTGTAGCCTAGGTCGACAAGCTCGAGAACTTCATCGCATTTCTTTTTGCGGTCGAGGCCTTGGATACGGTAAGCAGCAGCAAAGAATTCAAGGTATTCGCTGACTTTCATATCATCGTAAACGCCAAAGAAGTCGGGCATGTAGCCTATCAATTTGCGGATATCTCTGGAGCTGTTGTAAATGGAGTAGCCACAAACGGTAGCTTCGCCCCAACTAGGGTTTAAAAGAGTGGCGAGGATACGCATGGTGGTGGTTTTACCTGCGCCATTGGGCCCGATAAATCCGTAGACATCGCCCTGATCAAGTTTAAGATTCAAGCGGTTTAAAGCGTAGAGTTCGCCATACATTTTGGTCAGGTCACGAGTTTCAATCATAAAAATAGTTCCATGGTATAAAAAGAGTGCACTCAGGGTTTTGCATGTTGGATGGGGATAACCACCCTTATAAAAGTTTCCTGATTGATGCTGGGTTTGATGGTGATTGGGTTGCCATTAATTTTTTGGAAAAGAGAAAGAATCGTGGGTGCAGAAGAAGATTTTGAAGGATCAATCCTGCCTACGAGAATGACTTCTTCCGGGTGCCTAAGCCTTGCACTTTCTGAAAGAAAAGTTTCTGAAACTTGCTTCAAGCGCCAACTGGTATCAAGCTTTCGCAGCGAACTATTGTAAAGAAGATCACCTGCTTCGGGGTGGTCATGAAAAACAAAAGCTTTAACGAGCTTGTGAATAGGGTAAATATTATCGGATGAGTTGTTGGTTTTTTGGTTGCTCCAATTGTTGGGTGCCAAGATTTTTGCATCGTTCCATTGTTGAATGGATTGCCCCCTGCCGCCTAGTTGGAGCATATCGATGCGTCTTTTTTCTCCTGCCTGAAACCTGCCCAAGTTGTGCCAAGATTCCTGATAAAAAAGATTGCATTCATGAATGTCAACAGAAAGATTGTTAGTGATGGTGCCTGTGATAAGAACAGTTTCAACTCTGGAATGGGAAAGGTCGCCTTGAAACGGAGCACTGTTGGGTTTAGATTTTTTCTGCCAATTGCCTTCAAGCGATGCGCAAGCCCAAGCAGGGATGCCGACTTGTTCAAGAGAAGAGGGAAAAGAGCTGTATTCGTAAGGTTTTCGGAAAAGAGATTGAGATGCGCCCCTGAAAATGCGATCGGGTGTTTCGAGGATGCCTAGATCCGGTTGGGTAAGGGGTTCACCCGAACTCCAAGAAGGGTTGGCTTGGAAAGTAAAGGAATAATTTCCAGGAGTGGGGCTGAAAAAAGACATCCATGAAGTGCCTTGTACACAGCCTGAAGAAATATCAAGATCCATAATATCGAGCTTGTTGAGCCGAGAGTCATCGCCCTTGAGAGCATTTGCACCTGCCCAAGCTCCCCAAGTTGCAATCAGAACTGCAACCAGAAAAGTGAACCAGGTTAGTTCAGGTTTTTTTAACCAGTAATGGGTGACGAAATAATCAACTGGCCCAATGATAGAAATGTAGGCAAGAATGAGAAGAGCAACCCAGCCAAAAGGGAATGCAGGTACTTCTGCAAATGTTTCCAGCGATCGTTGGATTTCGCAAGCGAGTTCAGGCCTGATCGAGGTTGTATCTGGTGGGAATTTGCCCTGGGCAAAGCCCGGGTTTCGTGGCGAGATCTCAAATAAAAACTTATCCCAGAAAGATTGCTGCCCATCCCAGCTTGCAAAAGGCGAGGTTTCCATGCCTAAGGCCAGCAGAAAAACTCTGCCACGGCCAAAAGGTATCTGTACCAATATTGGCCTCACAACGGGATCGGATGGCTCTGAGGATTCCCGAATGATGGTTTGTGCTGAATAAGTTGGCGTTAACTTTGCAATCTCGTTTATTCGCATTGGCAACAACTGGCTTACCAACGGGGTGACCCAGCGATTCAACCCGTTGAGTGTGCGCAATCCTTTAGGGTTTGAATCCAAACCTTCGATGTTGCAACCTGTTACTCCTATGGCAAGGAGTAAATTTTTCGTGCTTTGGTAATGCGTGCCTGAATCCACCAAAAGAGTACCACCTGAAAGAAGCCATGCAGAAAGAGCAGCGCGCTTTTCTGAGTTTGCTTCTTTAATAAGATCGCTGGAAATCGTTGAAGCAGTAGAAACAATCAGTGTGTCTAACGAGGCGTATCCAAGCGCTTGAGTTGGAAGATCATCAATGGTTTTTAATTCTGAGAATTTGCGGGGAAGCCTTTCATTCAAAACTTGTTTTCCTGCATCTAATTTACTTTGGTTTGCAGAAGCGAGTTGAAGGGCCTCTGGGGGAAATCCTGCAGTTGCGATTAAAAAATCTCTTGGACCAATCATGGTTGCAGAAGATCGGGTTGGGGTTGGCCAAACTTGAATTGTCGTACCATTTTTTTCTTTCAGCCTGACGATAAGAGGGCTCGTTGAAGAACCTGGGCGAAGGTAGCCCATCATTCGAGTTTGCCCGGGAAGCACAGGGATTTTTACGAGATAGGTCGCCCCATCGCCATCGGTGGATTCCAATTCAATCAGGAATTTATCGGGTTCGATTTCGGAACCCTTAGGGTCAAGTTCAATCCCAACAGGAACCCAAACGCCGTTCCGAATCAAGGCCCCAGCTTCGGAAGGGAAACCAAAGCGAACTTGGGTTAAGGATGGTTGTGCTAAAGCTGGTTGAGTACAGAATAAGAGCAGACAGCACATGGTCAGAAATCGTAACATGAAGACTTTCTTAAGGTTTTTCGTTGGGGTTGCAAACGCAGGGTGATTTCGCACATCCCGGGCAACCAGTACCATACTTTAATTTAACCGCATCTTCCAGATCGACCCCTGCAATATTAGCAAGGGTTGCGAGCCATGCAAGCACATCTGCGAATTCTAACACAAGTGCCTGATGATCTTTTTCTCTTAGAGCAGCAGAAAGCTCACCAACTTCTTCCATAAACCACATGAATGTACCTTCTATCCCTCTCGAGGAATCTTTTTTACCATACAGCTCTTTGATCAATGATTGTAATTGTTTGAGGTTTTGGGGCATCAGTTACCTTGAAGGGTTAAAAGCTTGTTTGAGTTTTTGAAGTTCATCATTTTTGCCTAAAGCTAGCAGATGTTCAAGGAGTAAATCCTGCGCCTCTTTAAAGGAGACATCAATCTCTAACACTTCCTTTGCAGAGATAAGAGCTTCCGTTTTCTGGTTGTTTTGCAACAAAAGCTTAAGGAGTCGTTTGCGTTTTTCAAGATCGTCTGGGTCGAGTCTGGTGAGTTTTTGCAAGACATCGATTTGCATGGGTTTGTTATCAGTTTGTGCGAAAACGCGGGCGAGTTGTTCAAGCCAGCGCGGATTGTCGGGATCCAAAGCCATGCCCGATTGCAAAGTTTCGGTCGCCTTTGGAAATTCCCCTGCATCATAAAAGATTCTACCCAGCAGAAAAAGGATGTCTGGATCGGGGTTAATCTTCACTGAATCTTCAAGAAGGGCCTGCTCTTTTTTTGTATCGCCCGCCAGCTTTGCAAGTTTAGCTAGAACTAGGGATGCGCGGGGTTGGCCTGGCTTATTCGAAAGAGCGGCCTCCGCAAGTTTTCTGGCCTCTGCCCTATCGCGGTTTATCAGTAAAAGCGCCAACTCGCCTTGGGCCTCTGCATCGGTTGCATCTGCTTCGATGGCTTTACGCAACTCTTCAACACTTCGCAGTTTTGGTTTATCACTAATCAAGGTCTTTGCGGTAATTTCTTTAATGTAAGCGAGATATCCTTTTTCAAAGTTCGCAGTTTTGGATTTGGTTACAAGTTCGATTGCCAAGTCTGTTCCATTTCCCTTAGCGAAAGATTCGAGCATATTGCGGGACGCTTCTTCGCCATGCGTTTTCTGCAGGTACTCGACATAAAGCAAACTTTGGCAGTAAGCCATCTGCCAATCAATGGGAGATCTGGGGCGCTGAAATCCGAGGTTGATATTGCTTAGGTTGAAAAGGTTGTTGGATTGAATGCGTTGTTTTAATTCTTTGTTCCAAGAGTCGGATCTGGGGTAACCTTCGAGCGAAACAGCCAGTCCTTCGGTTAACCAGTGGGGCACCATGAATTGGGATTGTTCAAGGTTGAAGATATGGGTTAGTTCATGGCGCATGACTCGTGCCCAGTTGAAAGGCTTGTTCATGGTTTTACTTTGGGGCGAAACCATGGTGATAACTTTGCCAGTGCAAGCGCCAATGGTATGAAGATCTGGCACACCAATGGTTCTGCCGCTGAACATTTCGTGATTAGAAAAGACTTCAACAAGGATTGGGTCTTTGGGAGAGAAACGAAATCTGGTATTAAGTTGAGCGAAGATTTCTTCCATAAAGAAGGACATATAAGTGACGAGGGGTTTATCCTGCGATGCATCGAATTTAAAGATGAAGTGTTCGGTTTTTAGGGTTTCATATTTATCAAGATGCTTTAAGACTTTAAGAGAGTTGGCAGTTTGGAAATGGAACGGATCAGCTTTCAGGCCTTTTTCTAGAAGATTCCGGGCCTCCGCTTCTCTGCCCATTTGCAGAGAAAGCATAGCAAGAGAAATCAAGGGTTCTGGGAGGTTGGGTCGCAGTTCGATGGCTTGTTTTAAGCGGATTTCAGCTTCAGGGAAGCGCCTGCGGGAAGTAAGAAGTTCGCCCATTTCGAGGTAGAAAAGAGCGGGCTTTTTATCAAACGAAAGAGCTTCCTTTTCTAGGTTTTGCAGTTCAGCAGTTTTTCCATCAAGCCATGCAAGTGCACCAAGCCTACCTAGAATTTTTTCATCTCGTGGCCTAGCTTTTCTTGCTAATGCAAGTTGTTCTCGAGCCTTGGCAGAATTACTTTCCGCCAGGCTGATTTCGGAAAGAAGAATCAAAGCATCCGGGTGGTTGGGCTGGGATTTCAATGCTCGTTGAGCGAATGATTCCGCCTCTTGGTATTCCATTTTTTGAATTGCAGCTTCGCCTTTGCCTACTAAAGCTTCCGGGGCTTCAGGATTGATGGCAAGGACTTTAGAAAAGGCAGCGAGGGCTTCTGGTCGGTTGTGTTTTTCGAGCAGGATTTTTCCTGCTAGGGCTTCTGCGGGCCAGAAATCCGGATCAATTTTAAGAGTGTCTTTCAGTAAATCATTCAGAATGGTTTCGAGTTCATCGCCTAGGGCATACCAGCGGGCGTTTTCCAAGCTTGCCTGGGCGATAATCAATAAATCTTCAGGCCTTTTATAGGCATTGGGCGTTTCAAGCTTATCGGAGTAGGATTTCACAAACCATTGAAACGCCGAGAGTGCTTTGGGAATTTCCCCACCCTCCCAGAGTATGCGGGCTTTTACCCATCGTGCTTGCAGGTGATCTGGGTTTTGCAACAAAGCGTTTGCAGCGGAAGCTTCAGCATCGTTCCATAATCCCATTAAGAATTGTATTTCCGCCTTACGGCCAAGAACATCGGCAGAGGGGTTTTTGAGGTCTGAGATTGTTTTCAAAGCAGTGTTGATGTCGCCTTGTGCTTCGCTTATTTTGCTAAGGCCAATGGTTGCGGCGTGTGCAGTTTTTGGATCTTTCAGAATTTCTTGATATTCATCTTTTGCTTCCTCTAGTTTTCCGGTGAGAAGAAGTTTTCTGGCCTGAACCAAGTCTGCAGCAAAGCAAATGTTTTCGTTCATTTGCATGAGAAAAGGGATTAGAAAAAAGCTCAGAAGCACCACGGGTGAAATGGTTTTGGAAATTATGGAAAAGTGAAGGGGGCGGGGTATTATCATTTAAAAGTGTGCTCTGGGCCTGGGAATTTTCCGGTGCGGACCTCACTGCAATAAGAAGCTATTGCAGCCTTAATGATATCTGCGATATCGGCATATTTTTTGCTGAAGCGCGGATGAAAACCTGTGGTCAGGCCCAGTAAATCGTGGCCAACAAGTACCTGCCCATCGCAATGCGGGCCAGCACCAATCCCAATGGTTGGTATTTTTAAGGTGCTGCTGATTTTTTGTGCGATATCGGGAGGGATGCATTCTAGAACAATTGCAAACGCCCCGGCTTCTTCGACCGCAAGGGCATCTTGAAGGATTTCGTTTTCGTTGCGTTGCATTTTAAAGCCACCAATTCTGCGTACAGATTGTGGCGTCAGGCCCACATGCCCCATTACCGGAATATCTACGTTGGTGATCGCTCGGATGCTTTCGGCAATGCGCCTTCCGCCTTCGAGCTTTACCGCATGAGCACCGGTTTTTTTAAGAACTTTCCCTGAGTTCTTCAGGGCTTGCTGTGCAGATTCCTGATAAGTCATGAAGGGTAGATCAACAACAACCAAACTATGGGAGGATGCGCGAGCTACCATTTCTGCATGGTAGATCATTTGCTTTAAAGTGACCGAAAGTGGATCGGGTTTCCCTTGGATCACCATACCTAGTGAGTCGCCTACTAAAATGCAATCCATTCCTGCTTCATTCATGATTTTAGCACTGGGAAAATCATAGGCAGTGGCTACCGTTAATTTTCGACCTTGAGATTTTGCTAAAAGAAAATCAGGTACGGTAACTGATTTAGTATCGTTTTGGGTGATTTGCTTGGTCATTTAGGCACGCTTTGCCCCAGAATTTTAATGATTTATTGAAACTATTACTATGTTAGCGTCTCTGGGCAAAAGACATAGAAAAAACCCAAAATCTAAAAATGAATATTTTAGAGGCATTCATTTCGTTGACATCCTAAATTTAAAGAGTATGATGTCAATTATCTCATATGAATAGTCTCGGAAAGAGACTAGTAATACAAGGCTTAGAATACATTCCCACATCGGTATTGCCTTAAACTGATTTAAATCAGGCAAGGTGCCCAAGAGCAAGGATTCATGGCAGTTAATCAGCAAAATCAGTCGGCGATGAAAGTTATTTCTGATCCTAAAGTTTACCTCATGGGTAAGCAAATGATCAATGATGGCACCCTTAACCAGTTCCTTGAGGATCATGGTGTTTCCTGGCATTCGGATACCGAAGTAGCAGGGGAATACCTGACCGAAGTAGCAGGTCGGGTTTGCTACATGAGTTTTGCCAAGCCCAGACCGGGTGGTAATCATGCTTATATCGAGCATATTCTTGAAGTAGGGCATGGTTCGGTACTAGAACATGCCGTATGGAGTTTTGTTTTTACAGGCGTTAGCCGGTCGTTAACGCATGAACTTGTAAGGCATCGAGCTGGTATGGGGTATTCCCAGTTAAGCCAGCGATATGTTGATGAATCAGTAGCAGAATATGTTGAACCTGATTGTATAGCAAGCGACCCCGAAGCGCATAAAATCTGGCTTGAAACGGTCGAGGCTGCGCACAAGGGTTACATCAAGCTGGTCGAGATTTTGGCAGAGAAGTTCAAGGATGAACCTGATCGTACACTAAGGCGTAAGCTTGCAAGGCAGGCTGCAAGAAGTGTGCTTCCCAATGCCACCGAAACCAAAATTTTTGTTACAGCAAATGCCCGTTCTCTAAGGCATTTCATCGAAATGCGCGGTAATAGGCATGCTGAAGATGAAATTCGCAAGCTTGCAATTGCAGTCTTGAAAATTTTGCAAGTTGAAGCACCTAATTTGTTTGGTGATTACCAACTTGTGCCCCTTCCCGATGGTACTTTTGAAGCGGTAACGCAGTATCGGAAAGTATGAACTCATATCCACCCGGCCCCGGACGCGGTAGAGGCAACAAAGGCCCCTCCCGTAAACCTAATTATCGTGACGGCAGACCGCAAAATTCCCAGCGGCAAAATAGGCCCTATCATGGATCTCAAGGATCCCAAGGGGATGGCTTTAGGCCTCCTGTTGAGCCCGCAATAGATCTTCCATTGCCCGAAGATGCTGTCAGCCTTCAAGGTGTTCTTGAAATTCACCCCAGAGGTTATGGATTTCTTCGTAACCCTGCCAAGGATTACGCTCCGCAACCTTCTGATCCCGCTGTTGCTTCCGCACTTATCCAAAGGCTGAAACTTCGTGAAGGTCTTTTACTGGGCGGTATGTGTGAAGCTTTTCGTGGCTCACAACCCCCTCGCCTTTTAAAATTGGAAACAATCGAAGGCAAAAATCCTGATAGCTTTACTCAGCGTAATTTCGATGACCTTACCGCTATCGACCCCCACGAACTGATCAAATTAGAAACCGGAAAAGAACCTCTCACCACTAGGGTTATGGATTTGCTTACCCCCATTGGTAAGGGCCAAAGAGGCCTTATTGTTGCACCGCCTAGAACTGGTAAAACCATTCTGCTGCAGCATATCGCCCAAGCTGTTTCCATCAATCATCCTGAAATGCACCTTGTAGTTCTTTTGGTTGATGAACGGCCCGAAGAAGTTACTGAAATGCGTAGAACTATTAAAGGCGAAGTGATTGCCAGCAGTTCTGATCGTGATAGTGCAAGCCATGTTCGTACAGCTGAACTTGTAGTTGAAAGAGGCCGTAGGTTGGTAGAGCAGGGCAAACAGGTATTCATCTTGCTAGATAGCCTTACAAGGCTTGCCCGTGCGTATAATAAAAACACTGCTAATAGTGGTAGAATTATGAGCGGCGGTGTTGATTCCAAGGCTTTGGAAGTTCCTAAAAGGCTTTTTGGAACAGCACGAGCTTTTGAAGAGGGTGGCAGCCTTACTGTTATGGGAACCGCTTTGATTGATACGGGAAGCCGTATGGATGAAGTGATTTTTCAAGAGTTCAAAGGTACCGGCAACATGGAAATGGTGCTGGATCGTAAGCTTGCAGACAGGCGAATTTTTCCCGCGATGGATATTTGTCAGTCGGGTACCCGAAAAGAAGAAAAGCTATTGTCGCCTGAAGTTCTTAAAAAGGTGCATTTGCTTCGACGGATGTTGGTAACCATGGGGCCTGTAGAAGCGATGGATGTACTCATTAAGAAGTTATCAAAGATGACTAGCAATCAAGCATTTCTAGATTCCATGCTTTAAAAAAACTTCATTAAAAAACACATAGTGCAAATCTTAATAATACTTTCACCGTGGTATACATTTTCATTCCGGCGGTGCAAATGTATGCATGGGTGATGGTTCAGTTCGGTTTCTGGCGGAAGCAGTTAGCTTACAAGCTTTGTTAACCCTGTCGGCCCGTGGCGATGGAAACCCCCCTACTGAGTAATGGCTAACTGATAAAACCTCGCTTTTTGGCTTTAACTCCCTAATATTTTATTAGGTATCTATTTGTCCATTTACTTTTGAAAGTGAAAAAAAATCATGGAACGCACGCTTGTACTTTTAAAACCCGATGCTGTTCAACGCAGGCTCATCGGCACATTGGTCGAACGATTCGAACTCAAAGGTTTGCAAATCGTTGGAATGAAACTTGTTCATGCTAGCAAAGAACTCGCTGAAAAGCATTACGATGCGCATCGTGCCAGGCCTTTCTTCCCATCCTTGATCCAATTCCTTACCGGTGGCCCTACCGTTGCCTTGGCTCTTCAAGGACCCAATGCGGTTGCAGTTGTTCGCAACTTAATGGGGCTTACCGATGGAGCGAAATCTCCTCCTGGAACCATTCGTGGCGATTACTCTATCAGCGTACAAAATAACTTGGTTCATGGCAGCGACAGTGTCGATAATGCCAACCAAGAACTTGCATTGTGGTTTAAGGCTGATGAATTAATTTCGTATCAAGGTTGCGATCAGCATTGGGTGATTGGTTAATTCGAGAGCGATATAAATAAAAAAAGAGAGGTGTATGCTAATTGCATGCGCCTCTTTTTTTTCTGCTCTATCGCATTAACATTTTTTACAAAAGACGATTGCCGTTTTGGGGATTGGGTCCGTTACATGGACAGTAAGCCGCCAAAATATAATGTTTACGGTTACCGTGCTATTCCCGATGAGTTTCGGTTTTGCTTTTGTAATTGCAGTTAATTGATATGCTGCCCCAACTAAGGGTTTGTTAGGCCGATTTATTTTTGCATTTATCGTAAACAAATTCAGGATCGAGGTCAGCACCAGACTCCCATTCAATAGTGTCGAAAGCAACTGTAACTTTTTCAAAAGATTTGCGATCATTAAGCCGATTAAAAACGCCAAAACCTAGATATGGCTTCATATCTAATTCGCCACGTTCACCGTTACTAAATGTGATATCAAGTATGAAATCATCTCGGGGTACAACGCCTATTACTAATGGATACATTTTATTTCGTCCTATTGTAATGGTTGAATCTTGAATGGTTCCTCACCATTCATAACCAAATTCCAGTCATTCATAAGCTCTTCTTGATGTAATTCAGCCCACGCTAAAACAAGTTTTATTTGCTTCCTAGGCAAATCTCCTTGAATCACCTCGCAAGTGCGTATATCTACCGTGGCCCTATATTCAGCAAAGTAGACATGAAAGTGCGGAGGTGGATGTTCACCTGGTGCAAAGTACATACGAATTATAATTCCATAAAACATTGATATAGTTGGCAAAATGATCTCCTATCGTACTACCTAACGCTCTTGCTTTTCACCTAAAAGGCTTTCAACATATTTTAGTAAACAAGTGGGTGTACCTGTTTGTTCAACTTTATTCATATCTCAAATTTCATTTAAAGTAGCAATCTACCCGTTGCTTTTTTTACAAAGTAATAGCCACCATTGCTAGTTGACCTGAAAACCCGACTTCTGTTTAAGAATCAAAGAACCAATTTTTTTAGTTCTTCGAGAGCTTTGGGGACGCCGGTTTTTGGTTCTTCATCAGCTTCATATTCCAAAGCCATGTAGCCTCTATAATTTACCGCTTTAAGCATCTCTACAAGTTTCTTGAGGTCTGCATCTTCTTTCTTCTGCCCTGCTTTTTGTATTTCCGTTTTTATTTGAACCGTTACTGCATAGGGAGCAAGCTTGGCCAAGTCGCCATAAGGATCTGCAGTGTGAAAATTTCCCGTATCTAGGTTTACGCCGAAGTAAGGGTGATTGATGGATTTTACAATCGAAAGAATTTGTTCAACACTTGCAGTAATACCACCATGATTTTCAAGCGCTAAAATGACGCCAAACTTGGCTGCATAATCACAAGCCTGCCCGATCGCATTGATGCAACGCTCTTTAGCTTTCTCTTCGGTATCACCCTTGGCAATGGTGCCTGCGAAAATCCGGATGGTTTTGCAACCTAAAATACTGCATCGCTCAACCCATTCGTTAACTGAAGTCATTTGTTCTTTTAATTTGGCAGCATCTGGGATGCAGAAATTATTGCCCACCGCGCTACCACTGATATCCAGCCCAAGCTTCGTACAAAAGGCTTTATATTTGGGAAAGAACTCTTTAGAGGTATCAGGGAAATAATAAGAGGTGGGTTCAATTGCGCCTAATCCTTGTTCCGAGGCATACTCTGCAAATTGTTCCAAGGTCATGGTGGGCTTGTTCGTGCCTTTAAACTCCAGATATTTTCTAAAGCTGTATGCCGCGAGGCTAAGCTTGATCAGTGATTTTCCAGTTCTTGTGACTGGTTCAATGGCTAAAGAAGAATTATTGGCAATAAGAGCTGTAGAAGTAGAGGCTAATGCAATTTTGCCAAAGGTTCGTCTGTTAATCATGGTGAAACCTCCTGAAGTTTTTGGAAGAAATGCACTATAATCGGGAATAGGGGCAGAATCAATTATTTATGAAGCTAATCAACGAAGCATACATTTAGGTGCAAAAAATGGCTGATTTATGCCAAAGTGAGGGGCTCTGATAGCTTATCAAGCCGAATAATCGTAACCAATACAGATATTACGAATGAAATCTGACAAAGATGCCCCTTTTTGTCTAGCAGATAAATGCTAAACTAATGTCATATTTTGATACTAGAGTATGCCATGACACAAACTAACATTTTCGCAAGTATTCCCAACGACAAAACTTCCCAAACGGATGACGAGCGCATTCGCAATGTGATCCCATTGCCTTCGCCTGAGAATTTGATCCGGTTTTTTCCTGTTCAAGGAACGCCTGTCGAAAAATTGATTGCAGATACTCGTAAAGCAGTGAAGGATATTCTTCGGGGAAAATCGGATAAGCTTTTGGTGGTGATTGGGCCCTGTTCGATTCATGATCCACATGCTGCGACAGAGTACGCATCCAAATTGGCACTTGCCCGAAAGAAGCACGCCAACGATCTTGAAATTGTCATGCGGGTGTATTTTGAAAAGCCCCGCACCACGGTGGGTTGGAAGGGTTTGATAAACGATCCCTATCTGGATGGAACTTTCCGCATCAACGAAGGTTTAAGGATGGCTCGCGATCTCCTCCTTCGAATCTATAATGCAGGGGTACCTGCCGGTTCAGAATTTCTTGATACGATATCTCCGCAGTACATAGGTGATTTAATAACTTGGGGCGCTATCGGTGCGCGCACTACCGAATCGCAGGTTCATCGCGAGCTTGCCTCTGGGTTATCTGCGCCCATTGGTTTTAAAAATGGAACTGATGGAAATTTAAAAATCGCAATTGATGCATTGATGGCTTCTGCCCAGCCGCATTACTTTCTTTCGGTTCATAAAAATGGTCAGGTCGCAATTGTTGAAACCGGGGGCAATGAAGATTGCCATGTGATTCTTAGGGGTGGTAAAGTCCCGAATTATGATGCGGAAAGCGTCAACGCTGCTTGCTCTGCCCTTAAAGCTGCAGGCCTTATGGAAAGGCTGATGATCGATTTATCCCACTCCAATAGTTCTAAACAGTACAAAAAACAGATTGAAGTTGGGGGCGATGTTGGTGCTCAGATTGCCAAGGGCGATCGAAGGATCATTGGGGTTATGGTTGAATCCCATCTTGTAGAGGGTAAACAAGATCTCATCGAAGGTAAACATTTGGTGTATGGCCAGAGCATTACTGATGCATGCATAGGTTGGGAAGATTCTGAAAAGGTGCTAGACCTTCTTGCAGAAAGTGTAAGGGCTAGGCGTGCTACGAAGGCTTAGGTTAGCGTGAAGCAGTTTCAGCAACCAAGATTTTCATCATTTCTTCAGCGGCTCCAGATGCAATGGCTCTCACCTTTTCAAAACTGGTGTTGTAACCAAATTCGTAAGTAATTGCTGCACATCCAAAGGTTTTATAAGCCCATGTTTTAGAAGTGGATAGATTTTTATTATGCTCTGCATCTCGTTTATAAACATAATTCGGGAAGTGCTCTTGTATACCTTTTAACCAACGCTTGGTGAATAAAAGTGGGAAGGTCTGGTCTTCATCCCGCTGTGTGTAAAAAACATCTTCTGAAGTTGAATGAAAATCAAGAAATAGGTAGATCCTAGCTTTGGGTTGTTTGGCGATGGTGGTAAGCGTATCTCGAACCGCTCTGGTTTCTACCTGGGTGAAAGGGCCGTAATCCCGGTTGGGGTCAACACCTCCTAGCGTCGAGCGCCAGTGCCCATGTTCAACACCATCAGGATTGACCACCGGAATAACAATGGTTTGAAAGGAATGACGGAAGGTTTTCGATAGAGGTGAATCCAAAGCGATGGCGTCGACAAAGCTCATTAGTCCGACGGAGCCGGTGACTTCTGGGGGATGTTGCCTGCCTAGGATGAAAATAAAATTGGTAGCATCGGGGTTCCCGAGGGTAAGTTGTTTGATGGGCCTGCCTTCCATGGATTTACCAATAGTAGTGATTTTTGCGGACGGCGATTTTGCAAGAGTGTTTTTCCATAAATCCAAATCATCAAGGCTGATAGGTTGGTGGGCAAACACCCAGAGTGGAATGGGGCCAACTTCTAATCGTGAACTTGCGAGTGTTTTATTTTCGGAACTTTCCTGAGTCCAAAGTTTTTTGTCGAGTGCTTTAAATTCTTTGCCATCGAAGCTGATGATTGGCTTGCTTGTGGTTCCGGGATGGGTAAGCAAGAAACGAACTTCAATGGTTTGTTTCTTAGAGGATGAGATTTTAAAGGCGTACCAAGGGCTTTGGTTGATGGGAGAATTTTCAGGAGAGATGGTTACAACATAGATATTATCATGGAGATGGGTGCAGTTGTTCAACCGGGCGCCCGAAAAATTATTGTTGAACTGAACCCCTTCTTTTTCAAAGTTCCACTCTTTGCGAGTTTGCAAAGGCACTTTGAAAGGCATTTCCGACCAGGCAGCATTATCTCCAAGAATTACTAATGCAATGAATGCAAGGAATATAAAGGAGCGAAGTTTGTTCATGCCCTTATTTTTGCAAACCAGTATCAAAGCAGCAATCTAAATAAACTTTGTTTAAAAGCAGGTGAAGTGTGGAGGAAAGGGAAAGGCTTATTTTCGAGGGATTTGCAAGTTGGGATTAGTATCATCTTTTAAATTAATCAAAGGTAGTTTGTGTCTTTTGTCATCAGAGGCGGAAGCAGGTGCAGATTTAAAGTTAATGTTGCTAGCGGTCTGATTGTTTTTGGGCCACATAATTCCGAGCCCGAAGAGGATGAGCATACTGGCAGCCAAGGCAACCCTAGCGGAGAGGCCGGAAAAATTGCGGGCCTTAAAGCCGCCCTGAATCCTTGGTGCCTTTGGAAAGGGGGTAGGCAATTGTGCCTGGAAAAATCCTCGCAGTGCTTGTTCAAATTCTTGTTCGTTGTGTTGCATCTTAAACCAATCACTGTTGTGAGGAAAATCGAAATTCACTTACTTGGGTGCTTCAACACCCATGGATTTTAAAATTTCTGCAAGTCGGATACGAGCCCTGCTTAATCGCATATGCACTGCAGATGGCTGCAGTTCCAATGCCTTTGCGATTTCGGGTACTTCGTAATCAAGGGCGTACCGCATGGTCAGAAGCTCTCGGTCTTGGGGCGCAATTTCTTGCAAGCCATCCCGAAGTTGTTGATGCAGTTCCAGCGTTTCCATACGCAGATCGGGAGATTCAGTTTTAGAACCTATCGTTTCAAACATCTCGGGGCCAAATGTCCCGTTGCGCTGAAATGAACCCCTTGCAACATCTTCTGAAAGATTTCTTGCAACTCGGATTAACCAAGCCCTCATCTGCCTAACGATCAACCCTTTAAGCATCTCACGCCAAAGGCGTAGAAACGATTCTTGAAGGATATCGTTAGCCGTTTCCGCATTCATGCTTCTAGCGTAAGCAACTGCCCAAACCGCCCTGCCATGAGCGGCATATATTTTTTGGAATTCTTCCTGCACTCTTTCCTCCGTACGAGACTGCTTTATTATAGGCACATCAAGGTGCAATAAGGCAGGTGCAGCAAATAGATTGTGCGAAAAAATCCCAGCAAAAGAAAGACGGCCAAGAATAGGCAAACTAACCGTTTTCTCATGGATTTGTAATCTTTTTAATATTGTTCGCAACTTCTTTACTGATAATGACTTGCAGAGTAAGCCAGTTGTCTCTGCTGGCACTTTTAATGCCATTTTGAACCAAAAAGGGCATGCTTTCCAAACGCTTTTCTAACTTTTTGATCGCTTCTGTAGAGGTTCCCATGATTTCGCAACGGAGCACTGGTTCGACCCCTGATTCAAGCCATACTGCAATCGCATCGATATCATCCATAAAATCTTGTTTGTTGATTTCAGGCAATGCAGGGAGAAACAATTTCAGGGAACTGAAATCCCATTTGCCCGCTTGGGCTGCAATCCAGATGGGTGCATTAATCGGGATCCTTTCTGCGATCAAAGGTCGTAGTTTGCCACTTAAATGATTCAAGCCCGCGCGCTGAAACCCAGAAATCGCCTCAAACCTTTCGGGAAGCATGGTGTACGCCATCGTGTTGTCATCGATCTTCGAATAGCTTGGCTGCATTGGAAAAAGATCAATCTGATATCGCAGAGTTTCCCTGCCAATCCTGTAACCTGAAGGGGTGGCTTGAAGCCTACTGGTCACTTTTTCCATGTTGATGGGATTGAGTGTTTGAAGAAACAAAGCAGAAGCCAGTGGCCTATCTGCAGGCATGGTAAGCGCGAGGAGTTTGATTTCCTCATATTCATACCCGAGTGCTTTCCTAATTGGAGATTCTTTTTTCAAGAGAGCATCAAGGTTCAATAGCTCAGCAAGTTCTTTGGATGCTTTTAGTTTTTGCAAATCGAGAACTGCGATAAGGCTGGAGTCGCCTGCAAACCATTGAAGGTAAGATTGTCTGGGATCGGTGTTGGCCTTTGCGAGGTCTCTGTTTCTTCGTTCTTTTTGAGTGGAGAGCGCAAATACAAAACCCATGATCGCCATTGCTGCCATCACTAAAACCACAGCTAGTGCGGTGCGCGATTTGTTTTTGGGCAGATCCTTCTGAATGTAACTATAAGCCGTTATCGGTGCATCTGCAGCAATATCCGGGCCTTGCCAAATGATGGTATCTTCGCAACGGGGGCAAATAAACTTCTGCCCTTTTACAGTACCCGCAGGCGGATCTATCCATGAATTGCATTTGGGGCATGGGTAGTCAGGAAAAGGCATTGCACACTTACTTCCGATTAGGTTTCTTTTTTTGCTCTTCCATCGCTATGACAGGGCGAAGATCCATCTGCTTTTTTACTATGTCTACCTTGGCGATCTCCACTTCAACTTTATCACCCAACCTGTAACGCCTTTTAAACTTTAACCCTGTAAGAGAATGGCTCTCTGCATCGAAGAGGTAATTATCATCGTTAAGCGTGGTGATGTGAACCATGCCTTCAACGGGAAGATCAACAATCTGCGCAAAGAATCCATACTCAGCTACGCCTGTAATGATGGCCATTTTGTGTTCGCCAAGTTGCTTTGACATAAATTCAAGCAATTTAACTTTAACGAGATCTCTTTCTGCAAGTGCAGCCCGTCGTTCCATACCACTGCAATGTTCACCTAAAAACATCAGTTCGGTTTCATCGTAGGAAGCTTTTCCTGTTCGCTTCCATCGGGTTAATTGTCGATGAATTGTCAGGTCGGGGTAACGGCGAATCGGCGAGGTGAAATGGCAGTAGCAAGTGCTTGCAAGTGCGTAATGCCCTTCTTCTTTTTCGCTATAAACAGCTTGTTTTAGGCTACGAAGCATCGCGTAATGAACAGCATGCTTCTCGGGTTTCGAGGAAGATTCCGCCAAAATACGCTGCAAGGTAAAACGATCTTCAGCATTATCGATCTGGTAGCCTAGAGTACGGATGAATGCAGCAAAAGCTTTTTGTTTGGTGGGTTCAGGGTCTGGGTGGATTCTGCGTAAAAACTTGACCCCTAGGCTGTGAAGATGTTCTGCTACAGCTTCATTTGCGGTCAGCATGAACTCTTCAATAATTTGATGACTTAAATCGTTGACGCTGTTATGTGCGCCGCTAACCCGGCCATCTTTATCAAACTCCAGTTTGGGTTCTGGCATATCGAGTTCAAGAGCGCCCCTGTGGAATCTTCTGCCTCGCAGGATAAGTGCGAGAGTTTTCATGCGTTCAAGCATTGGGCCAATATCTTC
>Ga0194055_10001335_pt1 | contig 20124 bp, 18 predicted proteins | sample SepL449m_MetaG_FD_155482 | JGI IMG/M metagenome (GOLD analysis project Ga0194055, IMG submission 155482) | Anoxic zone freshwater microbial communities from boreal shield lake in IISD Experimental Lakes Area, Ontario, Canada - Sep2016-L442-9m | ecosystem: Environmental > Aquatic > Freshwater >...
GGCCCCCACCCCGGAGCCCTCCGGCACCGCGACCGACTGCGACCGCACCGCGAGCCTGCGCCCATTCCCCACCAAGGCGCAGGCCGGCGAGGCGGTGGCCAAGATCCGCGAGCGCGGACGGCTGCTCGTCGGCCTTGACGTCGGCAGCAACCTGTTCTCCTTCCGCGACCCGATCACCGGCCAGATCAGCGGTTTCGACGTCGACATCGCCGGGGAGGTGGCCCGCGACATCTTCGGCTCGCCCACGGCCGTCGAATACCGCATCCTGTCCTCCGCCGACCGCATCGCAGCGCTGCAGAAGGACACCGTCGATATCGTCGTCAAGACCATGACGATGACCTGTGAGCGCCGCAAACAGGTCAACTTCTCGACGGCGTATTTCTTGGCGAACCAACGCATTCTGGCGCCGCGGTCGTCGGACATCGCACGGCCTGCCGACCTGTCCGGCAAGAGGGTGTGCGTGGCGCGCGGCACGACGTCGCTTCAGCGCGTCCAGGAGGTCACCCCGCAGCCCACGATCGTCTCGGTGGTCACCTGGGCCGACTGCCTGGTGGCCCTGCAGCAACTCGAAGCGGACGCCGTCAGCACCGACGACGCGATTCTGGCCGGGCTGGTCTCGCAGGACCCGTACCTGCATATCGTCGGGCCCAACATGGCCGAACAGCCCTACGGGATCGGGATCAACCTGGCCAACACCGGGCTGGTCCGGTTCGTCAACGGCACCCTGGAGCGCATCCGGACCGACGGCACATGGGACACCCTCTACCGCCGATGGTTGACGGTTCTGGGCCCCGCTCCAACACCTCCACCACCGCGGTATCTGGACTGATGAGCACTTCCGACTTCTGCGGCGACCCGCCGGCCGACTTCTGCGGCGACCCGCCGGCCGACTTCTTCGGCGACCCGCCGGCCGACTTCTGCGGCGACCCGCCGGCCGAACACCCCGACGTCGATGCCGGCACCCAGCCGGCGCCGCTGTCGGAGCTGACCACCGACTCGGTGTCGACCATGCGCCCGATGTCCACCCAGGCGGTGTTCCGGCCCAGTTTCGACGACGAGGACCGAGAGTCCGCACGCAGCGAGCCTATTGAGATCGAAGAGCAGACGGTGGCGCGCACCATGTCGCCGAGTCGCCGTCTGGGCGGCGGCCTGGTCGAGATCCCACGCGTGCCGGAGATCGATCCCCTCGCGGCGTTGATGGTGAATCCCGTTGTCGCCGAATCGAAGCGGTTCTGCTGGAACTGCGGCCGGCCGATCGGGCGGGCAAGCGACGAGCACCGCGGCGAGTCCGAGGGGTTCTGCCCGCACTGCGGGCGCGAGTTCACTTTCCTGCCGCAGCTGAACCCAGGCGACATGGTCGCCGACCAGTACGAGATCAAGGGCTGTGTCGCCCACGGCGGCCTGGGCTGGGTGTACCTGGCCGTCGACCACAACGTCAACGAACGCCCGGTCGTGCTCAAAGGCCTGGTGCATTCCGGCGACGCCGAGGCGCAGGCGATCGCGATGGCGGAGCGGCAGTTCCTCGCCGAAGTGGTGCACCCGTCAATCGTGAAGATCTACAACTTCGTCGAGCACGCGGACTCGCGCGGCGAGCCGGTCGGCTACATCGTGATGGAATACGTCGGCGGCAAGTCCCTCAAGCCGGAGCGAGGACAACGGCTGCCGGTCTCCGAAGCCATCGCCTACATGCTGGAAATCTTTCCGGCACTGGGCTATCTGCACTCGATCGGCCTGTGCTACAACGACCTCAAGCCGGAGAACATCATGGTGACCGAGGAACAGCTCAAGCTGATCGACCTCGGTGCGGTGTCGCCGATCAACTCCTTCGGCTACCTCTACGGCACACCGGGTTACCAGGCGCCGGAGATCGTCCGCACCGGCCCCACGGTGGCGACGGACGTTTACACCGTCGGCCGGACACTGGCGGCGCTGACCCTGCAGCTGCGCACCCGCCACGGCCGCTACGTCGACGGCCTTCCCGATGACGACCCGGTGCTGGCCCGCTACGACTCGTTCGCCCGGCTGCTGCGCCGCGCGATCGACCCCGACCCGCGGCGGCGTTTCACCAGTGCCGACGAGATGTCCGCCCAGCTGCTCGGCGTCTTACGCGAGGTCGTGGCCGCCGACACCGGGGTGCCGCGGCCGGGCCTGTCGACGGTGTTCACCAGGACCCGTTCCACATTCGGCGTGGAACTGCTGGTGGCCCACACCGACGTCTATCTCGACGGCCTGGTGCACACCGAGCGGTTGACGGCGCCGGAAATCGTGATGGCCCTTCCTGTTCCGCTGGTGGACCCCACCGATGTCGCCGCCACGGTGCTGTCGGCGACGGTGCTCTCCCAGCCGGTGCAGACGCTCGACTCGCTGCGCGCAGCACGACACGACAGCCTGGATTCCGACGGGGTCGATCTGGCCGAGTCGGTGGAACTCACGCTGATGGAGGTACGCGCACTGCTGGACCTCAGCGACGTGGCCAAGGCGAGCCGCAAGATCGACGTACTGGCCGAACGGGTCGGATGGCGCTGGCGGCTGGTGTGGTTCAAGGCGGTGTTGCAGTTGCTCACCGGTGACTACGACGCCGCCATCAAGCATTTCACCGAGGTGCTCGACACCTTTCCCGGCGAGCTGGCGCCGAAACTCGCCGTGGCGGCGACGGCGGAGTTAGCCGGAAACGCACAGGAGCGTCCGTTCTACGAGACCGTCTGGCACACCGACAACAGCATCATCTCCGCCGGCTTCGGCCTCGCGCGCGCGCAATCGGTCGAGGGCGACCGCGCCGGCGCCGTCACGACACTCGACGAAGTGCCGATCGGATCACGCCATTTCACCACCGCCCGGCTGACCAGTGCGGTCGCGCTGCTCTCCGGCCGCTCGACGCATGAACTGACTGAGGAGCAGATCCGCGATGCCGCCCGGCGTGTGCAGGCCCTGCCCGACACCGAGCCCCGCGTCCTGCAGATCCGGGCTCTTGTGCTGGGCACGGCGATGGACTGGATCGCCGACAACAAGGCCAATCCCAGCCCGATCCTGGGTTTCCCGTTCACCGACCACGGCCTGCGCCTGGGCGTGGAGGCGTCGCTGCGCGGACTCGCGCGGGTGGCCACCAGCCAGACGCACCGGTACGCCCTGATCGACCTGGCCAACGAAGTACGGCCGGTCACCACATTCTGACCCCCGGGCCACCCGACCTGACGAAATCGGGGGCAGCAGCTAAAATTCGACACGAACGTCAGCAAGAGGCGTAGCGGCAGCCCCGCATTACGGGGATTTGGAGCTGTCAAACGGGGATGGGCACTTCTGGCACGGGGAAATCAAATGCACTCTGAATCGCAATGGCGGTACCGCGCGAGGCGGTTGGGTCTGCGGCTGGTCCGATACAGCCAGGCCCTGGGCTATCAGGAATACGGGCCCTACGGCCTGGTGGATCGCGCCACCGGCCGTATGGTCCGGGTCCGGCTGGATTCCGAAGACGTCGAGCGACTGCTCTTCGGGGTGGAGGGCAAAGCCGTCGAGTTCAGGGGGGGCGGCAAAGCCGCGGAGTTGATGGTGGACGGCGAAGCCGTGGAGTTCAGCGGCTTCAGCAAAGTCGTGGAGTTCAGGGTCGAGGGCGAAGCCGCGGAGCTCAGTGCAGAGACGTCGGCCAACGAAAACAGTGACCGCTAGACCGCTGTCATGGTCGCGCGGGCGATCGCCAGTTCCTCGTCGGTCGGGACCACCAGCACGGTGGTCGGGGATTTGTCTGCCGAGATCCGGCGGGCTCCCCGGGCGGGGCTGTCATTGAGTTGCTCGTCGACCTCGATTCCCAGTCGCGTCAAGCCGCTGAGGGCGTCCCGGCGCACCCGGGTGTCGTTCTCGCCCACACCGGCGGTGAAGCTGATGACGTCGCAGTGGCCCAGCAGGGCGAGGTAGGCGCCGACGTACTTGCGCAACCGGTGAATGTAGACCTCGTAGGCGACCCGGGCGACTTCGTCGCCCGCGTCGATGCGGGACTGCACGGCCCGCATGTCACCGTCGCCGCAGAGCCCGAACATCCCGGAACGACGGTTGAGCATCGTCTCGATCTCGTCGATACCCATGTCGGCGCTGCGCGCGAGGTAGCTCATGATCCCCGCGTCGATGTCGCCGGCACGAGTGCCCATCACCAGCCCTTCCATCGGCGTCAGGCCCATCGAGGTGTCGACGGGCCGGCCGCCCGCGATCGCCGACGCCGAGGCGCCGTTGCCCAGGTGCAACACGATCTGGTTGAGGGATTCGGTTGGGGCGCCGAGGAATTCGGCGGCCTGGCCGCTGACGAACTGATGCGAGGTTCCGTGGAATCCATACCGCCGGATCCGCCACTTCTGCGCGACCTCGCGGTCTATGGCGTACGTCGACGCCGACGCCGGCAAGTCGTGGAAGAACGCGGTATCGAAGACCGCGACGTGCGGCAGGTCCGGCAGCACCTTGCGAGCGACCATGATTCCCAGCACCGCGGGCGGGTTGTGCAACGGTGCCAGCGGTGCGAGCTCTTCGAGCTCGCCGACGGTCCGATCGTCGATCACGGTGGGCCGGTAGAGCTTCGGGCCGCCGTGCACGACACGGTGGCCGACCGCCACCACCCCGAGGTTGGCGATGCTCTCCCCCGCCTCCTCGACCAGGTCGAAGGCCAGTCGCAGGGCGGCCTCGTGATCGGCCACCCGGCCTTCCCGGCTGATCGGTGCATCCTGGTACTTCAGCTTGGCCGTGGAGTTGTCCTCGCCGATGCGTTCCACGATGCCACTGAACAGCGACCGGCCGGATTCCGGTTCGACCAGTTGATATTTCAGCGACGACGATCCTGAATTGAGGACGAGAACGGTGTCAGCCATGGCTCCTACCTCCGTATTTGATTCGCGGTTCGCGGTGCTCACCGCTGGTACTTGATTCGCGGTTCGCGGTGCTCACCGCTGGTGCTTGTTTCGCGGTTCGCCGTGCTCACCGCTGGTGTTCTATCGCTGGGCTTGAATCGCGGTGATGGCCACCGTATAGACGATGTCCTCGACGAGAGCGCCGCGGGACAGGTCGTTGACGGGTTTGTTCAGGCCCTGCAACACCGGGCCGATCGCGACGGCGCCGGCACTGCGCTGCACCGCCTTGTAGGTGTTGTTGCCGGTATTGAGGTCCGGGAAGATCAACACCGTCGCCCGGCCGGCCACCTGCGAGTCGGGCATCTTCGACGCGGCCACCGACGGCTCCACCGCAGCGTCGTACTGGATCGGACCCTCCACCAGCAGGCTGGGCTCCCGCTGGCGGACGAGTTCGGTTGCAGCCCTGACTTTGTCGACGCCCGCACCGCTGCCGGACTCGCCGGTGGAGTAGGACAGCATCGCGACCCGCGGGTCGATACCGAACTGGGCGGCCGTGCGCGCCGAGGAGATCGCGATGTCAGCCAGTTCCTCGGAGGTGGGGTCCGGCACGATCGCGCAGTCGCCGTAGGCCAGCACCCGATCGGACAGACACATCAGGAAGATGCTCGACACCGTCGACACGCCCGGCTGGGTCTTGATGATCTCGAAGGCCGGCCGCACGGTGTGGGCGGTGGTGTGGGCGGCCCCGGACACCATGCCGTCGACGATGTCGTTGTGCACCAGCATGGTGCCGAAGTACGAGACGTCGTGGATGGTCTCCCGAGCCTGCTCCAGGGTGATGCCCTTCTTCTTGCGGATTTCGGCGTACTGCTCGGCGAACTTTTCGCACAACTCGCTGGTGCGTGGGTTGATGACCGTCGCCCCGGCGAGGTCGACCCCGAGTTCGGCTGCGCGGGAACGGACTTGGGACTCATCACCAAGGATGGTCAGCTCAGCGATGTCCCGGCGCAACAGCCGGCCGGCGGCCTGCAGGATGCGGTCGTCGTCGCCCTCGGGCAGCACGATGCGCTTGCGGTCCGACCGCGCCCGCTCCATCAACTGATAGGCGAACATCTGCGGCGTCGTCACCGTCGGGATCGGGATGGCGCTCAGCCGCTCCAGCAGGTTATTCATGTCGACGTGCCGCTCCATCAACTGCAGCGCGGTGTCGATCTTGCTTTCCGAGTTCGCCGTCACCCGGCCCCGGGTGTAGGCGACCGCGCTGGCCGTCGCGAAGGTGCCCAACTCGGTGCCGATGATCGGTAGCCGCAGGCCCAGACCGGTGACCAGCCGCGCGACTTCGCGGTCCAGCGGCAGCCCGCCGTTGAGGATGAGCGTCGAGATCGACGGAAACCCTTCGGCCGCATGCGCACTGGCCACCGCAAGAATGACGTCCGAGCGATCACCCGGAGTGATGACGGCGCTGGCTTCTCTGAGCCGTTCGAGGACGTGCTCGGTCGTCATGCTCGCGACCATCACATGCAACACCTCTCTGCCCAGCAGGGAGGGATCGCCGTGGACCAGGACGCCGTCCAGCGCGGTCATCAGTTCGCCGACGGTCGGAGCCACCAGCAGCGGCTCCTCGGGGATCACATAGACCGTGGTGCCCAGGTGGGCGCAGGCCTCGGCCACCGCCTCCAGTTGCGCGGGATTGCAGCGGTTGGCGACCACGGCGGCGGTATGCGCGTGCTGGGCGGACAGCTCGACCATGCAGAGTTCGATCGCCTGCGCGATCTCCTGGGGACTGCGGTCGAAACTACGGACCGACAGCACCACCGGCGCACCGAGGTTCACCGCGATGCGGGCGTTGACGCTCAGTTCGGTGGGCGTGGCCACGTCGGTGAAGTCCGAGCCGATGATCACCATCGCGTCGCACTTCGATGCCACCGCGTGGTAGCGGCCGACGATGTCGGAGATCGCACCGTCGAGGTCCTCGTGCAGCCGCTGGTAGCCGACCCCGATGCACTCGTCGTAGGACAGTCCCGCGTTGCTCTGGGGCAGCAGCAGCTCCAGGACGTAGTCGCGGTCCTCACGACGGGTGATGGGCCGGAAGACCCCGACCCTGGGCACCAGGGCGGCCAGCCGATTGACGATTCCCAGGGCGACGGTGGATTTGCCGGATTCGCCTTCGGCGGAGGCGACGTAGATCGACGTGGGGCCCGTTGCGACGGCCGGGCCATCCGAGATTGGGTCAGTCACGACGACAGCATCCCTCAGGTGGGGCCTGTCGGACTCGGGTTTAGGACAGTTTGCGCAACCGCGGGAGCAGATCCCGCTCGAACAACTCCAGGAACCTGCGCTGATCGTGGCCCGGGGCGTGGAAAACGAGGTGGTTGAGGCCGTAGCCCACGTAGTCGGCCACCTTCTCGACCGCCTCGTCGGGATCGGATGAGACGATCCAGCGCCGCGCCACCTGCTCGATGGGCAGTTCGTCGGCCAGCCGCTCCATCTCCATCGGGTCGTCGACGCTGTGCTTCTGCTCCGCGGTGAGCGACAGCGGCGCCCAGAACCGGCAGTTCTCGAGCGCGAGTTCGGGATCGGTGTCGTAGGAGATCTTGATCTCGATCATCCGGTCGATCGTCTCGACGTCCCGGCCGGCGGCCTCCGCGCCCGCTCGCACCGCCGGCATCAACTGGTCGGCGTAGAGCTCGCGGCCCTTGCCAGAGGTGCAGATGAACCCGTCGCCCGCGCGGCCGGCGTACTTGGCCACCACCGGACCGCCGGCGGCGATGTACACCGGCACGCCGCCGTCGGGAACGTCATAGATGGAGGCGCCCTTGAGGTGGTAGTACTCGCCGTCGAAGTCGGTCCGCTCACCGCGCCACAGCTCGCGCATGAGTTTGACCGACTCGCGCAGCCGGGCGAAACGCTCCTTGAAGTCCGGCCACTCGCCGGTGAACCCGGTGGCAATCTCGTTGAGCGCCTCGCCGGTGCCCACGCCGAGGAACACCCGGCCCGGGTACAGGCAGCCCATGGTGGCGAACGCCTGGGCCATCACGGCGGGATTGTACCGGAAGGTGGGCGTGAGCACGGACGTGCCCAGGGTGATCCGCTTCGTCCGTTCGCCGACGGCCGTCAGCCACGACAGCGCGAACGGCGCGTGCCCACCCTCATGCCGCCACGGCTGGAAGTGATCGCTGACCGACGCGCTGTCCATTCCGTGTTCCTCGGCGAGCACGCCGAGCTCGACAAGTTCACGAGGCCCGAACTGCTCGGCCGACGCCTTGTATCCCAGCTTCAAGTCCGCCATGGCTTAGTTCTACCGCACTAAGCTCGACCGATGCCCCCCGCCCTGACGCGTGTCACCGAGCGGATACATGTGGCGCATACGCCCCTGGTGAACTGGACGCTGGTCACCGGCGACTCGCGCGTGATGCTGATCGACGCCGGTTATCCGCGTGACCGCGCCGACGTCCTCGCTTCGCTGACGTCCCTGGGATACGGACCCGCCGACGTCACCGCCATCCTGCTGACCCACGCCCACATCGACCACCTGGGCACCGCGATCTGGTTCGCCCAGACCCACAGCACCCCGGTCTACTGCCACGGCACCGAGGTCGACCACGCCAAACGTGAATACCTCGAACAGGTTTCGCCCGCGGAACTAGTGACCCACCTGTGGAAGCCACGATGGTTGCGCTGGTCGGTGGAGGTGGTCGGCAAAGGCGGTCTGGTGCGCGACGGAATACCCACCGCCCGGCCCCTGACGCCGGAGATCGCCGCGACACTGCCCGGCCGGCCGCAGGCCCTGCCCACCCCGGGGCACACCCGGGGGCACTGCTCCTATCTGGTCGACGGCGTCCTGGTAACCGGCGACGCGCTGGTCACCGGCCATCCGCTTTCGACCGTCCGCGGCCCGCAGTTGCTGCCGGCCATCGCCAATCACGACCAGGCGCAGTGCGTGCGAAGCCTGTCGGTGCTCGCGACGGCCGGCACCGAGACGCTCATCCCGGGCCACGGCGACGTCTGGATCGGTCCGATCGCCGAGGCGGTGCAGCGGGCCACCGCCACCAGCTCCGCCTAGAGTTCTGAACCGTGGACAACATCAGAGGCAAAACGATCGCGATCACCGGCGCAGCCCGCGGCATCGGCTTCGCGACCGCCAAAGCGCTGCTGGCACGCGGTGCCCGGGTCGTCATCGGGGACCGCGACGTGGCCCTGGGCGAGTCGGCGGTGGCCAAGCTCAGCAACCTCGGTCCGGTGTCAGGCTACCCCCTCGACGTCGCCGACCCGGAGTCGTTCGCGGCGTTCCTGGACAAGGCCCGGGCCGACGGCGGGGGTCACATCGACGTCTTGATCAACAATGCCGGCGTCATGCCCGTCGGCCGGTTTCTGGACCATACCGAGCAGACCATCCGCTCGGCGATCGAGGTGAACTTCTACGGAGTCATCAACGGGTGCCGGCTGGTGTTGCCCGAGATGGTCAAACGGCGCCGCGGGCACATCGTCAACGTCGCCTCCCTCGCCGGCATGCTGGCGGTTCCCGGGCAGGCGCTCTATGCGGGAACGAAATTCGCGGTCGTGGGCTTCTCGACGGCGCTGGCCGACGAGTACGCCCCGCAAGGCGTCGATGTCAGTTGCGTGATGCCGACGTTCACCAACACCGAATTGATCAGCGGCACCGCCACCGGCGGGATGACGGCACCCGTCGAGCCCGAGGAGATCGCGGCAGCAGTGGTCAAGACCCTGGACAAGCCGAAAACCATTGTCTCGGTACCGTATTCGCTACGTTTCATCGCCGCCGCGACGGCCTTCCTTCCGCCCCGCGGCCGGCGCTGGCTGTCGGCGAAGACCGGGACCGCACGGGTGTTCCTGGATTTCGACACCTCCGCCCGCGCCGCCTACGAGAAGCGTGCGCAGTCGGCCACCGGCGTGGTGGAGACCTCCGAGTAGCCACCTGCCGCGAGAGTGCGCGTCGGCGCAGTGACACGCCGATTCTCGCGTGCATGAAGCGCACAGCGGTTGTCCACAAGGGGTGGCTCGTGAACTGCACAGCGGTGGAACGCATCTGGCGTGGCGTCTACAGCAGCGGCCCGGCCGATGACGCCCGTAAACTGCGAGGCCTGGACCTGTCGTGCGGCGAGGTGGTCGCGATCTGTCTGGGCACCGCAGCATCAGCCCATGGGTTCGACACCGAAGACACCGGTGAACTGCGGCATGGCATTCGGGAGTCGACGCTCTGCGCAGGGACAGGGAGAAATTCGCCGCGATCCAGGAGCTCGGCTGGACAGTGATACCGATCGTGGGCAAAATGCTCACCTTGGACGGCGTGTTGGCGGGCCGACACGCACGCTCGCCCCGGGGGCGATTACGTCAGCACCTTCTCGAACGCCAGCGCCGTGAAATGCGGCTCCGGCGTCCGTGCCTGCGGCAGCCGGGTGTAGCCCGCAGCCGTGTAGAGCGCCTCGGCCTCGGGTTGCCGGGTTCCGGTGGTGAGGTAGATGCGGCGGTAAGCCTGCGCGGCGATCCGGGCCTCGAGTTCAGCCAGCAGGAGGCGGCCGAAGCCGCGCTGCCGGTAGCGCCGGTCGGTCCAAATCCGTTTCAGCTCAGCGGTTTGGGCGCCATCGAACCGGCAGAACGCCCCACCGGTGACCGGCAATCCGTCGAGCAGCCCGATCAGCATTCCGCCGTGCGGCGGGGCGAAGGCGTCCGCCGGATGGCCGCGCAGCCAGCGCAGCACGCCCTCCTCCGTCCCGTCGTACCGGGTCGCGTACTCCACGGCGAGTTCGGCGATCAGCGGCTCGGCCAGCTCATCGTCCTGCCGGACGTCGACGAATCGCAGCACCACTACCTCAGCACCGGCCGCGCCAGCCCCGGCCGGAATGCCTCCAACGCGGCGACCGCGTCGGCCAGCGTCTGCGGGTCCAGCACGTAGGGTTCGTCGTCGGCGCCGAATCCCACTAGCAGAGCAGCGAATTCGAGCACCACCTCGTCGTTGGCCTCGTCGAGGGTGATCCAGATCCGGGTCACCGGCTCGATGTCATCGTCGCCGAACTGCGCTGCCGACGGCGGGTAGAACCAACTGACGACGTCGGTGTTGTCGGTGTCCAGGTCGGTGTCCAGGACCCAGCCGCGGGGGGTCAGCCAGTCGTCGATATCGCCGACCGCGTCTTCGACCGTGCCGAGGCGATCCTCGAACTCCGAGGCCGGAAGCCAACTCTCATCCCGGGCGGACTGACGCTTGCGGCGCCGGGCCTTCTTGGCGTCGGACTGACGTGACATCAGCTCAGCGCGCGGTCCAGATCGGCGATGAGGTCGTCGGTGCCTTCCAGTCCGATGGAGATGCGCACCACCCCGTCGCCCAGTCCGATGGCCGCGCGCCCCTCCGGCCCCATCGCGCGGTGTGTCGTGGTAGCCGGGTGGGTGATCAACGTCTTGGCATCGCCGAGGTTGTTGGAGATGTCGATGACGGTCAGCTTGTCGAGCACCTCGAAAGCGCGGTCCTTGCCCCCGCCCTCGGGGGCGTCGAGTTCGAAGGTGACGACGGTTCCGCCGCCACTCATCTGCCGCTTGGCCAGGTCGTACTGCGGATGCGACGGCAGGAACGGGTAACGCACCCACCGCACCCCCGGATGGTCCTCCAGGAACTGCGCCACCCGCTGCGCGGAACGGTTGCTGTAGTCGACCCGAACCGACAGCGTCTCAAGGCCTTTCAGCAACACCCAGGCGTTGAACGGGCTCAGCGCCGGGCCGGTGTGGCGCATCAGCGTCTGCACCGGGCCGTCGATGTACTCCTTGGAGCCCAGGATCGCTCCACCCAGCACCCGGCCCTGGCCGTCGATGTGTTTGGTTCCGGAGTAGATCACCACGTCAACGCCCAGCGGGATACCCTGCTGGAGCAGCGGGGTGGCGAAGATGTTGTCCAGCACCACTTTCGCGCCGGCGGCGTGCGCCATCTCCGACACCGCGGCGATGTCGACCAGCGACTGCATCGGATTGGACGGCGTTTCGAAGAACACCGCCGCGGTGGGCTGGCTCAGCGCCTGCTCCCACTGGTCGAGGTCCTCGCCGTCGACGAAGACCGTCTCCACGCCCCAGCGGGGCAGGATTTCGTTGCACACGACAAAGCACGAGCCGAACAGACTGCGGCCGGCCACCAGTCGGTCGCCGGCACCGAGCAACGCACCGAGTCCGGTGAACACCGCCGACATTCCCGACGCGGTGGCAAACGCCGCCTCCGCGCCTTCGATCAGCCGCAGGCGTTCCTCGAACACCGAGATGGTGGGATTTCCGTAGCGGGAGTAGACATAGCGGTCGATCTCGCCGGTGAAGGCCTTCTCCGCCTGGCCGGCCGACTCGTATACGTAGCCCGAGTTCAGGAAGATCGCCTCGGAGGTCTCATCGAAACCGGAGCGCAGCAGACCGCCGCGCACCCCGATGGTGGCCTGGCTGACACCGTCGGGCAGCGGCTTGGGAATGCGGACCGACGGGATCTCGCCGTCGGTCATGTCTGCTTCCAGGGCAGACCCTCCGCGCGCCAGCCGGAGGTGCCGCGGTGCCCCTGATCGTCGATCTGGCCTTCGAAGCCGTCGAGCATGTTGAACGACGGACCGATCCCGGCCGCGGTGGCCGTCTCGGCGGCGGGGATGGAACGGTTGCCCGATCGGCACAGGAAGATCACCGGACGCTCTCCGGTGATGCCGGCGGCCATCAGGTCGGCCACGAAGCTGTCGTTGCGCTGGCCGTTGCTGTGGGTCCATTCGACGAAGACGACCGGACGCGCCAGGCTGGACAGGTCGGGCACGCCCACCCACTTCCATTCGGCGTCGGTGCGCACGTCGACGAGCACAGCAGTGGGATCCTCGCTGAGCAGCGCCCAGCTTTCCTGCGGGGTGATATCTCCGGCGTAGCTCACGGTTGTGAGTCTGTCATACGCGCGTGCTGATCGGCCTGGCTCGGCGGGCTACCGCGGACTTGGCGAGCACACCTTCCAGGTGCCGTTCTCGCGGACGAACGTCATCGGCTGGCTCAGCTTGTCGTCGGGCTTCTTCTCGAAGAAATAGACCACCGTGGCGGTCGCCTGGTCGCCGGTGATCGCGAAATTCTTCATGTCGTCGACGAACCGGTTGCCCTTGGTGTTCTTGGACTGCCGCTGATCGGAGAGCACCTGGGATTCGGTGCCCTGCTGAGCCGCACAGGTGTAAGTGCGGAAGTCGGCGTAGCTCTCGCGCTGTAGCGCGTCGTTCTGCGCGATGGCGGCGCGAACGACCAGGCCGTCGTCGGGAACCTTGTCGGTGCGGAAGAACTTCAGCGCCCAGATGGCACCCATCGCGAAGATGACGATCGTCGCGGCCAGCACGATCGGCAGGATGCTGGACCGGTCTTCATCAGGTTCGGTCATAGCTGGAAAGGATAGGCGGTGGTTTCGGACGGCGGGGTTCCTCAGCGCTCCGGCCAGTGCCAGGCCGGCTCGTCGAGCATGCCCTGACCTTCGACCACCGTCCGGCCGTCCTCCTTGAGCAGGCGCAGCAGTGCGATGTCGCCGGCCGCGTGCTCGCGCAGTGCGTCGACCAACGGGGCGGCGTGGGTGACGACGACGATCTGTGACCCCCCGCAGGCACGGCTGATCAGCGCCGCCAGTGCCGGCAGGAGATCGGGGTGCAGACTGGCCTCGGGCTCGTTGAGGACCGTCAGTTCGGCCGGCCGCGGCGACAGCAGCGCGGCCACCCACAGCAGGTAACGCAGTGTGCCGTCGGACAATTCGGCGGCCGCCAGCGGCCGCAGCATCCCCGGCTGCGTCAGAGCCAGCTCGAACAGGACATCGCGGCAGTTGATCTCCACCCGGCTGCCCGGGAACGCGGCGTCCACCGACTCGGCCAGCGCCTCGGCGTCCCCGACCTCGGCGATGGTCTGCCAGGCGGCCGCGAGGTCGGCCCCGTCATGGTTCAAAACCATTGTGCGCGTGCCGATCCGGGGTGAGCGCGCCGGCGCCGCGCCGTCGGTGCGCACATGGTCGTAAAACCGCCAGGAGCGCATTCGCTCGCGCAGACCGAGCAGTTCGATCGCCTCCCGCGGCTCGGCGATCTCGCTGAGCATGCTGTCGTAGGGCCGCAGCGACGTGCTCGCGATGCGCCAGTTGCCGTCGTCGTCGCGCAGCCGGGCCGTCTGACCAGCCCGGTCGGCGATCAGCCCCGAGGGCCGCAGCCACGGCCCCGCCCACACCGCCTCGGCCTTGATCTCCGGGTCCAGGCCGAAGGCGGTTTGACTGATCATCGGCATGCCGAGGTCGACGGCGTAGCCGCAGTTCTCCCCGGCGAATCCCAGCTTCAGGCTCGCCGGGCCGGTGCGCCCGGGGCCGGCCCACATCGTCGACGCCAACCCGCCCTCCCGGGCCAGTGCGTTGACCGCACCATTGCGGGCCATATCGGCGAGCAGCCGAAGCGAGCGGTACAGGGTGGACTTCCCGCTGCCATTGGGGCCGGTCACCACGGTGCACCGGCGCAGCGGCACCACCAGATGGCGCAACGACCGGTAGTTCGCCACGGCCAGGGTGTCCAACACACCCCCGACCCTATCCACGGGCAATGATGTCGGAATGCATCGCGCACCCGAGCCCCGCCCGACCGTCTGGGACCGCGTCGGCGCACTGGTATCCGGCCCCCGCTCCTGGGCGCTGGCGCTGCTGGTGGCCGTCATCGGCGGCGCGCTGCTCGGCCTGATCCCGCAGACCGGCGCCGACCAGCAGGCGCCGGTCGTGCTGCCGCCGACCGCCGAGTCGGCGCGGGTGGCCGCACTGGTAAAGCAGTTCCCGGGTGGGGACACCGCCCCCGTGCTGCTGGTGATCAGCCGCAGCGACGGCTCGGACCTCTCACCGGAGGATCTCGCCGCCGCCCAGCAGGCCCGCGACCGGATGACCGGCCTGAGCGGCGTCGCTCCCGGACCGCCGATTCCGCTGATGCCTTCCGCCGACGCGAAGGCGGCGCTGGCACCGCTCGCGCTCAAGTCGGATCTGAACGGCTTCGAGTTGTCCGACACCGTCAAGGCCTTGCGCGAGGCCGCCCGCAGCGGCCTGCCGCCGGGCGTGGTGGCCAGCGTCACCGGCGGGCCGGCGTTCGGCGCGGACATCGCCAACTCGTTCTCCGGCGCCAACGTCACCCTGCTCGCGGTCACCGGTGCCGTGGTGGCGCTGCTGCTGATCGCCACCTACCGCTCGCCGGTGCTGTGGCTGGTGCCGCTGCTGGTGATCGCCTTCGCCGACCGGATCGCGGCGGTGGTGGGCGCGGCGGTGGCCGAGGCCAGCGGCCTGGGAGGCGACGGTTCCACCTCGGGGATCACCAGCGTGCTGGTGTTCGGTGCGGGGACGAACTATGCGCTGCTATTGATATCTCGCTACCGGGAGGAATTGCGCCGCAACAGTAATCACCGCGAAGCGCTGCGCACCGCGGTCCGCTGGGCCGGGCCCGCGATCGTGGCCAGCAATGCCACCGTGGTGCTGGCACTGCTGACCCTGCTGCTGGCGAAGTCGCCCACCACCCGCAGCCTCGGCGTGCAGGCCGCCGCCGGCCTGTTGATGGCGGCGATCTTCGTGCTGCTGGTGCTGCCGCCGCTGCTGGCGTTGTTCGGCCCGAAGTTGTTCTGGCCCTTCATCCCGCACGCCGGAGGCGAGGACCTCACCACCACCGGAGCCTGGCACCGGGTCGCGGACTGGGTGTCGGGCCACGCCGGCCGGGTGGCCAGCGTGTCGATCCTGACCCTGGCGGTGCTGGCCACCGGCATCATCGGCACCCCGATCGGTCTGTCGCTGATCGACCAGTTCCGGGTCAAAGCCGACTCGGTCACCGGGTTCCAGATCCTGGCCCAGCACTTCCCCAGCGGTCAGACCGACCCCACCCGGGTCATCGCCCGCACCGAGAACACCGATGCGGTCGCCGCCGCCATCCAAGCCACCCCCGGCATCGCCTCGGTGCAACCAGCCGGCGTGTCCGACACCGGGCTGACCCAGTGGCAGGTCATCCTCAACGCCGCCCCCGCGACGCCCGAGGCATTCGACACCGTTGACGCACTACGGGATTCAGTGCACACCGCCGACCCGGACGGGCTCGTCGGCGGCACCGACGCACAGGCGCTGGACACCAAACGGACCGCCGTGCGAGACCAGAAGGTCATCATCCCGGCGATCCTCATCGTCGTGCTGGCGGTGCTCTACCTACTGCTCCGGGCGGCGCTGGCGCCGCTGGTGCTGATCGGCACGACCGCGCTGTCCACCCTGGCCGCGCTCGGCATGGGCAGCTGGGTGAGCATCCATCTGCTCAAGTTCCCCGCTCTGGACAACACCACCCCGCTGTTCGCGTTCCTGTTCCTGGTGGCCCTCGGCGTCGACTACACCATCTTCCTGGTGAGTCGGGCCAAGGAGGAGACGCCGCTGTGGGGAACCCGGGGCGGCATCGTGCGCGCCGTTTCCGCCACCGGTGCGGTGATCACCAGCGCGGGGCTGGTGCTGGCGGCGGTGTTCTGCGTACTGGGGGTGCTGCCGTTGATCGCGTTAACGCAACTGGGCATCATCGTCGGCCTGGGCATCCTGCTGGACACGTTCGTCGTGCGCACCGTCGTGATCCCGGCGCTGTTCACCCTGATCGGCCCGAGGATCTGGTGGCCGGCGTTCCGGCCTGACGACATCGAGCGAACCGATGAATTTCCTACGCCGGCGATGGGTCTTGCTCGCGCCGGTCGAACACCCCGGCACGAACGAGAAACAGCACGCTGACGATCAGCACCCACAACGGGAATGCGAGCGTCAGCCACATGCTGCTCTCACCGCCGAGTATCAGTGTCAGCGCCATCAGGTAGGTGGCGAACGTCAGCCATCGGGGCATCAGCCCGGTGCGCAGCCAGATGGTGGCCAGCGACATCATGAACACCGCCGCCATCTTCAGCGCGTAGGTCTTGGACAGCTTCATCAGCAGCATCTGGCCGAACACCCCGACGCCGGAACCCGCCGACGCCGAACCCAGGTAGTGGCTGGCGCCGGCCAGACCGGCACCCACCGCCGAAGATGCGAACATCATCGCCAGGAACAACAGGCCGCTGCCCAGAGTCACGGTTGAGAAGAACTTGTCCTCGTAGCGGCCGAGGTTGGCCCGCACCACCCCGATGAACCACAAGAACGAGATCCCCGCGAACGGCATGATCTCCGATGCCAGCCGGATCTTCCCGCTCCCGGTGTCCAGCCACTGCGAACCGGGCTGGGCGCCCTCGGGTAGCGACGTGCGGATCAGGATGATCGTCGCGGCGAACAGCACCGCGAACAACACACCGGCCAGAGCGGCGGCGCGCGGCGTGGTGAGATTGCGCAGTGGGCGGGATCGCTCTTCGGCCATCCGGCCATGATCTCATTTGGCGGCCTCCGCCGACGGGGCACGCTTGTCGGCCTCCGCCGACGGGGCAAACTTGTCGGCCTCCGCCGACGGGGCAAACTTGTCGGCCTCCGCCGACGGGGCAAACTTGTCGGCCTCCGCCGACGGGGCACGCCGACTCAGGGCTGGCCGGGCAGCAACTCCACCATCAACCCGTTGGCCTCGGCTAGCAGGCTGCCGTCCGGATCGGTGAGTTCGGCGTTGACGAACGTCTTGCGGCCCTCCACCTTCGACGCCCAGCCGCGCATCGTCAGCGGGATGCCGATCGGGGTGACGTTGCGGTAGTCGACATGCAGGAAAGCGGTGCGGCTGATCGGCCGGTTGATCGAGTGGATGACGATGCCGCACATCACGTCGAACATCATCGCGACCATACCGCCGTGCACGGCGTTGTTCCCGCCGACGTGGTAGCGGCTGTACTGCACGTGTACATCGACGCCGTCGGGGCCGAATTGCCTTATCTGCCAGGGCGGCATCATCACGTTACCCGCACCGGGGAGACTCGCGACGCGGCCGGCGGGCGCATCGCCGCGTTCGACCTCGGCCTGCGCGAGGTACGCGATCAGGTCCTCCACCCGGTCGGCTGCGGCGTTCCAATCGGCGGCATCGGCGGACACCGAAAGGTCCTGTACGCGCCGCATGGCGGTGACGAACCGACCGAAACCAGCCGGCTCGTCGAGCACCTGGAAAGGCGGGAAGCCGCCGTGCTGGTCATAGTCAGGATCGAGCTCGTGCGGATCCTGTTCAGGCACGGGCAGCCAGGATGTCGCGGCGCACGATGGTCTGATCCCGCCCCGGGCCGACCCCGATACACGAAACCGGTGCTCCGGCAAGCTCTTCCAGCCGCAGCACGTAGTCCCGCGCCTTCGCCGGCAGGTCATCGAATTCCCGCGCTCCGGAGATGTCCTCCCACCAGCCGGGAAGTTCCTCGTAGAGCGGGACCGCACGGGCGATGTCGCTCTGGGTCATCGGCATGTCGTCGGTGCGCTTGCCGTCGACGGTGTAGCCGACGCAGACCGGCACGGTCTCCAGACTGGAAAGCACGTCAAGCTTGGTCAGGAAGTAATCGGTGATGCCGTTGACGCGGGTGGCGTAGCGCGCGATCACGGCGTCGAACCAGCCGCAGCGCCGCGCCCGCCCGGTGGTGACGCCGACCTCCCCGCCGGTCTTGGACAGATAGGCGCCGTTCTCGTCGAACAGTTCGGTCGGGAACGGACCCGACCCCACCCGGGTGGTGTAGGCCTTGAGGATTCCCAGCACCGTGGTGATGCGGGTCGGCCCGATGCCGGATCCGACGGCCGCTCCACCCGCCGTCGGATTCGACGACGTCACATAGGGATACGTGCCGTGGTCGACGTCGAGCAGGGTGCCCTGAGAGCCCTCGAGCAGCACGGTCTCGCCGCGCTCCAGGGCACTGTTGAGCAGCAGCCTGGTATCGGCGACACGGTGCGCGAAACCCTCGGCCTGAGTCAGCAGCGCATCGGTGATCTCGTTGGCGTTCAACGCTTTTCGGTTATAAATCTTGACAAGCACCTGGTTTTTGAACTCCAGCGCCGCGCCGATTTTGGCGGCCAGCAGTTCGGGATCGCGGACGTCGGCGACGCGGATCCCGATGCGCGCGATCTTGTCCTGATAGCAGGGTCCGATGCCGCGACCGGTGGTGCCGATCTTCCTGCTGCCCAGATAGCGCTCGGTGACCTTGTCGATCGCGACGTGGTAGGGCATCAACAGATGGGCGTCCGCGGAGATCAGCAGCCCGGAGGTGTCCACCCCGCGCTCCTCCAGGCCGCTCAGTTCCATTAGCAGCACGCCCGGGTCGACTACGACGCCGTTGCCGATGACGTTGGTGACACCCGGGGTGAGGATGCCCGACGGGATGAGGTGCAACGCGAAGTTGTCCCCGGTGGGCAGAACGACGGTGTGGCCGGCGTTGTTGCCACCCTGGTAGCGCACCACCCATTGGACGCGACCACCGAGCAGGTCGGTCGCCTTTCCTTTGCCCTCGTCGCCCCATTGAGCGCCGATGAGCACGACTGCCGGCATGGCTAACCCCGCTCCGCTCCTGGCTTACTGTGTCTCAGCCGGGGACATACGTTATCCGAGCGCAGCGCAGGAGTGTCGGAGAAGATGAACACCCACATGAATTCACCGATCACCGTGCTGTTGTTCGGGGACTCGCCGCAACCCCGCGCGCTGTCCGCGCTGCCCGCGGTGCCGGCCGATGCAGCCTCCGGAATCGACGAGGCAGCCCGCGCCGCCCGCCGCCTGGTGGTCGCCGGATCGGATGCCGACCTCGCGGCGGTGCTGTCCCGGTTGATGCGCACCGACAGCCTCGACGTCGAGGTCGCCCACGTCGCCCCCGGGCCGCGCAGCTGGCTGGCCGCGCGGCGGGCGGTGTCCGGTTCGGCCCGCCGGGTCCCGCTGATTCGCGACGACACCGGCACCGCTCTGGTCGGGACCGCCCTGTGGCTGCCGCCGCAGGACGGGGCCGCGCTGCACGGCGAGGCGGTGGTCGACGACACCGTGCTGTTCGACGGCGACGTCGCCGGGGTGCGCATCGAACCGACGGCGGAGATGCCGGGGTTGCGCGCCGCGGTCCTGGCCCGGCCAGGACGGGGGGCACCGGTCCTGGCCCGGCCAGGACGGGGGGCAGCGGTGCTGGGCAGCCCCCGGCGACGCTGGGTGGCGGGCCGGGCCGCCCAGTTGGGTACGACGGGCGCACAGGTGGTGCGCGACGGCGTGCCCGGGGCGCGGCCGGTGAAGCGGTCGACGTTCTACCGGCACACCACCGGCTGGCTCCGGGTGAGCTAGCTTTCTAGGCCGTGGCGCGCACAGCAGCCCGCCGGAACCGCACCCGAGTCCCGTTGCGCGGCACCAGAACCGGGGCGGCCCGCCACGGCCTAGAA
>Ga0194055_10001336_pt1 | contig 20105 bp, 3 predicted proteins | sample SepL449m_MetaG_FD_155482 | JGI IMG/M metagenome (GOLD analysis project Ga0194055, IMG submission 155482) | Anoxic zone freshwater microbial communities from boreal shield lake in IISD Experimental Lakes Area, Ontario, Canada - Sep2016-L442-9m | ecosystem: Environmental > Aquatic > Freshwater >...
TGGTCGAAGCCAGAACACCACCTGTGAAGTTTTCTTGGAAGGCAAAGAATGCATCCACGATATTAAGGTTGGAATCGAAGAGAGAAACTTGAGGGCCACCACCAGGGCCTGCTGCAGTAAGCAGGTACGGAGGATAGGTGTTGGTAACACTATTAAATGCACCAAGAGCCGCACCAACCCGCACCCCACCAGTAAAGCCAGAACCAAAAGGTTCAAGCCTAGAAGTAGCACCATTGCCAAAGTAGATAGCTACCGAACCAGTTGGACCAGAACCTGTACCTGTATATATATCCGCAAGTTTATCGCCATCGAGATCACCAGAACCAACAAAGACGCCACACAAGAAAGAAGGATCGAAGGCAAAGAAACTTTGTATGGAATTAGCAGTTCCGTTTGATATCTGCCAAACCTGAACATGAGGTCCACCACCTTGGGCTGCACCCGTGATGATTTCATCTTTCCCATCGCCGGTACGATCGCCTGCAGCAACATTAACGCCCAGATTAAACTCGGGAGCATAAGCAAAGAAATCAACCAGTTGGCTTTGGTTATTGATTGCTGCAAAGTTTGCATTACCTGCGAAAGCAATAACACGAGGGCCGCCGCCAGCACCAGCGCCAACGATGATATCATCCAAGGCATTTCCAGAAGCGGACACATCGCCGTTGATGTTACCCGTAGCAAGCGTGATACCACCAGTAAAGCCGGGTTCGAAAGCAAAGAATCCTGATTGAACTGTGGCATAAGGAACACCAGCGGTAATAGTCCAGATAACAACATGAGGACCACCGCCTGGGCCTGCCGCGGTGATAAGATCAGGATTACCATCGCCGTTGACATCGCCGATTGCGGTTCGAACACCACCAGTAAAGCTGGTATCGTAAGCAAAGAAGGAGAAGCCTGAACCATCAGCAAAGCTAATTTTAACAATAGGGCCACCGCCCGAATCAGTGGAAACAGCAAAGAACTTATTAGGGTTTTGCGACTTGGCTGCAACAGTTGAGCTGATAGTTTGAATATTAGTGATTTGAATCACCACATCATTACCACCAGTAAGCGAAGCGATGCCGTTCGCTGCAATGTTGCCTGTGTAACTAATTTGGAAAGTAGCAACATCAGTTCCATTTGGCATATTTACCGTAAAGGTGGAATTTTGAGTAAGTGCTCTTCCACCAACAGTTACAAAGTTTCCTGTAACCGCATCAGTGCCATCGTTGGAAATGATTCCAAAAGCATTACCGATAGCAACATTTGCATCAGGGGTGAAAGCTACATCCAAGATACCATTTACATTATTGTTGGTAAGGCGCACAATACCAGTAACATTCACTTGGTCATAAAGATTGAATGCAACAGAACGAATATCAACCTTATAAGTGCTCTGAATGCTTAGGTTACCTTGAAGATTAAGCACACCAATAGCAGTGGATAAATCCCCTGGAGAAAGTTTCCCGTTGGGAAGGACATTAACTGCGCCGAGGGTACCTTTAGTACCGCCTAGAAGGCCATTCCCTGCAACATTGGTAACGGTAGCAGCGTTGATCTTGGCGTTTTCGAAGAAGAAGTTACCATTCTCAATGGTCGTGACAAGGCCAGCGGTATTTGCAGAGCTATCGGTGTTAAGGAACACGGAGCCAGTGCCCTGCTTACGGAGACTTATATCTGTTGGTAAGGTGATGATGTTACCGGGAGGAAAGCCAACTGAAACAGTAATATTAGCGATGGCAGAAGCCCCAGTTCCACTACCACTAATAAAAGAAATAAGCGGTGGGCTGCTATAGCCAGAACCTTGATTAGTTATCGCAACTGAAACAACATTTGCAGAAGCTCTTACAGAAGCCCCAGTTCCAGTCCCCCCGGTGACGGTAAGGAAATTAGTAAAAGTATACCCCGTACCAGCAGCAGTTAAATTAAGAGAAGTAATTCCGCCCGCCGCATCAACAGAAAGAACTACAGCAGCAGCGCTAGAATTACCAAAGAAATCCGTAAGCGTAACAGCATCATTAACAACATATGCAGTGCCGGGGACGCGAATACGGGTTATAGCAGCGATACCTAAAAGGGAAGTAGCAGTGGCCCCGGAACCGCCTCCTCCAGTAATTACAACCGTTGGGGGAGAGGTATACCCCGTGCCACCATCAGTAATGAGAATAGCAGAAATAGCGGATTGAACAACAGTTTGCACACTAACTTCACCGTTCAAGAAAACATTACCGCCCCCGGTACCCGCACCAATCACATTATTTATCGGAATAATACTACTGGGATTGGTAGAAGAAGGATAGGGAGAAAGCTGACTGTCATTAGCGTATCGTTGAATCTGAGTTCGCCCATTAATGGTAAGAGAAAAAGCGTTGTTATTAATCTGGCCAATAGTGGTTCCAACCTGGCTATTAGTATTAACAACAGTATTAGCAACAAGGGAGGTAATACCTGGGCCAAAATCAAGAGTCCTAGCACCAGTAAGATTAAAAAACCCAGCAACCCTGCGTTCAGCAGGGCCCCTTACATTTAAATTAGACGAACTAGTTAAAATATCTGTGGAACTATTGCCTAATTGCAAAAAGCCAATGTTATTAATATTATTTTGAGCAGAAATAGTATTCACATCACCGGTAATTGCAAAATTATTAACATCATTAGAAACTTGAAAATTATTAGTAACAGTAAAATTACCTTGTATAGAAACAGTTCCAGTAAGTTCAATCAAAGAAGAGGTAAAACCATTTGCAATAGTCCCAAAGAACATATCAAAGCCAGAAAGATTACCAAAAACAGTAACATCCCCAGCACGATAAATATGTAAAGATTCATTAAAATTACCAACATAAGAAGCCATGGCAATATTTCCAGTAACTATTGCACTAGAAGCTCCAGGGCCACCAGCATTCAATGAAAATGTATTTCCATTATTTACTACAGAAGAAAGAACAATAGATCCAGTCGTGAAAGGAAGAATCTGATTTCCTGCACGCAAACTAAATCTGCTAGAATTCGGATAACCAAAAATATTGAGGATATTAGAAGTTTGATCTGTGGAAAAACCAAGATCAAGAAAATCAACAATTGCAACAGAACTCAAATAAGTATTTAAGAAAGTACTACTATTGGTTGAAATATCATCAAAAATAATATTGGTATTATTGGTATAAACTCTAGCTGCAAGATTAGTAATACCTGTGATAGGAGTAGTATCAACCCCGCCATTAAAAATAAAGAAATCCATCAAACCAGTTGGATCAGATCCGTTAACACCAAGAGTCACATCACCACGGTTACGAAACACCGTAGGATTGGTGTCTGTGATAATAAAAATACGCTGGTCATTTGTATCAGTAGCCAAAGTGCTCCCATTGAAAGCAACATTGTAATTTTTTTCAAAAGTAATAATTTTGTTGGCTAAAATAGGGCCATCAAAAAGAATAGTATTGACGGAATCAAGAATAGAAATAGACCCAAAAGTTTCACTAGCAAAAGAAGATGCATTAGAAGTAAGGCGGCCAACCTGCGAAATAGTGGCCCCAGCAGAATTAACAATAATCAAAGAGCCACCATCACCACGAAGCTCATCAATTGAAATAACAGACCCCGTATTATTACCTGCATCAAGGGTGAGGGAATTAGAGTTGGAAAAAACTCTCCCTAAAGAAATCGGAGCAGAAACACCGGCTGGGCCAAAAGTGGTTTGGATAATGGAGTTGGAGTTTAAAGTGATCCCAATTTCTACATTACCATTAATAATATTGTTAGAAGCAATATTAATAGGGGCACCTTGAGATTGAATAGTCCCACTAATTTGCACTGGGGAATTAAAATCAACATTTAAACCACCCAGAAAAGAAAGAGTATCAATTGAATCACCCAGAACAATACCACCCGTGTTAAGCAAATTTGTGTTATTAGTAACGGTAGTATTGGAGCCAAGGAATTGCAAACCGTAATTTAAATTGGACCCAGTACTATTGAAGGAAGTAGCAGTTAAATTGTCCTGAAAAGTAATAAATGCACCTTGGGAAATTGCGCCAATAGTAATCGCAGGTGCCAACCCAATGGGAGAAAAAGAACCGACAGTACCTTTAAAATTAATACCCCCATCATTTTTAACAATATTGATAAATGCAGCATCAACGGATTGATTAAAAACTGTAATCCCGGAATTAGTAATATTAAAATTTCCAATGTCCGTACCAATAGTCCCGTTCACATTAATGTTTCCGCCAATAACATTAATTGGAATAGTATTAATAGTTCCATTTTGAACAGAATTAAACCTAGCGACATTAAAAGTTAAATTACTGGAAACGCCCCCCTGGGTTCCGGTTATAGATTGAAGTGCCAAATTAGATGCACTACCATTTCCCAGACTTAAAGATGCAGCATTGCCTAAATAGGAACTGTTAACCAAGGTAATAGTTCCAGCAGTAGCTGGAACCAAAGGGACACTGGCACCATTGGGAGTGGTAGTATTCGACCTGTTGTTACTACCAAAGGTAATATTACCGATATCATAATAAATGGCACCCAAAACCCTCAAGGAATTATTACCCTGATTAGCCGAATTTAAAATACCTGTTGAAGGTGCTGCTGCAACAGTTTGACTATGAATAAAATCATACCCTTGGATTAATACAGTGGAGGTTCCCGAAACCCCTGTTTCCACATTCTGATTTAGTCCAGTGATATTCAAAATATCAATGTCTTGATTAGGTGTAGAAGTAGGGCCCCCGTTTAATGAGAAAAACACATTAGCCACATTTGGATTAATTGCGTTGATTGCAATAAGATCAACATTGATAAGATTAAAGGTATCACTTCCACCATTTTGCTGAACTTGAAATCCAGCAAACTGATTAGGCCCAATGACTGTAGGTTTAGAAATTGCTATATCAATGGTATTGTTAACAACTTTGGAACCATAGGCAAAACCTGTAAGGCCGAACACTAAATCTCGAATGTTAAGAACCCCCCCAACGATTTGGGTGGTAACATTGCTAGCCTTGTTATCTCCAAGAACATTCAAAACATTGTTGGCATCAACAAAAACACTGGTTCCCGTAGAATATCCAACAAAAGTAATAACTATATCGTTACCATCTCCCCCGGTGTAGGAAATACGGAATTGGCCCCCGGAAGCAAAAAACAGATCCCCCTCATTAAGCACCGAATAAGTGTTGGAAGCAAGATTTATTAAACCACTGAACCTACCTGCAATAGGTGTGGCATCCGTTTCCTTGACAATAGTAAATTGGTTTCCTGAAACCAAAGTAGAACTTCGAATAACAGGATATAAAATTGGGTTGTTCGTTAAAACAAAACCAGACTGAACAACCACTTGATCCTGGGTAGAGCCAGGAACATTCCCTAAAATTTCAGGATAGTAAACCGCCTTCCGAAAGTCGGGAGGAAGGGTTGAATCAATTTCTTCAAAAGTTAAAGAACTTGTGAAAGTGAGAATACCTGCACCATTAGTTTGAATGCCCCCGGGTGCTAAACTACCTTGAACGCGTGTATTACCACTTATAATCCCTATTCCAGAAACTGTGGTATTTTCATGAAAGATGGCACCCCCAGTAAAATTGATAGTAGCACTTGAACTATTACCAAGAATAACCGTACCGGTATTATTGAAATCTGATAAAGCCGCAGGGGCGGTAGAACCAAATACATTGGCAGAACCAAGAATTTGAATACCATATCCTCCGCTATTTGCAGTAATTGCGGTAGGTGCGCTTAAAAGTCCTATATTTCCTTTAAAGACATATTGACCCGCACCTAGGTTGGCATCTCCACCAGTTGCTTGAAGAACCAAACTTTTGACTTGGATAGAACTGGTGGAAGTAAAATTTAAGCAATCATTAATGGTCAAGGTTCTATTAACACCAATGACTGATTGAATATTTATAGAGCCAAGATCAATATTAGGAGCGATGCCTGCCCAAAGAGTAAGATCAGATCCCAAAGCCGTATTGCCCGGGTTATCTAACAATTGAATTTGACCTATTATATTAACATTACCATTCTTAGCTTGAATGGTAAAATTACGATTAATAGTGCCAGAATTCGCAGATCTAACTAAAACATCGCCATTGATTGTAACATACTCACTGCTAAAAATATTTGCAAAAAGGTTAGTTGGGCCAGTTATAGCTGAAGCATCAAAAAAACCAGCTATCGAAGTGATAGAAGCATTGGGGGGAGGGTTTAAAGGGATGTTAACCGTACCTAAAGTAACGGAACCCTTATTTGCAAGAGTGATATTAGAGAAAACAGTTGTAGTCTGGCCTGCTAGGAAAAGGTTGTATAATCCGCCGGTGGTGGCAGCACTAAACTTACCAGCAACGGTAAAAGTCAACCCTGCAGAATTCGTAGTGATTGCATCACGGTTAATATAAAACTGTGCTCCAGGACTAACCTTATTGCCAAGATTAGTAATCAAAAAATCACCCGTGGAGGTGGTGACATTGCGATTAAAAGCAACAACGGTGGTAACAAGATTGGTAGTGTTGGTCATCGAAATTGTATTAGCAGTAAAGTTTTGCTGAGCAGTAAAGTTTTCAGAATCTAAAACAGTAAAGCTATTTTTTAAAGTGACAATACCTTGAATATTTATATCACCTTGAGTGCGCATGGTTAACGCTGAATTACCAGAGAAAGAAGTGCCTGTACTTGTGGTAGAAGTGATTCCAACTTTATCGGTAGCAGCGGTACCTCGAACAAAAAGAGGAGCATTAACTACCAATTGGTTATTGATGGCAATGGAACTTGCATCACCGCTGGCTTCAAAGGCAACGCCAACGCTAGCGGCAAACGTCGCAGAAAGAGTCATAGCGCCATTATTATTTAAGATTAAAGGTTGAGGCAAGAGAGTGCTACCATTTGCAGAAATAGTTGCAAGAGCACCGGCAGCATCACTATTTATTAAAGTGCTAAAATTACTAATAGAAACAAAGCTTTGTTTCGAAGAAGTCAAACCTTGGAAAGTAAAAATGTTTTTCCCTGCGGGACTTCCAAAACCATCTCCATCAAAAGTAATCGAAACAGGATTGTTATTGATCGGAAGATTTCTAAAATCGAGACCGGTAACAATATTAAGAGTATCATCACCACTAAGTAAATTAATTTGTATTCCTGTCAAAGCTTTTGCTGCTGCATTGGTTACAAAGTCAACGGTAACGGTGTTATTAGCGGCAGCAATCCCAAATACAGTACCAGTAAGGGTAGTATTGGCTTCAGTTACTGTTAATTGATTATTTGCTATACTTATTGTAAGATTATCATCTGGCAATAGAGGGCCATTAGATCCAAGAATTAAAATCAATCCGCCAACATTGGTAATGGTTGTTGGAGTCAATCGATTTTCAAGTTGTTCAAGGTCAATATTTCGACTAAAAGCAGGCCTGCTACGATTCTTTTTTGTTAAACCAAACACCGACTTTACCAGGTTCCGCATCCATGAAGGCTTCATCTTAAGATCTCCTGATCATTCATTAGGCCGCCGGGACTTCGTTCCATACGAAATACCTGACCTGTCTTCCTGACAGTCCATGCCTTATTGATTAATTCGACTATGCGGATTATCTTCCCCAAGCAATACAATGCCTCAATGCGACAAATTTATAGGGTAAGTATGAAAAGGAAGAATAATCAAAAGAAGTGTTAAAATTGGTACAGCCACCCTATTTTTCATAGGATGGCTGCGCTTTTGTAAAGATTACTTAAAGTATGGTGGTGTTAGCAAAAACACCCACAGTTACATTAGGATTCAGCGCAAATAATGAGTCAACCTGATTAAAATTCGTGTCATAAAGATTTACTTGAGGGCCACCGCCTGGGCCTGCTGCAGCCATCAGATAATTTGGGGTAGTTCCAGCTAAAGTAGTTGAAGAAATGCCTACCCTGACCCCGCCTGTAAAGTTACCAAAAGGATTTAAGTAATGAATTCCCCCTGAAGGTGCCCCAAAAGCGACAGCAACGGTTGCTTTAGTACCGGGGCCGGTACCTACAAAAATGTCATCATAGGTGGAATTGGTAAACCTGCCCCCTGCAACATAAATACCACCCGTGAAGAGCGTATCAAAAGCAAAGAAGTTTTGAATGATAACTTGATTAAATTGGCCAGGTGCAGTTTGTTGAAGTTGGAATACCGTAACATTAGGGCCACCACCAAAACCTGCACCCGTAACGATTTCATCTAATCCATCACCAGTACGATCGGCAGAAGCTACAGTAACACCGCCTGTAAATTCTGGAGCATAGGCAAAGAAATTAACTAAGACTGTGCTTTGATTGATTGCAAAAGCCTGAGCCCCTGCAAAAGCGGTAATTCTGGGCCCGCCTCCAGGGCCAGCTCCGACGATGATGTCATCATAAACTAAACCAGTATTTGGATTTACATCACCGTTTAAATTTCCGCAGGCAATATAAAGCCCACCAGTAAAGTTAGATTCAAAAGCAAAGAAGCTTGCAACCTGCATTGGGGTACCAGTACGAAGATCCCAAACCTTGATGTGAGGCCCGCCCCCAATACCAGTAGCAGTTACAAGATCAGAAAATCCATCGCCATTGATGTCGCCCATTGCGATACGAACGCCGCCGGTGAAAGTGGAAGCATAAGCAAAGAAAGAGCTAGTATGGCCATCAGAATAATTGACGGTAACTAAGGGGCCACCCCCTGCATCCGCAGCGGTGGCAAAAGTTTGTTTGACTCCTGGAACAATAACAACGGGCGGCGATACAACACTAGTGACAGTAAGAGTGACATCATTGCCCGTGCCACCAATGTAAGAAATGCGGAAGGTATAATTTCCGACGGAGAAGGTACTATTTTGGGGAAGTCCCGCAAAAGTGCCAGAGACAACATCTGTGGCATTATTATTGATGATGGTGAATACATTACCAACAACAAGAAACTGGCCGGGTGTAACAGTTAATAGCGCATTATTAAGTGTTACTGCCCCTACAACATTAAGCTGATCAGAAATTCCCGAGACGGTTCCAACCTGGATTCCGAAAGTCATAAGTGAATTTAAAGAAGTTGTTCCCGCATTTAAAGTACCAACACTATCGCCAGGAAGAATAGACCCTGAAAGCCCATAAATCTGGCCAAGAACACCAGTTCCAGCTACTGCGCCGCCAGAAATGGTGGTGGAAAGAATACTGGAAAAATCATCAACAACCGTGACAGTTCCAAGATTTACGACAAAACTTCCCTGAAAAGCTGAGCCGGTATTCGTAACTAATCTTAAGCCGCCTGCCCCGGTTTTGGTTATTCGCTCATTGGCTTGAACAAGCAGAACGCCTGAGAAAACACTATCTTGCCCAAGATCAAGGCTGACGACACCGATATTGTTACCGCCAACAGTAAAGGAACTAAGCAAATTAACTCCTGCGCCAGAAACAATACTACCTTGGGAAATAAATCCGCCGCCGCCTGTTTCAGAAATCCCGCCACTAATCAAAGTAGTGGAAGAATTCAAATTACCAAAAGTAGTAGTACCCGTATGAGCAAGGTTGGCGAGGCCAAGAATCTGATTGTTCAAACCAGTGATGGAAATATTGTAAGGGTTGGTTGTTGCAGAAGTAGTAAAAGCCCCGTTAAGAATAATGTTACCCAAAAAACTAATCGTATTGATGGCATCGGTAACCGTAAATGCACCAGCAGTCAAAGTGGAATTAAAAACCACAGATGAGGGGGAATTAACGGTGATATTACCAATAGGCAAAGTTGCACCCACCGCACCTTGAAATAAGAAATTAGCGTTACTATTTCCATTAAGAATAATATTCTTAGGACCACTATTGTTACTGTTGATCGTATTTAAAAAAGTGACATTATTCGTGGTATTACTAGTGACAACAATATTAGCCTGAAGTTCAAGGGGGTTGGAAACAGTAATGGCTCCAACGCCGGATGTTATATTAGAAGAAAGAAGAATGCTACCTCCACCGGCGCCCCCTAAAGTGATAGCACCCTGATCTGTGACAAGATTTGCCCCTGAACCAATCACAAGAAGGCCTGAATTATTAATAATAATCTGTGCATTATTAGTACCGGTTACAGCTCCATTGAGAACTACATTACCATTGCTGGTATTGGTAACAACCGAAAGACCCGCGAACTGACTATAAGTTTGTGCTGCCATAAATGTGACAGCATTATTTGCCTGAGTGATTGTAAAGGAATTAGCACTGATAGTTGAATTAGATGTAAGCTTATTGGTGTTATTCACAAGGATTGCACCAACAGGAGTTAAGGAACCAACCGCGCCATTAAAAAGAATGTTACCTGCACCCGCAGTAAGTTGAAGATCGAAAAGCCCATTCAGAGTTGAAGAAAAAGTGATGTTATTACCAAGCCCTAATATACCAAGGGAATTTGAAGACATAACAGTAGCTTGATTTAAAGTAAGAGGGCTTGCAAAAGAAATTGGGAAAGAATTGGTCGAAATGGTGAGATCACCAATTGCTCCAGTAACACCAATTGCAGTTGAACCCAAACCTGTTTGGGCAAAACCACCACTCAGAATGAAATCCTCATTGATGGATAACGCTGCAGAGTTATTAATAATTACAGATCCCAAATTTGAAGTAATAACTGCGGGTGAACTGGTTGCTGCATTCCCCAGGCTAACACTTCCAATGGCACTAAAAGTTGAAATAGTAAGACCATCGACATAATTTAAGTTGATGGTACCTGAACCGTTAAAAGGCCCCTGCACGGAGGCACTTAAAGATTTAGCGAAAACATCCCCAATGGAAACGGAAGCAGCTTGTTGGGAACCTATGGTAATTGCGCCTAAGGGAAGAATTGTAGTACCAACATTACCTGAAAAAGAGACAGCGCCTGAAGTTAAAACAGTCAAATTTTGAGAAGAAACAGAAACCCCTTGAACAGCAAAGTTAAAATTAACACCACCAGAACCCAAGCCCGTGCTGATAAGGGTCGAACTTTCCAAAGTAACCACTGAATCAAAAAGAATAGGGCCACCAACCGTGGTAATTGCATTGCCATTAAGACGATCTGACCCGTTAGCGCCTGCTCGTAAATAAACAGAACCAGACCCTATGTTGATTTGCCCGCCATTATTAATGTTGACATCACTAAGATTGGTACCATCTGCAACAAGCCTGACCAAACCAGACCCAACTGAAGTTATGGATCCAGAGCTGGAGATGGTGATGGACTCAAGATTGGCAGCAACTTGAACATTGTTGGAAACATCGGTGGTAAAAACACCAGCATTTTTCATTACAACACCGCCACTGATTATCAAGGTATCAGCACCAAGCGAAGACCCACCAGCCGTTGAAAGAACATCCACTTCAAAACCAAAGTTAGGTTGGGCAACTGCACCGATCACATTACCGTTTAAATTTCCTAAAGTGACAAGATCATTGCCCTGCCCGCCATAAACCAAAATCTTGTTGAACGCAGTAAGATTAAGCGAATTTACTTCAGCAAGAGAGGTATTAAAACCACTGGTGAACAAAGCAGCATTTCCTGTAAAAACAGTGCCACCCGTCCCAGTAAACCGAATGAAATTACTAGTGGAAGAATCTTGAGTAACGGTGAAATTATTTGTTTCGCCACTGGAAGTATTGGATTTAATTTCCAAAACCCCTGCATTGAGGGTCAAAGAAACAGTTTGAGCTGGGGTAATCCTATCTTCAAGATTCAAAATATTGGGTTGGAAGTAATTAAGCTTCTTCTTATTTATGATTGAAGCTTTGGAATTCCAAAGTGAAGATACTAACTTCTTGAACATCGGTATGCCCTTCCCCAAATGGATTGCACCCATTTGGAACTAATTCCTTGTACCCACTATCAATTTGCTTAAATCCAGTAAACGCAAACCGCTTAAGATCCATCACGCAGGTACTCACTATGTATGTAATCCCTAAATGACCATGTGGCAAAAGCGTTGGGCACGAAGAGGAGGAGATATTTATTTTTATTCCCACGCATTCAACAAAGATAAAAAGGCTTTCGCCATTGCCAAAGTCGGCAAGCAAGAAAAAAAAGAAAAGACCCCGATAAGCCTAAAGCATATCAGGGTCTTTTTTAAAAATATTAGATTTAGGCTAAAGTGTTGTGTTCATAAACAAACCGCCATTAAACAATGGGTTGATAGCAATATAAGAATCAATTGTTGCCAAGGAGCTGTTAAAGATGTTGACCTGAGGGCCACCACCAGGGCCTGCTGCTGCTGCAAAAGCTTCCTGTCCCAATGAATTCACTACAACACCAACCCGGGCCCCGCCAATAAAGACATTAGTAAATGGTAGAGCAGTGGGTCTAGCCCCCGTAGAAAAGAAAGCCGCAACTTGAGTTGTTGTGCCAAATCCCGTGCCAGCGATGATATCTGCAGTTCCATCACTATCTACATAACCCGCTGCAATAAATATTCCACTGGTAATGCTGGTACTGAAGGCAAAGAAGTTGTCAAGTAACTGGCCTGCTGCATTAAAGGACCTGATATTTGGCCCACCGCCTACGCCAGCACCCGTAATTACTTCATCCCCCGGTTGTGTATCACGATTTCCGGCGGAAACAGTGACACCACCGGTAAAGCTCGGATCGTAAGCAAAGAAATCCATTGCAGGTGCAATAGTATTAATAGCGTAACCGGCAGCACCATTAAATACTTTGACTCTTGGCCCACCCGTTTGACCTGCACCAACAATAACATCAGCATAACCATCAGCGTTGATATCACCAGTTGCAACATAAACCCCACCCATGAAGGTTGGTTCGAAGGCAAAGAAACTAGCAATGGTAACCGGTTGACCTCCTCGAAGATCAAACACCTTGATGTGAGGGCCCCCGCCCACTCCGGTGCCTGTTATTAAATCCGCATAACCATCGCCATTCACATCACCAAGTGCAACCCGCACGCCACCTGTATAGCCAGAGCCATAAGCAAAGAAAGAAAGATTCGTACCGTTGGTGTAGTTGATTTGAACCACTGAACCGCCACCAAAATCAACTCCAGTCGCTGTAAAGTTAGGAGGCAGAACAGGGTTTACAATACTATTAACAGTAAGAACAACATCATTCCCGGTGCCACCTTTATAACTTATAGTGAAAACGGTATTTCCAACGGTGATGGAAGCACCTTCAACAAGGCCCTTGAATTGGCCATTGATAGGCACGGTGTTACCATTATTAATAATGGTGATTTGTTGACCAGCAGCCAATCCAGTTGCGGAAGTAATACTTAAAGTAGAACCACCAAGTGAAGTAACGCCGCTTGTGACACTAACCTGGCCAAAAGAACCAACATTTGCACCATTAATCTGAGTCACAAAAGTATTGCCAGAGGCGAGAGTCAGCTGGCTGCCAACAGTCAATGTACCTAGGCTGGACCCCGGAGCCAAAGAACCCGTGACACCAATAACATTGAAAACTTGACCAGTACCTTTTAAAGTTCCGCCACCCAAATTAACCGTAGCATTGTTATAAAAGGCACTGACCTGCAAACTACCTGTATTGACCTGAAAATTACCTGAGAACAAAGGAGAATTGGCAGAAAGAACGAGATTACCCGTACCACCCAAAGTGATGACACTGGTTCCACTCATGGCGCCACTAATCAAATTAGAAGCAGAGGAAAGATTAAGGCTTAATGGCGCGGGAACACTCACCGGGCGTTGAACTGTAAGAGTACCGGATGCAGTGACAATTCCCTGCAAATCAAGCGAGCCAGCATTATTAAAAGAAACTGCGCCGCTAAACAATGTGGTGTTACTCAAGGAAACTTTACCCGCATTAAGGAAGTTGGCCTGCCCGCCGATTGCGGTACTATTCCCCAAAAAAGTAAGACTATAATTAGCTGCAGAAGTATTCAAAGCAGTTTGAACAATTACAGATCCTAAAAATCGGACATCTCCATTCACATTAGATAAACTCAAAGTCGAAGTGTTCAGGTTGCCATTAAAACTAGCTGCTATGCCATTAAGATTATTATTAATGGCGCTACGCACTTCTAGAACCCCAACCCTGTTGGTGGCACCTACATTACCATTGAAAGTGACTGTTCCAGACGATTCCACCGCAAGATTTCCCAAACCATCAACGGTACTTGCAAAAAAGATGGAAGCAGGAACAGAACCATTGGTGGCGCTCAGCAAAGTATTACCAGCCAGGTTGACCGGACTATTAAAGTAGATGTTTGGATTTCCGTTGCTTGCAATGGTTATGGTAGGAGAAGAAGTATAACCCGATCCTCCATTAGTAACAGTAATGGAAGTAACAACACCATTAGTAACATTGGCAACTGCGGTTGCATTAATTCCCCCGCCTCCGATTATGGTTACCGCGGGTGCAGACAAATACCCACTTCCCCCCGAAGAAACCGGAATACTGACAATTTGGCCACCAGCAATGGTAGGAACACCTGCTAAAGCGATGGTGTCGCCAGTGGTAATAATATCACCTGCAAGAGAAACAGGCCCTGTTCCTGACTGTGTAAAGAACCCATTAGTTAGGGTTATATCAGCAGCATCAGAAAGGGTAAAAGTCCCTGTGTTTTGGATAAAAACGCTACCCGAAGCCGATATTTTGCCTTGCAAATTAATAGTGGCCTGAGGAGAAGAAGTATTAATGGTAAGGCTATTACCCGTAATGTTATTAAAAACCATTTCCCCAGTAATAACTATTGGGCCATTTGCATTGATGATAGAAAGCGATTCTGCAAAAATATTGCCCAACATGGTAACATTGGTGGCACCAAGAACAGCAATTGGCCCGATGGAATTAAACCCAAGCCGACCCCCTAAAAGAACATTTCCTCCCGCAGCATTGAGGGTAAAATTAAAATCACCATCAACAATATTATTAAAAGTGATATTCCCGCCATTTGAATTTATGGTGGTGTTAGAAATTAAATTGACAGCATCGGTAAAAGAAACAGCATCATTCGTGGTGGTGATGGAAAAAGGATTGCCCGTTACGCCAAAAAATACTGTGCCACCCCCTGCTTGGGTGACAGTTCCATCTGAAGAAATGTTGCCCGTAAGTTGTAAAATTCCTGCATTAGTAATGCTGACAATTCCATTGTTAGTTGTAGTCAATGCAGCGATTTGGGTGCGATTACTGGAACTGGTGTTAATAATATTCAAACCCGCGGCCGTGCTATAAGTTTGAGCAGCATTTATAATTAAATCACCAGCAACTTTGGTAGTCAGTGATTTACCAATAATGGCCAGTGCATTGGCACCCGTAGTTAAACTCGACAGAGTTACAAAAGAGGTATTAATAGCACCCAAAGAAGTCAAATTTCCCAAAGAACCATTAAGTAATAAATTGCCCCCAGCCAACAAGGTAAGATCAAAAGCATTTCCACCTAAACTGTTGATAGCCCCAAGGGTCATATCTGCAGTGCTTGCAGAACCAGCATTAAGGGTTAGATCAGTATTTAAAGTAATTGCCCCAGTGAAAATCATATCTTGATTTCTAGTGGTAATTGCCAGAGGAGTCCCAGCTACACCAATTCTTACCGGCCCTGTAGAAGTCTGGCTGAAAATGCCATCTAAAGTTATATTTTTTGTGATATTAAGAATACCAGCATTCTTAAGAATTGCCCCACCAACCGAACCAAGATTACTAACCACGCTGCCTAGGGTGATATTGCCCGTTCCAATCGTGGTTAAAGTGAGTCCGCCACCAGAATAAATCTGATCAACCGTTAGAGTAATATCCCCAGTGGTGGTTGCATTAAGTACACCAACTTTGAAGGTTTTTCCTGGATAAAGCGCATCATCAAACGAAAGTGAAGAAGGATTATTGATAGTGGTACTAATCTGGCTAACTGCAGAAGAAGCACCCACATTATCTTTAAAAGTTACAGCCCCAACAGTGTTTAAAAGTAGGGTTCTAGAACCATCTAAAGTACTGGAAAAAATAATCCCATTTCCATTGCCTGTAACCAAAGTTGTATTTTGACCCAATGTAGTAGGTGAATTAAATTGAATCCCTTTATTCATGGAAATACTAATAGCGTTATTGATGCCCAGTTGAACGGTCGAAGTTGGAGAAACATTAACTTCATTAAGATCCCCATTGGTAATATTTCCCCCGATCGCAAGCTTGCCGGAATGGGAAAGCTGAAGAGGGGCATTGGTTGCCAAGATAATATTACCTGAAAGAGTGATATTACCATTGTTAATGGTACTAAGATTAAGCCCAAGTGCAGCAGAAGTATAATTTTGGGTACCGCCAAAAGAGATATTTCCACTAACAGCCGTTGTTGTAACAAAAGATGCAGCAGAAACATTACCTGCAACTACCAACCCAGTGCCTCCACCAGAAATATTTATATTTCCCAAGGCAGTGGTATTACCAATACTTCCAAGAAAACTAATCAAACCTTTTGAAGTTACGGTAAGAGAATCAGGCCCTTGAATAGTAACAACACCTGAAAAAGGCGAAGTATAGCCCGTTCCAGGATTGTTGACGGTGATGGAAGTAACCACGCCCAAGGTCAAATTAGCAGTTGCAGTAGCTCCGGTGCCATTCCCGCCAGTAATACTGATAGAAGGCGAACTCGTGTATCCACTACCACCGTTTGCAACTGGAATACTAGTAATCAAACCCACTCCAATGGTAGGCGTTCCACTAATAGCACGAGCTGGGAAAGTAACGGTGGGCACAGAGGTATAGCCACTTCCGGGATTGTTGACGGTAATGGAAGTAACAACACCTGCCCCATTGATGTTTGCTGTTGCAGTAGCTTGAATGCCCCCAACTTGATTCGGAGCGGAAATAGTGGCAATTGGTGCAACAGTATAATTAAAACCTGATCCGGGTGTTGGAGTAATAGTGGCAACTTGACCAAGCCCATTAATGGTCGCGGTGGCGGTGAGTCGCCCAGGAATCGTAACGGTAGGAGCAGAAGTATAACCATTTCCGGGATTGGTAATATTTATAGCTGTAACAACACCGCCCACCAAAGTAGTGGTTGCAGTAGCCCCAGCACCACCGCCGCCCGCTATTGTTGGAACAGGGGCTACAACATAATTACTCCCCCCCGAAGCCACTGGAATAGTTGTGATTTGGCCGAAATCGGTGGTCGGAGTTCCCGCACTTGCCCCATTATTATCATTCACAGTACCACTAAAAGTAACATTTGCAGTGGTGCTGTTGCCCGAATTAATCGTGGTGGTACTTCCCAAAATAACATTAGAATTAAAATTGATGGACCCACCATTGGTGGTAACAGCGTTGCCGTTAAGTATGATATTACCCGTAGGATTGGAAGTAAGCGTAGCAATCAAAGTAACCGTGCCGGAAGTGGTGGTGATGGTACCGCCAGTATTAATAGTAACGTTACTTGCAGCAAGGGAGTTAGCAACCAAAAGAACATTTCCAGTACCTGCAGTAGAAATAGATCCTGTAGTTGAAACAGTTACTTGTGAAAGATTAATGGAAGAATTGACATTATTACTGGTTGCTAAACTGCCTGTGCCCTTAAGAATCAAGGCTCCATTTACGGTAAAAGTGTCGGAACCACCAGGAACCGCGCTTGAATCCACCAATACATTAAAATTTGCAGCGGTCTGCATCGCAGTGCCATCAAAATTAGCGATAGTGAAAAGATCATCGCCAACATTGCCAGTGAGTTTAAACCCTGCCATCTGTACCGTACTTAAATTAATGGTGGCAGTTTGAGCAGTTCCCCCAGAAACAATCAGATTTCCACTAGTACCATCCGTAAGCGCAATAGTATTACCCGCCCCAGCATCAACTTGAATGATGGTGGAACTAATATTCGAGATAGTGATATTGTTAGCGTTGGCTCCAACCCCGGTACTGGTCATTAATAATTCAACTGAACTACTTGCCAGATTAACGGTGCCTGCAAAAGCGACGGGGTTAACCCTGCTTTCCAAAGGAAGCAATTCTGGCGAAAAGAACCTGGAGCGCAGGTTGATATTTTTAGACTTCTTCAGGTTTAACCATGATAAAGACATGACAAGTGCCTCGCAAAACAAAAACTAAGGTGTTCGGCTGGAAAACTATAAAGTCCTCCAAGTAACCCAACTTTAGCTTTCTTTTTGATGGTTCATCTGAAAAGTGATCCCATCATTTTACTTATATTTGCAGGTTTTCAGCTTTAACTATTAAGAAATGCGTTAATAGAACAATTGGAAGTTCCGCTACTTCCAAAAAAATAAGACGACAAGCATTAAAGCTTATCGTCTTACCAACTATTTTTAAAATCTTTCGATTTTGACTCAACTTATGGAGGTGTTGGTAAACACACCACCCGTAAAGTTAAGTGGGAAAGCAAACAAGCTATCGATTGCAATCAGGTTCCTATTATAGATCTGAACCAATGGACCACCGCCAGGGCCTGCTCCAACAACCATGTACTGGTTATTGTTGTTATCCTTAGCAACACCCACCCTTGCACCACCTGTGAATTCCCCAAATGGATAAACCACAGCCTGGTTGCCATTGCCATATCTTACATTAACCATGGTAGGCAAGTTTGGAGCTGAATTGGTGCCGGTGAAGATTTCATCGTAACCATCGTTATCCAAGTCGCCTGCGCCCACATAAACACCGTTTCGGATTGCAGGATCAAAAGCCATGTACTCAAGAACCGAATTAGGGGTATTCGTATTGCTTAACACAAATGCCCTAACATGAGGGCCACCACCAGGGCCTGCACCCGTAATAATTTCATCAGGGCTGTTAGCTGCTCCGTAAACATTGCCTGCTGCAACGGATACCCCACCTGTAAATGAGGGAGCATAGACAAAGTAATCGCAAAGCTGATTATTCAAGTTCACATAGTTGGCACCACCCGAGTAAGCAATCACACGAGGGCCACCACCAGGGCCTGCAGAAACAATCAAGTCTGCAATGCCTTTGCCAGAGCTGGAAACATCGCCGTTCAAGTTGCCCGCTGCAACATAAACGCCACCCATGAACTGAGGTTCGAAGGCAAAGAAGTTAGCAACCATAGTAACGTTACCCGAAGAGGTCACATTAAAGACCCTAATATTCGGGCCACCACCAGGGCCTGTGCCGGTAATGATTTCGTTGGTACCATCGCCGTTTAAGTCGCCCATGGTTACGCGAACACCACCACGATAAGCCTGGTCGTAAGCATAAAAGCTAACGGAAGAGCCATCGGTGAAGTTGACCTTAACTTCAGGGCCACCGCCTGCATCAGCACCCACTGCAAACAAGGCGTATGGCCCAGTAGGCGCTGGCGTTGGTGTAGGTGAAGGTGTCGGAGAAGGCGCAGGGGGCGTAGGCGTTGGCGCTGGTGTAGGACTAGGTGTAGGACTAGGGGTTGGGCTAGGGCTCGGTGTTGGACTTGGGCTAGGTGTTGGACTTGGTGTTGGGGTTGGGGTAACCGAAGTTACCGTCAGCAATACGCCACTAGCATTATAAGTTACCGAGAAGGTAGTATTTCCGGTAGAAATTGTACTAACTGCATTGGAAAATTGTCCAGTGGTTGTACCGCTAACAATCTGGAATTGCTGGCCAACCTGAAGGCTTCCACCCGCAGTGATGTTAAGCACTGCATTGGCCAAACTTGCAGAGGTATTAACTTTGACCTGATCAAACTGCCCTGCAGAAGCCCCATTAATTTCTACGTTGTAGGTTGCCTGTGAACCACCCGCAGTTCCAAGAACCGCAGTCCCCACGGTAAGTGTTCCGGGGCTATTACCAGGAGAAACAATACCGTTGGCGTTAAGATTGTTGATCGTACCTGTACCGCTAATTTTTCCTGCTGCGCCCACACTCACATTTGCACTAGCAAAATTAGCATTCACTGCAACATTGCCAGCATTGGCATTAATGGTACCCGTATAAGTGGAGTTGCCCGTAAGAACCAAACTGCCTGCACCATTCATGGTTAAGGAATTAGATCCTGCAATCGCACCAGAAATAGTATTGGTACTACTATTCAAGGTTGCTGTGGTAGCCCCAAGGATATTCACTGGCTTGGAAATAGTGACTGCACCATTTGCAATAATCGTACCTCTAAGATTAACCGCTGCTGGGAAAGCCGCACTAAAACCATTGGCAAAAGTTGTACTACCAGAAGCAGAGTTAAGGTTTACATTTCCAAGGTTGTTAAAGCTGG
>Ga0194055_10001337_pt1 | contig 20105 bp, 16 predicted proteins | sample SepL449m_MetaG_FD_155482 | JGI IMG/M metagenome (GOLD analysis project Ga0194055, IMG submission 155482) | Anoxic zone freshwater microbial communities from boreal shield lake in IISD Experimental Lakes Area, Ontario, Canada - Sep2016-L442-9m | ecosystem: Environmental > Aquatic > Freshwater >...
AGTAGGAATATTTCTGAATCCGGTCGTTGATGCGCTCCCGATTCCAAAAGGCCGGGCATCAAATCGCAATTTTGCAGTAATTATTTTTGCTTTACTTTTGTTCGCCACCTTCGCCCAGCTGATGGTAGCTTCCTTTGTCCAACAAGTGTCGTTTCAAAAACATGCACTTCAAATTCAGTTATCCCAGGCAACCGCTGAACGCCAGTTACTTGAAAGCCAAGTGGCTAAAGCAGAATCTCCAGAAAACCTATTGAATGTTGCCAAGCGAATGGGCATGGTTCCAGAAGCGAATCCGGTTTTCCTGCGGCTATCTGATCACACCATCCTCGGTAAACGAAACCCTGCTCGTTAGGTTGGTCTGCTGCTATGACAACAACGCGCACCGCACCTCAGCGAAATCCAAATCCCCATGCTGCACCGATTCGCACGGTGGAGTTATCTAATCCCTACGCTCGAGTTTCTTGGTTTGTCATTTGTTTTACCTTTGCGTTGTCGTTAATCGTTGCGCGTTTGATTGAACTCCAAGTCTTTGAGAGCAAATCGCTCGCTCGCGCGGGTGAGCGGGTGCGTTTACAAACCTCCGTGCAACCTGCACTGCGCGGAATGATCACTGATGTTAATGGTGTACCCATTGCCACAACGGTTATTGCGCGCAACATCACTGTTAGTCAAGTTGACGTGAAAGACCCGCACGGAACTGCAAAAAAACTTGCACCGCTGCTAAATTTGCCGGTCCAAACTATTGAAGACCGGATCACGGGAAATAAGCAGTTCAACTATGTGGCCAAACAAGTTTCGCCAGCTGTCAGTAAGAAGATTGCTGCATTGCAACTTCCTGGAATCTGGAGTCAGCCCACAACAAAGCGGGTTTACCCAGCAGGAACTTTGGCATCCACTGTCGTTGGGTATGTGGGAACTGAAGGTCACGGACTCGGTGGCATTGAATCCTGGATGGATAAAAGACTGTCAGGTGTTGATGGAAAGCAAACCATCGATCGAGTCAATGGTCGCGAAATTCCTACAACTGAGAAGAACGCAAGTGATGCTGTTGACGGCCTCACAGTAAGACTGACCATCGATCGTGATCTGCAGGCACTAGCAGAGCGCACCCTTGCTGAGCGGGTAACCACTGTTGGGGCAACAGGCGGTGATGTCATCGTGATGGATCCAAAAACTGGAAACATTTTAGCAATGGCAACATATCCACTCTTTGATCCAAATTATCCGAATCAGACTAGTGATCACGCTAAACAAAGTACTGCAGTGACTGATGCATTCGAACCTGGTTCAACGGGTAAAGCAATCACAATTGCCGCCGTGCTTGAAGAAGGTGCAGCTGACCCCACAACACCGTTCACGATTAAGAAGAACATCAAGCGTGGTGGAACAGTATTTCATGATCACGATCCGCATGACACTATCCACCTCACACTCAATGGAATTTTGGCAAAGTCAAGCAACATCGGAGCTATCCAAGCATCAGATCTCATCGGACAAGATAAGTTGCTGTTCTATTTGGACAAGTTTGGTATTGGACATCCAACAGGTTTAGATTTTCCGGGTGAAAGTCCAGGCATCATGCCGAAACCAGGAGGGCCTGAGTGGTCTGATACTACGTTTCCGACGTTAGCGTTTGGCCAGGGAGTCTCGGTGACTGCGCTCCAGGTTGCAAGTGTGTACGCGACTATTGCTAACGATGGGGTACGTGTCACACCGCGGCTAATTGATGGCTACGTCGATGCAGCAGGAAGTTTTTCACCCACTGATCCGTCGCAGACAACTCGAGTCATTAGCTCAACGACCGCTAAGACAATGCGGCAAATGCTTGAAGGTGTCGTGTCCAAGGACGGTACCGCACCAGCGGCGCAAATTCCTGGCTATCGCATTGCAGGAAAGACAGGAACTGCAAATAGATGGAGCGATACGGCTCATGGCTACAAAGGCTATACAGCTTCATTTGTTGGTTTTGCTCCCGCCGAAGATCCATCGCTGGTAATCGCAGTCATGATTCAAGACCCTGTGAATGGACATTTTGGAAGCACTGTGTCAGCGCCAGTTTTTCGTAAGGTAATGATGTACGCATTAGCTCAGCAAAAGATTCCGCCATCAACCACAAAGCCGCACCCATTTCCCGTGACGTGGTGACATGCGACAACACATGCTTTCTGAGTTGGCAGCGCATATCGAAGCGCCCGTCTTCGGCGATGCCCAAATCACGTCAATCACTCATGACACTCACACAATCGCACCGGGTGCGTTATGGATTGCGGTACCAGGATTGACTCAACACGGCATCGATTACCTTGACGATGCACTTGCCGCTGGTGTCAGCGCTGTGGCCAGCGATGCACATGGTGTTGCACTTGCTAAAAGTGCCGGCCTACCCACGATTACTTTGGATGATGTGCGTCTGGGCATGGCAACGCTTGCTTCAGTTTTCTATGATCATCCAGATCGAGGCTTAGTGATCTGCGGCATCACAGGTACAAATGGCAAAACTACGGTCGCCTATATGGTGCGCCACATTTTGCGTAGTTCCGGTAAGTCCGTTGGGATGATCGGAACATTAGGAACCTGGATTGACGACCAGAACATACCTGGATTTCGTACTACTCCTGAGTCGACCGACCTTTTCCGCACCTTGGCTGACATGAGGGACGCGGGTGTCACGCACGTCGTGATGGAGGTCTCCAGTCACGGGTTGGAATTGAAACGCGTCGCAGCGATGACATTTGACGTTGGCGTATTTACCAATCTCACCCAGGACCATCTGGATTTTCATGGCTCAATGGAGCACTACTTTGCAGCTAAGTCGTTGCTCTTTAATATGACTCGCGCTGCAGTCATCAACATCGATGACCAGTCTGGAATACGGCTTGCAGCACAGTTGCCTGAACAAATCCTGGCCACAGTTGGAGCTTCTGGGCAGTGGGTTGCCAGCAAGGTACACAGTTCCTTAGAAACATTCACGTCATTCGTTCTTGACGGCCCCGATGGCGAACATCATGACGTGCAGATCCCAGTCTTAGGTTCTTTCAATGTCGATAATGCTGTGGCGTCTATTGCTGTGTGTTCACTTTTGGGAGTTGATGTTGCAACAGCAATTCGCGCACTGGAATGTTTCTCAAGTGTCCCGGGCAGATTTGAGGCAGTGCCACATAGTGGTGCAGGCCGTGCCTATGTGGACTATGCGCATACCCCCGATGCCGTGGGCAAGGTCCTTGAAGCAATTCGCAGTGCTCAGCCGCGCACTGTGATTACGGTCATTGGGTGTGGCGGTGACCGCGATCCGAGCAAGCGTTTTGAGATGGGCAAAGTAGCTAGCGAGTTTTCCGATGTTGTGATTGTTACTGATGACAATCCCCGTTCTGAAAACCCAGACACGATTCGGGCAGAAGTGATGCGCGGTGCGTTATCTGGTAACGCTCTGGTTCATGACATTGGTGATCGTCGACATGCGATTCATGCTGCTCTTGCAATGTCCAAAGATGATGATGTGATTGCAGTGCTCGGTAAAGGGCACGAGCAAGGGCAGGAAATAGCTGGCATTATTCATCCCTTTGATGATCGAGAAGTCATCATTCAGGAGAGTCAGCATGCGTAGTTTCACCTTGCAACATGTTGCATCTATTACAGGTGGCACCATTTTTGGTGATGCTGACATTGTTATTACAGGAGTATCAACCGACACTCGAACAATTCAGCCTGGTGACTTATTCTGCGCCATCGTAGGCGAGCGCGTTGATGCTCATGACTTAATTAGTGAAGCATATGAACGAGGTGCGGTTGCTGTCTTAGTGTCGCGTGTGGTGGCGGGTTCAGGAGTTGTTGTTCCACTGTCACCCGGTCTGGATCCTGTGATAGTCGCGTTAGGTCACATTGCTCGAGTCCAACGTGAAACCATGAGCGGAACTACTTTTATCGGTGTCACAGGTTCGTCAGGAAAAACTTCAACGAAAGATTTGATTGGGCAAGTTCTTGCACGTCATGGCGCAACGCACGCACCTGCCGGATCGCCCAACAATGAACTGGGGTTGCCGTTGACCATTCTGCAAGCACCTGATGACACGCAATTCATGGTGCTGGAAATGGGTATGCGCGGAGCTGGCCACATCGAATACTTGTGTGACATTGCTCGACCAACTATCGGTGTTGTCACAAACGTTGGTAAAGCGCACATCGGTGAGTTAGGTTCACTCGCCGCCATTCGAGATGCAAAGGCCGAACTCGTCACGTCTCTGCCAGGTGATGGCATAGCCATCCTTAATTGTGACGATGCAAATGTGTTATCGATGTGCGACATGACAGATGCTCAAGTGTTGACATTTGGTTTTCACGCAGATTCCGATGTGCGTGCGGTTGACCACATGCAGCAACTGGATGGCACCTCAACTTTTGAACTCGACTACAAGGGTGAACGTCGCACAGTGGTATTGCCCCTTGTAGGAAAGCACAGTGTGTCCAATGCATTGGCTGGCGCAGCAACGGGTTTGAGCCTTGGCATGAGTGTTGATGATGTGGTGAGCGCATTGCATAGCTTGACCACAGTAAGCAAGTGGCGCATGGAAATACGCGAACTCAAGAATGGCATCACAGTGATCAATGATGCGTACAATGCAAATCCAGACTCAATGTCGGCTGCCTTATCTGCGTTGCAGTCCATGTCACACTCCCGCCGCTCGTGGGCAGTCTTAGGCGTGATGCGAGAACTAGGTGATGAGTCGCATGCGGAGCACCTTGCTCTTGGCAGAAGCACGCGAGATTTCGACGTTGACAATGTCGTTGTTGTCGGTGCTGATGCGCAAGCGATTTATACCGGTGCCTTAGAAGCTGGACAGGTAAAAGCCGTGTGGTTGCCCGATATTCAAATAGCAGCAGACTACATTGTTTCAGAGGTCACACCAACGGATATTGTGCTCTTTAAAGCCTCCCGTTCTGCTGGTCTCGAGCAGCTCGTGCATATTGTGCAAGACCGACTGGGAGAGGACACCTGACGTGAAACTGGTCGTTCTTGCCGGAGCACTTGCAGCACTCTTTTCACTTTTAGGCACACCGCTACTGATTAAGTTTTTACGTAGCCGTGGTTATGCTCAGGCAATCCGTGAATCGTCCGATGGCTTGCAGTATCCCGAACACGGAAGTAAGCGCGGCACACCATCCATGGGTGGCTTGGCAATTGTCGTGTCCGTTGTTGCAGGTTATTTTCTCACGCACCTTATTATGTGGACCGCTCCAACTATCTCGGGATATTTAGCGATTTACCTGATGGTCGCACTGGGCATTGTCGGCATGGCTGATGACTACATGAAGATTTTTAAACAGCGCAGCACAGGAATGAGGGCACGCAGCAAACTGTTGGGTCAAGCCGTGGCTGCAATCTCATTTGGATTACTGGCTTCGCGGTTTTTGGATGACGCAGGTCAGGCACCGATAACAGCAGCAGTCTCTTGGGTCAGAGATACCTCGATTGTGTTACCCGCTGGTGTGCTGTTGGTGTGGATTTGGTTTTTGATTACTGGGATTACAAACGGAGTGAATCTCACTGATGGTCTCGACGGATTAGCTACGGGCGCCATTGTGATGTCATTTGTTGCGTACACGATTATGGCCGTGTGGCAATACGGACAAAACTGTGAATTCGGAATTGTGCCACGGTGTTACACAGTGCGCGATCCACTAGACATTGCCATGTTTGCAGCTGCGTGTGGTGGAGCTTGTTTCGGTTTCTTGTGGTGGAATACCAGCCCAGCGCGTATCTTCATGGGCGACACTGGTTCACTTGCGCTCGGCGGTGCATTGGCAGCTCTGGCATTGATGACTCGCACAGAATTATTACTAGGACTCGTCGGCGGACTTTTTGTCATTGTGACATTGTCAGTGATTGCCCAGGTGGGTTCTTTTAAGTTAACTGGTAAGCGAGTGCTACGTATGGCACCGTTGCATCATCACTTTGAAATGCTCGGTTGGCCCGAAGTGTTGATTGTGGTTCGGTTCTGGATTATCCAAGGTCTCTTTGTTGGTATTGCCATGGCCATGTTCTATGGCGAGTGGGTCACGCAATAAATGAATCAGGATCGCATTAACGACCTTTCGCGTACCTCAGAATGGCAAGGACTTCACGTCACTGTGGTCGGACTTGGTGTCGCTGGTTTTGCTGCTGCCGATGCATTGGTGCACGTGGGTGCCACCGTCACAATTGTCGATAAATCCACGTCGGATAAGGCTCGAGAACATGGCACTATCTTGGAGATTCTTGGCGCGACGTTGCTGCTCGGAGATGATTCGCAGTTGCCCGAAGGAACGCAACTCCTTGTGCTCTCACCTGGAGTTGCGCCTAATGCAGCGATAGTGGCACAAGCGCACGCGGCCGATATTCCGGTGTGGGGTGAACTCGAACTTGCGTGGCGCTTACGTGACAATGACGCACCATGGCTTGTCATCACCGGTACTAATGGCAAGACCACAACCACATTGATGCTCGAATCCATTTTGCAAGCCGCCGGTCAACGAAGTGTTGCTGCAGGGAACATTGGACGTTCCTTAGTTGAGGTCATGATGGACCCGCTGCCGTGGGACAGTGTGGCTGTTGAAGTTGGCGCTCCGCAGTTGCCGTTCGTTCACACGATGTCGCCACTAGCCTCAGTGTGTTTGAACCTGGCACCTGATCACATCGATTTGTTCGGAACTCTTGAGGCCTACACTGCCGCAAAAGCACGCATTTATGAGCGCACTCAAGTTGCTGCCATCTTCAATGTTGCAGATACGCAAACAATAAAGATGGTCGAAGACGCCGATGTCATTGAGGGCTGTAGAGCTGTCGGATTTACCTTAGGTATCCCAGATATTTCGATGCTTGGAGTTGTTGACGAGTTTTTAGTAGATCGTGCATTCCTGCCCAATCGTCGAGATAGCGCACTTGAACTTGCGCAGATTGATGATTTAGCAATTCCAGCTCGTCACAATATTGAGAATGCCTTGGCGGCCTGCGCATTGGCCCGAGCTCACGGTGTTGATGCTCGTGCTATCCGCGCTGGACTTCGAGCCTGGACTCCGGCAGCTCATCGAATCGCCACGGTAGCCACAATCGATGGCGTTACATACATAGATGATTCAAAGGCAACGAATACCCACGCCGCCATGACATCGATTGCAGCGTATGAGTCCATTGTGTGGATTGCGGGCGGTATGGCCAAGGGACAAGATTTTGATGATCTGGTGATAGCAAGCGCAGCAAAACTGCGTGGAGTTGTGCTACTCGGAGTTGATCAAGACGTCATTGCGGCAGCACTTGAGCGACACGCACCGCACGTCCCTGTTCGTCGTGTCTCGAGCAAGGAAACTAATGCTATGGAAGAAGTTGTTGACTTCGCACGGGAACTTGCACAGTCGGGCGACACAGTTTTACTTGCTCCTGGTTGCGCTTCTTGGGACATGTATCGCGAGTACGGTCATCGCGGTGACGTTTTTGCTGCGTGTGTTCGACAGTTGGAGATGTAGTGTCTATTTCAAATAAGACGCGACCCGCATCGACTACATCTCGCCATGAGATTCGTAAACACATGGCACACCCAATGTGGAATTACGGTGTTATTTCAGGGGCCACAATCATATTGTTGGTTGGCGGCTTGTACATGGTGTTTTCTGCATCGAGTGTGTTCTCGTATCAATATTTTGGAAACTCTTATTCGTTAGCTCTGCGCCAAGCGATGTTTAGTGTAGTTGGCGGACTTATTGCCTGGAAAGTTTCGCGAATGAGCGTCGCCTCAATACGTAGGTGGGCTTCATGGCTCATGCTATTTTCGTTCCTTGCTTTGGTGGCTGTCTTAGTTATTGGTGAGTCGGTAAATGGACAGAAGAACTGGATCAATCTGTGGGGTCCGTTTCGGTTTCAGCCATCTGAGTTTGCAAAATTAGGCGTGGTGCTTTTTGGTGCCCACATGATGGCACGCAATGTCAACCATGCCAATGATGTGAAACGTATGACCATGCCGCTCATTCCTGTGTTCTTCATTGTCCTGTTGCTTATTTTGGGCGAAGGTGATCTGGGAACTGCCATGGTGATCACTCCGATTATGGCTTCGACTTATTTTTTTGTAGGCGCGCCAAAGTCATGGTTTGTAGGGCTCTTTTCTGCTGCCTTCACAGGAATAGTTGGCTTGTCGGTTGCTCAGCCATATCGGTTGCAGCGCTTTTACGGCTGGTTGCATCAGAACACGGATGTAGAAGGAATCAATTACCAGCTGTGGCGTGGAAAATATGCATTAGGTTCGGGCGGAATTTTTGGTCTGGGACTAGGAGCGTCAAAAGAAAAATGGGGAACTCTTCCCGAAGCTCATACAGATTTTATATTTGCCGTCTTGGGTGAAGAAACTGGTCTGGTCGGCTGTGTTGTCGTACTCGTGCTATTTATTGTGATCATTGGCACTGGTGTGCGAGTGGCACGTCAAGCAACTGATCCATTTGTCCGATTTGCCTCATTGGGTGTGTGCACCTGGATGGCTACTCAGATGGCGACAAATATCGGTGGAGTATTGGGTCTGATGCCGATTACGGGTGTTCCGTTGCCGCTTGTCAGCTACGGCGGATCATCGCTGATACCGACTCTGGCTGCTTTAGGTATGTTGATGTCGTTCTCCCGCCAGGAGACGTAATGCGCGTGGTCGTTGCTGGTGGAGGAACGGCTGGTCATATTGAACCGGCGATGAATCTTGCCGATGAACTCATGCGTCGGGATTCACATACAGTGATCACTGCGTTAGGTACAGCGCGTGGCATGGAAGTGACGTTGATCCCAGAGCGAGGCTACTCGCTTGAATTAATTCCGGCAGTTCCTATGCCTCGGAAAATAAATTTTGACCTGCTCACATTGCCGCTACGGTTGTACCAAACGGTAAAGCGCACACGCGACATTATTGAATCAACCAATGCCGATGTAGTTGTCGGGTTTGGTGGGTATGTGTCGATGCCAGCGTACTTTGCCGCTCGTGGTCGGGTACCGATTGTTATTCACGAAGCTAATGCCCGTGCTGGATTGGCAAATCGTATTGGTGCTCGCTTTGCGGACCGCGTGGCCGAAAGTTTTGTTGGTTCCTTGCCTAGTGCTGTGTTGACTGGAATTCCATTACGTCGCTCGATTGAGCAGTTCGACAAAGCGCAATTACGTGATGAGGCGCGCACGTATTTTGGAATTACAGGCGACGACCTGGTGGTTTTGGTTTTTGGCGGTTCCCAAGGGGCCGCTCGACTGAACTCGGTACTACGGCAGGTTCTTGAATCCAAGCACCCGCAGGGGATTGTGTTTTTGCATGCCTTTGGTCCCAAAAATGAACCTGTATCGCAAGCATCACCGGGCTACATTCCAGTGCCATATATAAGTCGGATGGATTTGGCTTATGCGGCGAGCGATTTTGCGCTGTGTCGCAGTGGTGCCATGACTGTTGCAGAAGTCACTGCAGTTGGTTTACCTGCGTGCTTTGTGCCATTGCCGATTGGTAATGGTGAACAGTCGTTGAATGCGGCAGCAGTTGTAGCGGCCGGTGGAGCAATTGCTTGTGCAGACGAGCAGTTCACTGCGAGTTTTGTCGTTGACACTGTGCTTCCTATTGTGCGTGATCGGGTACGCAGAGAACTCATGTCAAGTGTTGCGCGTAAGTTTGGAAATCAGGATGCCTCAGCGCGTTTGGCTGATCTAGTAACTAACGTGGTTCAGGAGCACTCATGACACAACTTGCCGGTCACGTTCACATCGTCGGCATTGGTGGCGCCGGCATGAGTGGCATTGCCCGAATTTTATTGACCCAAGGTGTTGATGTATCGGGCAGTGATGCCAAGGACTCACGTCGGCTTCAGGCGTTGTCACCCCTTGGAGCTCAGGTGTATGTGGGGCACGACAGTGATCAGATGTTTGCAGCGGGTCGACCTGATGTGCTGGTCGCATCGACAGCAATTCCAGAAACGAACCCAGAACTTATGGCAGCACGCCAAGCAGGCATTGCCGTCTTAAGTCGAGCCCAAGCGTTGGCAGAGCTTGTTGAGCCTTTTACAACAATTTCTGTTGCAGGAACTCATGGGAAAACAACCACAACGTCAATGGTCACGGTGATTCTTCAAAATGCTGGAAAGAATCCTTCATTTGTAATCGGTTCCGAGATGAACGAATCGGGAAGTAACGCTCACTTAGGAACCAGTGAATATTTTGTTGTAGAAGCTGATGAAAGTGACGGCACATTTTTGCAGCTCAATACTTTTGCTGGGATTGTTACCAATGTTGAGTCAGATCATCTCAATTATTGGGGAACATACGAAGCCATCGAGGATGCATTCGTGGAGTTCATTGTTGGGACGTCAAAGCGTTCTGGCTACGCAGTGGTATGTGGGGATGATGCAGGAGCATCTGCTGTACTTGATCGCGCTCGAGCACAAGGTGCGCGCGTCATCACGTATGGCCAGTCGGCAGGATTAGATGCAGTGCTGTCAATGCATGAGCCGGTAAGCGTTGGTGCAGTGTTCACGATTGATTACCAGGGTGACAGCATCGGACCAATTGCGTTGAAGGTACCTGGTGCTCATAATGCGCTGAACGCCACCGCTGCAGCAATTGTGGCTCTTGAATTGGGGTGCTCTCGTGAGCAGGTGATCTCAGGACTCGAGGCATTTACAGGTACTCACCGACGCTTTGAATTTCGCGGCGAAGTAAATGGCGTACGAGTGTTTGATGATTATGCCCACCATCCCACAGAAATCGATGCCGTTCTCAAGGCTGCTCGATCTGTAGCAGGTGATGGCAAAGTCATTGTTGCTTTCCAAGCTCATCATTACTACCGCACTGCTCTTTTCTCCAGAGAATTTGGTCAAGCACTCGGACTTGCTGATTTTGCCGTGGTTCTCGAGGTGTTTGCGCCAGGCGAGACACCCATTCCAGGTGCCTCGGGTAGCACGATGGCTGGCAATGTTCCGTTACCTCCTGACTGCGTTGTATTTGAGCCATCGTGGTCTGCAGTGCCGCAACATTTAGTTGGAGCGGCACAGCCAGGTGACATCATCATGACTCTTGGTGCTGGTGACATCGGCATGATGTGTCCGACAATTCTGGATCTTTTAGCTGGCGAGTCATAAGTGAGCCAGACAGTTCGTGCTGGAACTAAACAAGTGGCTCGGCGAAGTCGACTGCCGTGGATTGCGTGGCTTGTTGGAGTGTTGACTGTTGCAGCGTGGTTTGTGTTATTCCATAGCTCGTGGTTCTTGGTAGCGAATGTCAAAGTTTTTGGCGCAACCCGGCTCGATAGTGCAGTTGTCAGCAAACAAGCACAATTGGAAATTGGGCAACCTTTGATTTCGATACAAAGTAACGAGATTGAGAAAGCTTTGAGAAAGATTCCTGAAGTCAAGTCTGTTCGTGTTGAACGTGGGTGGCCTCACACGATTTTGATTACTGTCATCGAGCGGTATCCAGTTGCTGTTGCATCCACGAGTAAGGGTTTTCAACTGGTTGACGATTTAGGTTCTGCCGCGGGACCGATTGTGGCCACTGCACCAAAACAACTTTTAGTCATACAGGGTCGCCCCAATACTCCTGCGATGCTTTCTGCAGTACAGATTGTGGCAGCTCTGCCAACACAATGGAAAGTGCAATCGATGGTTGCATCCACACAAGACTTAGTTGTTGTGCGAATTGCTGGTGGTGTTGAGGTGACGTTTGGATCAGGGGAGCGGGCGCTGGACAAGGTCAAGGTTGCACAAGCACTCATGGCGAATAACTACACCGCGATTAATGTGAGTGCACCGGATGCACCAACAGTGCGTTAACGGCGTGTTGTACGTGATTTTTCCTTATGTAGCAATACCTTTAGTTAGTCGCAGGTTGACATAACTATAAGCCTCTGGTTGAGGTTGAGAGTTTGTCCGCATAACGGAAAGGTATCCATCTCATGGCTGCTCCCCAAAACTATTTAGCTGTTATCAAAGTTGTTGGTATCGGCGGCGGCGGAGTCAACGCGATTAATCGCATGATTGAAGTGGGCCTTAAAGGTGTCGAGTTCGTAGCGATCAACACTGACGCACAAAATCTGCTGATGAGTGATGCTGATGTGAAGTTAGACATCGGTCGCGATTTAACCCGAGGCCTCGGTGCTGGTGCCGACCCTGAAGTAGGTCGTGGCGCCGCCGAAGATCACTTAGAAGAAATTGAAGAGGTGCTGAAAGGCGCCGACATGGTTTTCATCACTGCCGGTGAAGGCGGGGGTACGGGAACGGGTGGTGCCCCTGTTGTCGCTCGCATCTCACGTCAGATGGGTGCTTTAACAATCGGTGTGGTGACACGACCATTTAGTTTTGAAGGTAAGCGACGTTCCACGCAGGCCGACTCAGGTGTTGAAGCATTACGCACCGAAGTAGACACTCTGATTGTCATCCCTAATGATCGACTACTTGAACTTGAAGATAACGGAATCAGCGTCATTGATGCGTTCCGTCATGCTGATTCTGTGCTGTTCCAAGGTGTGAGTGGCATTACTGACTTGATCACAACACCAGGGCTTATCAACTTGGACTATGCAGATGTGCGAAGCGTGATGAAAGATGCCGGTTCAGCACTGATGGGAATCGGCTCAGCTCGAGGCGCTGATCGTGCATTAGAAGCTGCACGGCAAGCGATTTCTAGCCCACTACTCGAAGCAAGCATTGAAGGTGCTCGTGGTGTGTTGATTTCAATTTCTGGCGGAAGCGATCTTGGGCTCTTTGAAATTAGCGAAGCAGCTCGCATGGTTCAAAATGCAGTGCACCCCGATGCGAATATTATTTTTGGAGCAGTCATTGATGACACGCAAGGCGATCAAGTGAAAGTCACTGTGATTGCGGCGGGATTTGATGGAGGTGCTCCTCCGTCCAATCGGGCTTCGTCGGCTTCGTCAAAAGCAGCGTTAGAGGAAACCCCAATTGCTGCCGAGATTGCGCGGGATTTTGCAAAGGAAGGCGAGCATGCCAGCATTCCAACACCGCCGTCCTTTTTCACCCAGTCTGTTGTTGATGTGCCGCTTGATGAAGACGGTTTCGACAATTTGTTTGGTAGCAATGCCGCGCCTTCACCTAGTCATGACGAGAACATTTCACCAGACGATTTAGACGTTCCTGATTTCTTAAGGTGATTCCATTCGATAGCCGGCACATTGGGTCAGCATCAATTGTTGCCCTTTCGCGTCATGGTGGCGTAAGCGCCGATCCATTTGGAACGCTTAACGTTGCCCGCTATGTGGGGGACAACCCTGATGATGTTGACACCAACATTGAGCGAGTGCGAGTTGCTCTGCAGGCTGACGGCGTTGCAGTCATGTCGGCCGAGCATGGGCGCACAGTGTTGCGAATCATTGACGCTGGCCAAGCCCCTCCGGCTGATGGCCTGACGACCAATGTGCGTGGGCTGGCTTTGCTGGCATTGTCTGCTGATTGCGTACCTGTGGCACTCGTAGATGTTAAGTCGAACAACATTGGAGTTTTCCATGCCGGGTGGAAAGGTGTGTTGGCAAATGTTGCGGGGGCTGCGGTGGATCAGCTCGTTGATTACGGGTCACAACCTGGGAATATTTATGCTGTGATTGGACCGGCGATATGCGCAGTATGTTATGAAGTCGACGAATCTCGGACTGCACTTTTTACGGATGTGAATCCGGCGGCAATAGTTGATGCTCGCCACCTCGATTTGGTCGCTGGCGTGCACCATTCACTTATCGAGCTTGGGGTGACTGTCGATGTGATGAATGGGTGCACGCGTGAGGACGACAACCTGTTTTCTTATCGACGACACAGTGTCACGGGCCGTGGCGGTATTGCTGTTGTGCTCTCTAAGGTGGAGTCATGAACCGTCACGACGAATTGGCTGCAAACTTAGCGCACGTCCAAAGCGACATTGCATCTATATGTAGTGACATTGGACGCGACTTACCCACTGTGATCGTGGTGACAAAAACTAAGCCCGTCACCGATGTGGACATACTGGCCACACTGGGAGTAACTGATGTGGGCGAGAACCGGGATCAAGAAGCTGCTCCAAAGAAGGAAGAATCGCATGCGATAGGCCTGACTTGGCATGCGATAGGCCAGTTGCAAACGAATAAGGCCAAAAGCGTTGCCCAATGGGCTGATGTGGTTCACAGCGTGGATCGCGCTGACTTAGTTGTCGCTCTGGCTAAGGCAACGGCCCAACGACAAGTGCCATTAGGTGCCTTAATTCAGGTCAATCTTGATCCTGACCCGCAAGATCATCGAGGCGGATGTTTACCGTCGGAAGTGGCGCAGTTAGCCGCTCAGATGTGCGCTATTGCAACCCTGGAACTCAAAGGTGTTATGGGTGTAGCACCACTCAACGGTGACCCAGAGCAGGCCTTTTCCCGCCTAGCGGCAATGCACAGCGACCTTCTCACGGAGTATCCGCAAGCCCAGTGGATGTCGGCAGGAATGAGTGAAGACTACGTTGCAGCCCTGCGCCATGGCGCGACACACCTTCGAATCGGCTCGTCGATACTCGGTCATCGCCTCCCAAAAGGGTAGTTTCGTAGGAGTACCCCTTCCCCTAAGGAGCAAGCGATGTCTAATGCCGTTCGTAAAATGGCTGAGTACCTTGGACTTTTTGAAGACAAGGAAACCGTCGACGAATATGCATATGAAGAAAACTATGCAGAAGAAATTCAATACACCCGTCCCGTTTCGGTGTCAGCCCCTGATGCGCAGCCATTGACGGCTCCTTATGTTTCCCAGGCGTCTATTGCGCAGTCTTCCGCGCCTGCGGCGATTCCATCACCACGGTTAGGTGAGGTTTATCGCATCACCACAATCCATCCGCGTAGCTATAACGATGCTCGCCGGATTGGTGAAGACTTCCGCTCTGGGACTCCGGTCATCATGAACTTAAGTGAGATGGACGATTCTGACGCTCGTCGGATTGTGGATTTCTCTGCAGGTCTTGCATTTGGACTTCATGGCAGCATTGAGCGCGTTACTAAGGGCGTATTTCTGCTTTCTCCATCGAATGTCGACATCGGTGCGGCGGCTCGGGCGCAACTGCGAGACGATCCATTTTTTAATCAGAGTTAGTTGTGTCCGCCATCGCGCGTGACATTGCAGCGCTTCTTAATCTGTATCAGCTCATTCTTATTGGCAGGTTGATTTTTGAGTACATTCGGATGTTTGCACAGCAGTGGCGTCCGCAAGGATTCTTATTGCTCGTGGCAGAGTTTCTGTATTCAGTGACTGACCCACCGTTGCGGGTTGTTCGGCGTGTCGTGCCCCCAGTAAGAATTGGCGGTGCGTACTTGGATTTGTCTTATATCGTGCTATTTATTGGCATTTCAATTATTCGTCGGTTGCTTTTTTCGCTGTAAAGGCACATATCAGTTTCACAATTTTGCCATTTCTGCCTAATGTAGAGGGGTAAGAAAGATTCAAAGGGGAGTCAATATGGCTTTAACGCCAGACGATATTCGCAACAAGCGCTTTACTGCGGTGCGTTTTAAAGAAGGATACGACCTAGAAGAGGTTGATACTTTCCTAGACGAAATTGAAGACACCCTTACCTCTCTTTTCAAAGAGAATTCCGATCTTCGTGCGACATCTCGCGGTGACGTTTCTGATGGTGCCGGCGTGCTGCTCGACCAACTTCATGCTGAAAATGGCCAACTCAAGGGACAGGTCGCTGATTTTGAAGCGATGGTGACCTCTCTGCAGGAAGCCTTAATAATTGAGAAGTCCCGCAAGCCTGAAGTTGTTGTCTCTCAGGACGGCGGCGACTCGGCTGCAATTGGTCGCCTCAATGAGGTAGTTGCTGGACTTCGTAATGAACTTGCGACTATTTCAAGCCAGAAGCAAGGGCTAGAAGCTCACCTTCAAGAAATCATGGCAGCACAGGCAGCCAGCGGCCCAGTTAATGAGTCCATGGCTGATGTTTCGGCGGCTTCGGTTCGCATACTTGAATTAGCCCAGCGCACTGCTGATGAGCACATTGCAACGGCGCGCATTGAAGCTGAGCAGCTTCGTACCCGTACCCAAGCTGAATCCGACACGATTATGTTTGAAGCAAAAGCCACAGTGTCTAATCTGACACGCGAATACGAAACTCAGCGCGTCGAACTTGAACGCAAGGTTGAAGAATTACGTGCATACGAGCGTGAGTACCGCAGTCGCATGCGTTCCTACCTCGAGGGCCAACTACGCGAATTGGAAAGCAAGTTTCCACGAAATGATCGCGAAGTAGATCAGTAAAGAGTTATTGCGTAAATGGCCAAGGAGATTTTCCTTGGCCATTTTGCATTGTGCAACCGAGCTAAATCTTTTTAATGGAAATTGATAAATCAAGGTCCTGATCAAAGAACGTTGCTTCGGCAAGTGCTTCCTGAGTCCACGCAGTTGCAAGCACTTCGGATGCAATGGATTCACCATGCGTAGTCAGTGCACTTACTGTTTCAAAGGAACCGCTAAACCAGACCACACTAATGCGATCGCTGATCTCAAACCCGGATGATTTGCGTGCATCCTGGATCAGGCGAGTTGCATCACGTGCAATACCTTGACCGATGAGCTCAGGTGTCAAGGTCAGATCCAAGGCCAGCGATTCGCCGTCGGCGGAGGCTACTGTCCATCCCTCGCGTGGTACTTCAGTAATGACAACGTCATCAAGTGTGATGGTTTCGGGGTGTCCTTCCACAGTGATGCTGGCAGGACCGCGTCGTAATTCGGATACTAGATCGCGCGGATTAGCTTCTGCAATTGCTGCTGCAATTGTTGGAGTGCGCTGCGAGAAGCGGGCACCGAGTGCTTTGAAGTTAGCCTTCAGCGTGACATCGACAAGTTCGTCAGTGCCTTCAAGACTTTCCAGACTTTCCACATTCACTTCATCGCGAATTTGAGATTGCAGACCCTCAGGAAGGTTATTCCATCCCGAGGCAGCAACTAGTGCACGAGCAAGCGGCTGACGAGTTTTCACACCCGAAGTGGCTCGCGCGGCTCGACCTAACTCGACAATGCGACGAGTCAGATCTACTTGGTCACGTAACGTGTCGTCAATATTTTCCGGAGACCACAGAGGCCACGATGTTAAGTGCACTGAGGCAGCTTCGTTTGAGAACAAGTCTTGCCATACTCGCTCGGTAATAAATGGCGTAAAAGGAGCCATTACTTGCGTAACTACTTTGATGCAGTGATGCAGTGTGCTTAAAGCTGCATGGTCGGCGTCCCAAAACCTGCGACGAGAGCGACGCACGTACCAGTTCGATAAATCGTCAACATAGTCGGCAATGAAACGTCCAGCTCGTTGAGTGTCGAATTGTTCGAGTGCTTGGTCGACATCTCGCGCAAGTCGAGTGGCTTGTGACACGGCCCAGCGATCAAGGTCAGTTAAGTCAGTCAGGCTGGCAGTTGTTGGGTCCCAATCGCCAGCACGGGCGTAAAGGCTTTGGAATGCAACAGTGTTCCAGTACGTCAAAAGTGTTTTGCGAACGACTTCGGCAATAGTGTTATGGCCAACCCGGCGGGCCTGCCATGGCGATCCACCAGCGAGCATGAACCAGCGCACAGCATCGGCGCCGTGCTCATCCATGAGTGCCATTGGTTCGAGCACGTTTCCTAAGTGCTTACTCATCTTGCGTCCGTCTTCATCAAGAATGTGTCCCAGGCACAGGACATTTTTGTATGAGGATTCGTCGAACACTAAAGTGCCGATTGCCATCAAGGTGTAGAACCAGCCACGGGTTTGGTCAATCGCTTCACAAATAAAGTCAGCAGGATACGACGATTCGAAGAGATCTTTGTTTGATTCTGGATATCCCAGTTGTGCGAAAGGCATCGCGCCGGAATCGAACCAACAGTCAATGACTTCAGGAACACGCGTTGCCGGCTGTGCGCAGGTAGGGCAGGGGAATGTGATGTCATCGACAAATGGGCGATGCGGGTCAACTGTTAAAGCTTCGTTGCCAGCAAGTTCTGCAAGTTCACGACGTCCACCAACACAAGTCAAGTGACCTTCTTCGCAGCGCCAAATAGGAAGTGGAGTTCCCCAGAATCGATTACGCGACAGCGCCCAGTCAACATTGTTATTCAGCCAATCACCGTAACGACCCCACTTGATTGTTTCGGGAAACCAATTCGTCGCTTCATTTTGTGCGATGAGTTGGTCTTTAATTGCTGTGGTGCGGATGTACCACGATGGTTGCGCGTAGTAAATCAATGCTGTGTGGCAGCGCCAACAATGGGGATACGAATGCTCGTATGGCAGATGACGAAACAGTAGACCGCGTTCTTCGAGCACGTTCACAATCACAGGGTCAGCACTCTTAAAGAACATGCCGCCGACAGTTTCAATTTCCGGAAGGAATGTGCCATCAGCGCGTACCGGGTTTACGACGGGTAGCCCATAACTACGGCACAGAATTAAGTCCTCAGCACCGAAGGCAGGTGCTTCGTGCACAATTCCAGTTCCATCTTGTGCAGTGACAAAGTCCGCAAGCAGCACGGTGTTTACAGGAGCATCCGTTTCAGGAAATTCAATCCACGTAAATGGTCGCTGGTAGGACGTTCCTTCAAGGTCGCGTCCCTTAACCGTGTGCAGAACGACAGAATCTTCACCGAGTACCGCTTCGCGTAAGTCGCCAGCAACCACTAAAACTTCGCCCGTAGCAGTCCGAGCGACTACGTACTCGAGTTCTGGATGAACGGCAGCCGCAGTGTTTGATACAAGGGTCCACGGTGTCGTGGTCCAGATAACGAGTGCAAGGCCAGGAAATTGTTCAAGTAACGCTCCTGATGTGACGGGGAAGCGAACATAGACCGAGGCATCCACGACATCTTCGTAGCCTTGCGCCAGTTCGTGGTCCGACAATCCAGTGCCACATCGAGGACAATAGGGCGAAACTCGATGGTCTTGGACCAGTAAGCCTTTATCAAAAATTCTCTTGAGACTCCACCACACGCTATCCACGTAGGAGGCGTCCATGGTCCAGTACGCCTGATCCATGTCGACCCAATAACCCATGCGTTGTGTCATGTTGCTGAACTCGCCGACATGGCGCAACACTGACTCGCGACATTTTTCATTGAACTCGGCAATACCAAATTTTTCGATGTCTTGTTTGCCGGAAAATCCGAGTTCTTTTTCGACAGCAAGTTCAACGGGAAGCCCGTGACAATCCCAACCAGCTTTACGAGGTACGTGGTAACCCTTCATAGTGCGGTACCGAGGGAAAATGTCTTTGAAGACTCGAGCTTCTACGTGGTGGGTGCCAGGCATGCCGTTTGCGGTGGGCGGGCCTTCAAAGAAGATCCAAGGCTGTCCATCGCGAGTGCGCTCAAGTGACTTATGAAAGATGTCGTTCGCGGCCCAAAAATCAAGAACTTCGTGCTCCATAGCGGACAGGTCAATTTTGGCGGGAACGTCTCGGTAGGTCATGGTGTTCATAGGCCCTTATGCATAGTGCGAATAAGGGACGAAAACGCAACGTGTGTTGCTTTCCGCGGTACCACCCTCGTTGTTCGCCGAGGCGAACCACTTCATTGGGGCGCAAAATCTGGCTCAGAAGGTGATATTGCAAGGCCGCTCACACAACGTTGGGCTTTCACCAGCCCCAACTCGCTTGTCTAACGTGTTCGTCAGTGTCTTACAACGTGTCCTCGTCAATGCCTGTATTCACGCTTGTCAGCAATATTACTTGACACATGGGGTCTTGCGAGAACGAGGTCGGGCTTGGCGTGTAGAGTCAAGGCACTTAATTGAATGCAAAACAAGGGGTACGTCATGGCCGCCACTAAATCAGCGCCAGTCAAGAAGTCTGCAGCATCAACTGCTGCTAAAGCACCTGCCAAAAAGGCAGCACCGGCTAAGAAATCTGCCGCCAAAAGCGTGGCAAAGGCTCCAGCGAAGAAATCAGCTACCAAGGCACCGACTAAGAATGCGGCCAAAAAGCCAGCAGCAAAAGCTCCAACTAAGAAGCCAGTAACTAAGGCACCGGCTAAGAAGTCCGTGGCCAAGGCGCCGGCTAAAAAAGTGGCAACAAAGGCTCCTGTCAAAAAGGTAGCCTCCAAAGCCCCAGCAAAGGCTCCAGCTCAAAAAGTGCCAAACAAGAAAGCAG
>Ga0194055_10001338_pt1 | contig 20102 bp, 19 predicted proteins | sample SepL449m_MetaG_FD_155482 | JGI IMG/M metagenome (GOLD analysis project Ga0194055, IMG submission 155482) | Anoxic zone freshwater microbial communities from boreal shield lake in IISD Experimental Lakes Area, Ontario, Canada - Sep2016-L442-9m | ecosystem: Environmental > Aquatic > Freshwater >...
GCACTTTTACTATTGCCACTGTGCTGATCATGCTCGGAGCGGCGATAGTTATTGGCGCCCCAATTTTCGACACCGTGCTAAAGGCTTTAAGCGGAGGGAATGGGACACAATGAACGACGACCCAGAGTTGATCGCTGAGCAGCGTGAGGCAGCTCTACAAACCGCCAGAGGGCAAAGCAAGACCATGCCCTGGGAGCAGCAAGGATCCTTGGATCTGCATGAGACAGCTGAACAAGCTAAGAAAGTTGAGCAGCGCCGCGTAGAAGCAGCTCAGTCTGACAGTGAATGGACCACCAGGGCAGAACAGGGCTTAGTGGAAGTTGATGAGCACGGCGTGCCATTAGGATCAGTGCGGCGTGCAGTTGATCTACAAGCAGCTGATGAGTATGACGAGCTTAGTAAAGAAGCGATTGCCATCATCAACAAATATTTCGCCCACCAGGACTGCTCCGAGATTCATATGAATGCGCCTGATCAGATTTTTGCTAAATATGGCGGAGAGCGCGTAAAAGTAAATTGTTCTTTCGGGTCAGAATCCGAATACAACCGCTTCATCGAAGACTTAGTCAATCAAGCCGACACTCATCTCACTTGGGATGACATTAAGCAAGAAGCGCGCGGCGTAGTGAGAATGAGCGGCGGAGACCGCATGATGATCATGTGCCCTCCTTTAACTAAAAGCGTGGCGGTAGCAATCCATAAAGTAGTGGCAAGAAACTGGGAGCTACAGAACCTGATTGACAATGGCACTATGAACTCCAACATGGCCAACCTGCTGGTAGCATCCGTAAAAGCTCACGCCAATATTCTGGTGGTAGGAGAGATGGGCAGTGGTAAATCAGTAACGCTCAGCCTACTAGCTCAATACATTGGCGCTAATGAGCGGATTGCCTTAATTGAAGAAGTACCCGAAATATTCATTGACTTGCCAGACATTACTGCCATGACTTATTATCCTGCTAGCTCCGATGGCGGTGGGAAGCTAGGCCTGCCAGAAGTGCTTGATACCGCCCTGTATGGCCGCTATGATCGCATCCTGATCGGAGAGATCCACGACAAAGGCATGTACCGCATGCTACGGGTGATGGCCACTGGCGGCGATGGCTCAATGAGCACTTTCCACGCCGGAGATGCTAAAAGCGCCCTGGAGCAAGTCAGAAACCATGTCCTCTTAGAATATCCGCAGCTACCGCCCGCTACCGTAACTCATTTCGTGAGATCAGCGATCAACATCGTGGTAGTAATAGAAAATATCGACGGCAAGCACCGCGTTAAACAGATCGCAGAAGTTGAATGGCGCAACCTGAGTGAAGATAACGTTCAAATCGGACTCAACGAACTCTTTGCCTGGGACCATAAAGGCGAGCGCACCATAAACGGGCAGCCGGGATTCATATCTATCGGGCGCCCCGATGATAACGGAAAGCTCAGAGAGAAAGCTGAGCGATACGGAGTTCCATTATCACCAGAATGGTTCCCTTCCGACAATATGCTGCTAACATAATAAAATCATGGGAATTTTAGACAAAGCCAAAAAGATGCGCCTGGTCGAGCAGGAAGTAGATCCAGAGCAGCAGCAGCGTGAATACCAAGGCTACGCCGAAAACATGTGGCATTGGCTTAGAACCACATTAGATGAGGCATGCGAGCGCTACCAGCATCAAGGCAAAGATGAACTATTGCACGAATGCTTAACCGGAGACGCCTACCAGCAGGTCAAAGATTTTCTGGACAGCATGCGCGCTCAAAACATGGTCTGGGTTTATCCGCGCGAGAAGCGCAACGACTTCACATTAAAGCTGAACAGCATTATCGAAGACACTTATGTGGTAACTGAATACTTCCGCGACTATTCTTACATCGAGTGCTACCAAGGCGGCCAGTTAGTTGAGAAAGTGGCTGGCGACGGCGCTGACAAAGCAATTCGCGCTACTGTCGTTGCCGACGGAGATGTTTACCGCATTGCGCAAGTAGCCTTAATTTCAGACCCTAGCTCGCTAGCCTAATAAAAGCAAAGCTGCAAAAACAGCTTAAGGGTGGCAATCTTTAGCAGTGGATGTCTACAAGCCCCTTTATTTCTGGCTACACCCAGCAGCTTCAGTGCCAGATTGGCTGATTATCGCCCTGATGGCGCTTGTTGTAGTGGCCTCCATTATTTGCGCAGTAACCGATTTGCGCAGCATGATCATCCCCAACACCATTACTTATCCTCTGATCGCTCTTTTCCTTATAGCGGCCCCTTTCCTCTGGCAGGACTGGATCACGCACCTTGTTGCTGGCGTCAGCTGCGCCATACTGTTTGGCGGCGCAGCCTTCATTAAGATTCGTGGCCAGTACGCGATGGGAATGGGAGACGTTAAGCTCTACACAGTAGCCGGCCTAGTCTTAGGCTTAGGCGCCTTACCCTGCGTTGTGATTGCTAGCCTGACTGGAGCAGTGTTAGGAATCGCAGTATTGCGCACTGGCGCATTGAACAAACAGATTCCTCACGGCCCTCACATCGCTTTCGGCATTGTGCTTATGGTGGCAGTAGGACTAATGGGCTGGCTGGGCTAATAAGAAGCCTGCCTCTCTTTGCCGTAAAGAGGAGAAATTCTTCTTAAATGCTTATGCTTATGAACGTGAGCTCACTATCAGTACTGATCCTTGTTGTTATATGGTGGACCGGCGGAGGCTGGTATGCACGCCGCGTAGCTTTGCGCATGAATCTTGAAGAGCAACCCAGCTTAGCTTCAGCCCTCCTGCAAGGCCCTTTATGGGTGCGGCGAATGCTGATATGGAGCACCTTAGATAAGCAGCCTGGAGCGCAATCAGTGCCTGAGGTATCAGAGCGCAGCCGCACAATGGCTCCAGCCGCTACCCCAGGACCAATGAGCGCCCCTGCCAGCATTGCGTCTAGCACCGAGGCTACTGCCGCTCCAGTTAACATCCCAGCGCCAGCGGGGCCGGCAGCTGAAGCAACACTCAGCCCTGCAGTCCCGCAAGTATTCGAAGCAGCTCTTCTCCATGCCGCCCCACAAGTGTCCGAACAGATCCCAGAGCCAATCGAAGCAGCCCCTCCGGCAGCCCCACAAGTAACTGAAGGAGACATTCGACTTCCGGCTAATGCAGCTCCGCCAAAGCGGCTTCCAGGCAAGCCATTATTTGGCAGCATTAAAACACTCTGCCCTTGGTGTGAGAGTAAAGAGAAATACGGCAAAGATGCCGCCTGCCAGAAGTGCGGCCGAGTTAATCCTTGGCTAGTAGAAAAATGGGGATTAGAGACTCAGCCTGCAATTGGGGTTAGCGCAACAGCTGCTCCCGCCCCAGCGCCGATCATGCCTGAGAGTGCTCCAGCGCCAGTGGCCAGCCAGCCGATTGCGGCGGCCGCAGCCGAAGCTCCAGCAGCCGTTGAGGCAGCACCATCAGTAGGGGAAGCTCCAGCAGCAGTAGAGGAAGTTGCAGAAGTTATTGAGGCAGCTCCAGAGACGGCGGCTGAGGCTGCCGGGCCCGCTCAGCAGCAGGAAGCTGAGCTAGCGTTCGAATTACCGCCGGCCGGAGCTCAGAAGCCGAAGAGAGTTCCAGGTAAACCATTATTTGGCATTGTGAAAACACTCTGCCCCTGGTGCGAGAGCAAAGAGAAATATGGCAAAGATGCTGCCTGCCAGAAATGTGGTCGCGTCAATCCTTGGCTAGTAGAAAAATGGGGATTAGAGAGTCAGCAATTGCAAGCTTCTTCCGCCAGTCCGGCCGCTGTAAGTGCTGGCGACATTGAGATCATGCAAGCAGCGCGCCATCGTCCGCAGCAGGAAGTTGAGCTAGTTGCCTTAGACCCCAGTAAAGAACTTGAAGCTTTCGATGACCTGCCCGCTAAGCCGCGGCGAGGAAATGTGAAAACAGTATGTCCTTCTTGCCGCGCTAAAACTAGTCATGACAATAACGGACGCTGCAAAGAGTGCGGCAACGATAATGATTGGCTACGGAAGCGGTGGGGCCTAATAGAGATGTCGCAGCCGGAAGTAGTAGTTGAAATAGCGCCGGTGGCCCCAGGGCCAGCCCCGGTAGTAGATCCAAGCCATTGCGGGGGCTGCGGGCGAGATCGCGCTTCAGACTTAGAAGGCAACTGCATTTTCTGCGGCGAGAAGCTGGCGGTGATTCTATGACCAACCTAGTAGTAGCTTTTGTATTCATTCTGCTGTTCAGCGCTGGTTACAGCATGTTCGCTGCTCGTAAGCGGGGATATGACAGCGACCTTTTTGCTTTAGGTGGATTCTTAGCGGGGCCTTTAGCAATCATGGCCGTCCTTTCAGCTGCCGACTACGCCATAGAAGAGGAAGATGAGCAAATCTCTGACATGCCTCCAGTGGGCAACGAGCTGCGCCCTGGTTATGATGCGGCGGCTCCGGCCGTAGTTCAGCAAGTACAGCCTGTAGCGGCGGTAACAGTCGCGGCCCCGCCCCTTCCAGCCCAAGAAGCGCCAGCTGTAGTTCAGCAGCCGCAAGCTAAACCTTTAGAAGCAGCGCCTTTAGAGGCGCCGCCTCTGCCAGCCCAAGAAGCGCCAGCTGTAGTTCAGCAGCCGCAAGTTAGCGCCCCGGAAGCAGCGCCTTTAGCGGCCCCGCCTCTGCCAGCTGAAGCAGTAGCAATCATCGAGCAGCCGCAGCCCCAAGCCCCTCAGGCTATATACGAGCCATATGACAGCCAGCATAACGACCCAGCTATTATGCAAGATCAGCCAGCAGGTAGCGCGATGCCTGGCGCACAATCAATCGTTGATCTAGTTACCGCGCCGCGAGGAGCCACTGAAAGAATTTCGCATCAGCACCCTCAAGCCGAGACAGAAGCAGTTGAGGAAAGCAAGTCAGGAAAGAAGCGCAGCATTTTAGGGCGTAAGAACAAGCAGGTCGAGTCCGTGGCCGCGCCGGTCGTCGCTGCGAGCTATGGAGGGCTGCAATCACCTATCGCCCCAGGCGAGACAACTTATGGTATCTGCCCTCAGTGCGGACAAGAGAGCTGCGCTGACTGGTATGGGCTTTGCGTTAAATGCTTAGGCACTTTCCCAGTACAAGTAGGATACATAAACCCGGTTGTCGACGAGCCTCAAAATGAGCAGCCGGATGAGCCGGCTAAGGCGAAGAAGAGCGTAGGATCAATGCTCGCTAAGCTCAACAAACCAGTCAAGCTGAAGAATTAAAAGCCTTCATAAAGCAGTGAGGCAGGGCGTAGACTGGCCAGTAAAGATGCTTGAGCTTCATCAAAGCCTAGATCGCTTAGAACTTCAGGCAGCGTGAATAGACAGTCGGGTCGCTGGCATGGATGTATATCAGAAGCTACGCAGTAAGCATGGCCGTCAGCTAGCAACTCAGTTGCGAAAGGTCGTAGACGGGGATTGGTTAAGGAAGACAAATTAACTTGCAGCTTGACGCCTTTCTTCATTTCATCAAGCAGTAAGCGCCGCGTAGCAAGATCGTCAATATTACGAGCCCGCTCTGGATGCGCCAGTAACACATCATATCCATGTTGGCGCAAATGGTCAGCTGCGGCGGTCCATGCTTCATCAAAATCATGAAAGATTGAAACTTCCATTAAGATCCACTGCTTACCTTTAGGGCCTAAAGCAATGCTCTTAAGCATCTCTGCGGACTGCAATGCAGCTACTTCAGGGTTCAGTTCAGCGCCTTGATGCAGACGCACTGGAATTGATGCCTCATTAACTGCGGCCTGCAAAGCAGCGAATCCTTGCGGAACAAACAGCAGAGGATTCTTTCCGCCTTGCCCCCAGCCTCGTAAAGCTACTTTCTCTCGCAGCTCACTTGGGGCGGCAGGATCAAAAAGCAAGTTCACGTGCGGAGTGATAGCTAAATCAGTTAGTCCGCCTGCTGCTAGATCAGAGATCCATTTCAGCGAAGTTTCCATATCTGGGCTGCCGTCATCTACTCCGGGCATTAAATGAGTATGAAGATCAGCGTACATAACTATAACTTAACCCTTAAGTCAGCTAACAGCGCGGCCTGCGGCTGCTGTGAGGAGGTTTATGCCCCAGCGGGGAGCCCTCTAGAGGCCCAACTTGACCTAACAGGACAAAAGGGGCGACTGGGCTACTTTCTAGGCTCCTACGGCGTCTTTGAGAGCTGCTTTAAGGCTTGCGGACGGAGACACTCTGACATGCTCAGGCAATAAGTAACGCTCAATTTCATCGCCTTCATCATCTATCAGCATCAGTCGCACTGACTGTTCACCTGGATGCTGGCTTAATGTCTTTTCAATGGTCTGCATAGTGTTCTCATTAATAACATCAGCTGGCAGGATCAAATCGTAATACTCTGAAACTTCAATGGCATCCGGATTGAAAGGTCCGGCCTGCTGAGCAATAAGCTGGATCTGGCGAGCGCTATCATCATCATCAGATCCGAAGCCACGAGTGTCTTCCTCAATCGAGATTCGCAAGTAAGCTAGCTGGCCTTCATTAAGGTATTCTTCAGCGCCGGATTCAACCATGCGCGGGAAAACAACGATCTCATTATTGCCGGTCAAATCTTCTAAGGTGATAATCAGCATGCGCTTATTGTCGCGCTTAGTGTAAAGCGCCCGCTTAGCGATCACGATGCCAGCCACTGTCAATACCGTAGGGTTAGCGTCATCATCAGAGAGTTGCTCTTCGCTTATTTCGCCAATGCCTAAATGGCGCACCCGCTCCCAGGCAGCCCGAGCTGAATCAAGCGGATGACCTGAAACATAAAGCCCTGTCACTTCTCGCTCTAAACGGAATAGCTCTTGCGTATCAAACTCTTCCTTGCTGATAGCCGGCGAGTCATCCATTTGCATGGCCGCAAGCTCATCTTCAGCTGAGGAGCCAACCGCATCAAACAAAGAGTTCTGACCTTGAGCTTTCTTCTCGCGAATCTTCTTCGACTTCTTAAGTGCTTGCTCCGACACTTCCAGCATCCCCATCCGGGCATCCCCGCTGAAGTCAAAAGCTCCAGCTTTAATGAGATTGTCAAGCTCGCGTTTATTAACTCCTTCGGCGCGCTGGCAGAAGTCCCACAAGTTCTTATAGTCGCCGCCGCTTTCGCGCTCCGCGACGATACCTTCCACTACGCCTTCGCCAACGCCCTTAACGGCTGTTAATCCGAAACGGATTGAGTTAGGTCCGGCCGGCTCAAACTGTGAGAAGCTGCCGTTAACTGAAGGCTGCAGAACTTCAATGCCCATCCGCTTAGTCTCATATAGATAGAACGGAACCTTATCCTTAGTATGCATAACTGAGGTTAGTAGCGCCGCCATGTACTCAGTCGGATAGTTAGCCTTCAAATAGGCGGTTACATAGGAAATCAGTGCGTAAGCAGCAGCATGGGACTTGTTGAAAGAGTAGGATGCCGAGGCCTCAAAAACTGTCCACACCCATTCAGCGGTTTTCTTATCTACACCATTCTTAAGGCAGCCTGGAACGACGATTGTTTCGCCATCTTTCTCTAAAGTAGTTCCATCGAAGAAGATCGGCTTAAGTTCCATCATCTTATCCATCAGTTTCTTGCCGATAGCTTTACGTAGCGTATCCATCAGGCCGCCAGTGAAGCCAGCTAAATCGCGAGACAAGAGCATGGCCTGCTCTTGATACAGGATCTGCCCGTAAGTCTCGGAGAGAATCTCTTCCATGCGCGGATCGCCGTAAGTGACGTCTTCAAGGCCGCGCTTGCGGCGAGCATAAACCGGGATCTGCTCCATGGCGCCCGGACGATAAGCAGCCACGATAGCAACTAAGTCATTGAACTCAGTGGTTCCGACAACTCGCAGTGTGTCTTGCATGCCGCCGGACTCGAACTGGAAAACTCCTACCGATTCGCCTCGGGCTAACATTTCATAAGTTTTGGCGTCATCCATTGGTACTTCGTAATCAATGACGTTGACATCAAGGTCCTGATATTTCTTAATAAGCCTTTGCGCGTCAGCGAGAATAGTTAAGTTGCGTAGGCCTAGAAGGTCGAGCTTTAGGCAGCCGACTGATTCAGCTTCGCTCATCGCGAAGGAAGTAACTGGCAGGCCGTCCTTATTGAGCTGAACTGGCAAAGCATCAGTAAGCGGGAAAGGAGAGATAACGAAAGCAGCGGCATGCACTGACTCAGCTGAGATAAGCCCTTCCATCCATAGCGCGGCATCAATGATTTTCTGCGCTTGAGAGTCGCCGCGGATGATCTGCTGCAGCTCCACTCCTTCTTCCAGTGCTTGCGGCAAGGAAACAGGTACTGCGCCTTCCATTGGCACGGCCTTAGCCATGCGATCAGCTAAAGGCAGCATTTCAGGTCCGAAAGCACGCGCCGCTGAACGAATGCCGGCTTTGCCGCCAATGGTCTGGAACGTGATGATCTGAGCACAATTCTCAGCGCCATATTTCTCAGTTAGGTAAGCGCGGATTTCATCCTGGCCATGTGAAACATCTTGGTCGACGTCAGGCATTGAAATACGATCCGGGGACAGAAAGCGCTCGAACAGCAGCTTGTGCTCCAAAGGACAGAGATGAGTGACGTACAGCGCGTACAGGACGATCGAACCTGCGCCTGAGTTGTGTACCACGCAGGAGGAAGTTGTGTAGGAAGGCGGGTTGGGGTCCTCAATCGCCAAGTCATGCACTTTGCCTTTGTAATGCTCTCGCTTAGTTTCATATACGCGAAGTAGCATGTAATTCTCATGACGGCCGCCAAACTGCTTAGGGGGATTAGTCTTGAAGGCTCGCGAAGCAACAAGGCTATAAGAGGGGCTGGTATTCTCAAACTCAGGTCGATCGTCAGTGCGCTCGTGTCGCGAGAAAGACGATGGGACGCCTAAGCTCCAGAGCAGCGTCCGCACTTGGTAGGCCAGGCGTGGAGAGCTCGTCGAATACTTATGACGGTCCCCGGTGCTTCCATCTCCCATCCATAGACCGTCAATCAGGGACCAGCGGCTTTTTTCAGGGAGCTCCATCACCCAGTCAGGCAGATGCTTAGTGGTAGCTTTGTACTGGTAGTCACAGAACAGGCTGCGGTAGAAAGAAGCGATTACCGGGTGCGAACTTTCGTATTGCATAAGATCTTTTTCGGCGTGGCGATACTCGCCGAGTACGTCGCTTCCCCAAACGGAAGACCATAATTCTGGAACGCTCGGGCTGAGGTGAGGTTCAGAGCCACGCTCAGCAATCCCGGTGCAGTCGCGATCCTTGCGAATCCATCCGTCGGCAGCAATTAAACCAAGCAGGCGGCAGAACTCTTCATCGGCTTCGATAAAGCGAGGGATGCGGCTTTCAACAAAACCTTCATCCTGAAGATAGTCTTTCCATTCAGAGAGACCCTTGAAGCCATCTTTTTGGAGGGCGTCGTCAAGCTTGGCACTAAATTGAGGTCCAGCCACGCCGACAAGGGCCCGACGCATACTGGGGCGGTTGATCCCGTGACGTTTGGCTACGTCTCGCTGAGAGAATTCATATGGGACGTTCAGCGGCGTACGGCGTACGATCTCGGTGTCAGTAACTTCAAGATATCCTTTGCGGTGAGCATCTGCTGGCAAGTAATCAGCTAAATCCCACTTGGGGATTCTTTCGTCCTTAATTTCCGGTATCGCCACTGCAACCAGGTCGCCTGGCTCAATATCTTTAGCAGGAATCCATTCAAGCTTGCCTTGCGGAGCTTCCCAGCGGCCCAGGGATGAACGAGACTTAACGCAACGAGTCCATTCAGCTAGCTCGGCGCCTTTCTCGACCAGGATCTTATGGTCAGGGGTGACGGTAAGACCCTCTGAGTCGCCGTAATAATGTTTGAGTTTGACCATTTCTTCATCTGCGTCATAGTCGAAGCGCTCGCGCACCGTGCCGAGTTGGCCGTTTTCGTCGAGGATCTGTTCGCCGGGCTCGATGTCAGCGATTCGCTTATACCCAGAAGGCGTCCAAATAAGTGTGTCAGGCACAAAGCAACCCCTGCCTGGGCCTGTGACTACACCGATCTCTTTGGCATAGCGAACCAGGTCGCTAACAATAAGGAAGTAGCTAGTAGTGCCCATCTTATTGATGACGCTGAGCTCATATTCGGCGCGTTCCACAACTTCAGCCGGCAAAGGATCTCCGTAGCGCTTATGCAGGCCAATCCAAATCTGCTCACGCAAGTAACTCTGCTGCGCCCAAATCTTATCTTCCATCCCATCTGGCTGACCGGCCGGGACCGCGTATTCAGCGGGAACAGGAAAGTCGGGAAGCATTTCAAAAGTGCGTCCAGTACGAATTTCCGCGTTGCAGCGATCAGCCACAACTAGCGAGTTAGAAATTGAGTCTGGAACATTCTCCAAGCTCTTCTTCATCTCTTCCACATTACGCAAATGGTAATAATGAGGATTGTTCCAGTCATGAACCAGGCTCATGCGCTTATCAAGCGGCTGATCTTTCAAAGCTCTAGTTTGCACGCACAGCAAAGTATCGTGATACCAAGGATCGCCAACCCTAGGACCTTTAGCTTCATCAGCTGTCAAATAATGAGTGTCAGAAGTTCCGACTGTCAGCATTCCAAGGTCATTAGCTAATGTTTGAAGCTTGCCGTTCCAATCCCATTGGTTTCCATCCCAGTCACTTACGCCAGAGTTCTGCACTTCGACATACACGTTGTCAGAGCCGACGCAGTCACGCAAACGAATAAGCTCATCGCGGGCATTATGCATGCGCTGCTTACCGTCTGGCTCCAAGTCAGTGTTAGCCAGGCTTTGCATAGTACGTCCAGCTAGGCAGCCGGAGAGAACAATCACGCCTTTGCCGTATTCCTTAAGCAGCTCATAATCAACACGCGGCTTGCCATAATACATGCCCTCTTGCGCAGCCCTCAAATTCATCTTATAAAGATTATGCAAGCCTTCAGTTGTCTCAGCTAAAGCAGTTAAATGGTAATAGCGTTTAGCTGGATCTTTCACAGCTCGATCTTCAATGAAATACAATTCGCAGCCGAAGATTGGCTTAATGCCAGACTTGTTAGCGGCCTGCTGCAACTTGTAAAGACCTGTCATCACCCCGTGATCAGTAACAGCAATGGAGTCCATACCCAGCTGAGCAACGCGGTCAGTGAGCTTATTAACTCGGCAAGCGCCATCAAGCAGCGAATACTCAGTGTGAACATGAAGATGAGCAAATTCGGGCTTAGCGGCCATAGCTATACTATATCCGCTTAAGGTAAATAAATGCTGCAATTGCGGCGAATTAAGCCCAGCGAGCAGACTATGAAGATGTGGCAGCTCCTACCGCGTTAAAGAGGTTAGCTAGGCGGCGCCGCCTAGCTAACCTTCTGTGATGCGACTGCCAGAATATCTTGCTGCAGCTGCTTAATAGCTTCAATGTCTACTTCCAGCATGCGTTCCGCCATTTGCGGCCACTTATAGGACATTGCGTCTCCGGCCAGCAGACTCCACTTAACTCCTTCTTCCAAGGCCCTGTTGCGCACTTCTTTGGGATCTAAGCTCATGTTAATAACATATCAGTTGCATCACGACTGATCTTTAAAGAGGAATTTGAAAAAATTTGACGCCAAGGCTGACGCCAGTCAGCCTTGGCCAAATAAGACGAGAGATAAGGTTCCGCGGCGCGAATTGATTTATTGAACTTGTCAGTCCGCAATGGCCACCAAGTCATAATGTCAGCTAATATTAAAGAATGCTAAGCACTTTGCAATTTGATGCCGACGGCGAAGATGACGAGCTAATTGCCGACCCTAAACCTGCCGACTTCCCTGATAAAGGGGGGTGCTTTGGCTTGCAGCTGCAAGTGATATGTAAATCTGACAGTCTTAATGAGCATCTGGAAGGTCATTTGAAAGACGTCATCCGTGAATATGTTGAATACGCTGGCAGCCTTTGTTCAGTAGTTAAAGCTTGCAGCTACAAACTGGAGATTGCCCTACCGAGCTCAGGTCAAGCTAAAGCAGCGCGCGATCTGATAATTGATTTCGAACTGCCAGCTGAACTGAGTGACTCACTGCCAGAAGTTAAGCAAGCCATTGATGATGCATTTCAGAAAAGTATTTCTGGCGGCAAAGCGAAAACATACTTAACTTCGATCACCGTTATGAGCCATGAGTAAAGACTCGTCAATTGACATCAGCCTGCTGGTGCTTTGCCATGGAGAGCAAAGAGAGATGGTGTTTTTTGCTCCTGTCTCTGGCCGCGAGCAAGAAGATGCTTTGCAGTTGGCCTGCCGCTTAGAAGAAGCAGCCCCAGGCCAGGCCAGCATGGAGGCCTGCCTTGATTTCGTGCGCCAGCAATTACTGATCGCTGGTTACAGCATGTTAGACAAGTAGCGGCTAGGCATTTGCCTAGCCGCTAGCCCTGCCGTTAGCTGGAGAATAGTACTATTTAGTGCTGCGAGTGCTGCGGCAAACCCCGTTGGATCCGGTTACGCATAAGTAATAATTGTATCCGGGCTCCACTTGATGGCGAGCAGTAACGCCAAACGGAACGCTACTACTGGTTGTCTTCTGTAGGGAAACCAGGTAAGGAGCTGACGGCACCCAGGTGCTGTAGTTACCTAAAGCGAGAGCGTAAGCTTCTTTCTCGCCGGTAACTGCTCCACTGCTTTTGCCAGCTGCGTTACCTTGCTCATACCCGACTTTTTGGCCGGCCGCTTCGCCGCTAGCTTTGCCGGCTTTAACGCCGCTCTTAGTTCCGGCTGCTTTGCCGGCCTGGTAACCTTCATCATAAATGTTCTTGTAACCGCTAGCACCCTTGGCGTACTGAGCTGCCACCTGATCAGAGCCTGCAGTAACACCAGCCTGATAGCCTGACTTCTCGCCTGAAGACTGGCCGCTGGCCTTGCCTTGGCTTTCGCCGAACATGTAAGCGCCGGCCCCAACTACAACAGCTGCTAGCACGCAAGCTAGGACTAAAGTCCTCATAGGAAACACTTTCCCACTGCTACTGGACCCGACTGGAGTAGCAGTAGCTTCCTGAGCTAAAGACATGTTGCCATGAGCATCAACAGCACAAACCCGGTAAGCATAAGCAATGCCATTACGAACTTCTAAGTCGACATATTCAGTGTGGGTGCTGCCTTCCATAGGCTGAGCTGGCCAAGTGCCATCAGGATTGCGGCGATAAATGCGGTAAGCGACAGCGTCAGCAGAAATGCTAGCTGTCCATCGCAAAGTAAGCTGATTGTCGCCAGTGGTAACACTCAGCGATCCTGGTGGTTGTAAGGCTACAGGGGAAGTGGTCATGAAAAAAAGCTCCTAAAAGGGTCGGGTAGACCATTCTAAACTAGTGTTATGCTGCAAAGTCGGATTTCGCTTGTTGTCATAGCCCGATGATCAGCTCCTTGAAAGCGACTCCAGTTAACCGGAACCGGCGGCATTGAGGCAGAAAAGTATACACTAGTATCTATGTTCTCTAAAGCTCATAATCAGTGGCTCGCCGCTTCACTTGTTGTTGTCGCGGTGGCCATAGTTATCAGCGGACTGTTTGCTGCGGCATGCTGCTTAGCTGGCTTAATTATTGGCTTAGCTTTAGCTGAAGCGCTGGTAATGCTGGCAGCCCGAACTGGGCATGTTCAAACCGGCAAGCTAGAGCCAGCCTTACTGCTGCAAGCGACCGGGCTTAAAGTAAGCGCCGACCTAATGCTTAGAGCCACATTACTGTCGCTCATTCAGTCAGGGCGCTATGTGCTCAGCGGCGAAGAGCCTAAATTAATGCTGACGCCAGGTAGCAGCCAGGAGCCGCTTGGGGCTTGCGCCTCGGTTGTAGCCAGCCATTTGGATTTATGGACAGAAGACGGAGCCGTAGGATTAAATGAGGCTGTACATAAACTGGAAGCCGCTAACCGGCTCGCTATCCCCCACTTGTTGCAAGCTGCTGAGCGTGAATTGAGAGCTGCAGGCAACAGAAAAGTGCTAATGATCAGGAACAGCATGGCGCCACTCTTATTAGTGGCCGGATTAACAGTGGCCTTCTTTCTATCAGACATCGGCTGGCTAGCAGTTGGCGTCAGCTGGGGGATGATGTGGGCGCCAGCTATTAGCTTAGTTAACGTTGGCCGCCCAGGGAAAGAAGAGTATTATTATTTAATCAGTGGAGATAACTTCGTGCCGCCGCCTTTGAGCTACCAGCCTTGGAGTGACCTGCTAGTCGACTCGCTGGCACTGGGGTATGGCTTAGGAATGGCCGAGAAATGCCAATCTGCGCTTGATCTGTTAGGGGCTACTAGAAAAGATGATGACATTGTGCATCTGCGGCTGCTTTGCAAAGCGGCAGCTGAGTTGGCATCAGACAGCAAACAATAGTTATCTGACTAATCACATGTTAATCTTTTAGTGATGCTGATCGCAAACATTATTTTAGGAGCTTTTATAGGAGCGGCTTTAGGATCTTTTCTTTCTGCTTCCTGCTGGCGCCTGCCGCGAGGCATTTCGCTACGCCAGCCCTCTAAATGTGATTCGTGCGGCGCTCACATCAAACCCTGGCGAAATATCCCTGTAATAACTTGGCTTCTGCAAGGCGGAAAAACAAAATGCTGCGAAGGACGCATTCCAGCTTCAGTATTATTAATTGAAAGCCTAGGAGTGCTAGGCGGAGCCCTGCTGGGAGGCCTAGCTGGAGCGATAGGATTAGCAGTGGCTGGCCTTGTAGTACTGGGCTCGGTGGGAATCGCCAGCCTATATTATCGCGGCAAAACTACTGAGCCCGATGAGCAAGAATAGACTACTGCTAATGTTGCTAGCGGTGGCTTGTTTGTTGCTTGCCGGCTGCGGCAAATACCAGCCTGCCAAAGCCAAAGACGTCGCAGTGGGCACATCCCAAAACCTACAAGGTTCAAGCGGTGAAGCTACAGTCCGAATAACAAAAATAGTTGATCCGCTTCCCAGCAGTGATTTAGCGGCTGCTCAGCCAGGAAGAAAGCTGACAGCGGTCTTCTACACAATACGGAATCGGGGCCAGAAAGCTTTTCTTGTTATGCCTGCCAGCGACCTAGAATTGCAGACATCGCAAGGCCCAGCTCCTTACACGGTAATCATTAGTGGTCCCTGTCAGGGAAAGCTGGCGGAGCCACAGTCAGTGGAGCCAGGACAAACAATCTCAGGCTGCGCAGTATTCCAGCCAGTCAGAAGCTCTAAGCTTACAGCGGTTGAGTTCTCGCTGGGATCAGGCCTGGGCTCAGGCCGGCGCTACTGGAATATCAGTCAATAACAAGCGGAGAGTTCAGGCGCCAGCGCTGATAATAAAACCGAGTGCCACCTATTGTCTTCATCCGCCGCCGATCAGTAATGCTGGCCCCCATGTTCTGGTAAGCACGATTAGCTCTCTGATTTCCTTCCCAGGCCCACCAGTGAGCTGGCTGACCAGCCAAGCTGCCAATCAATACTTCAAATAGCCTAGAACCAATGCCTTCGCCTTGACGGCGAGGATCGACATACCAGTGCAGCACTTCGATGCCGCCGCTCTCCAGAGATTCCTGATAGATCAAATAACCTAGCGGCTGAGAGTCTTGTTCAAGCAGCCAACCCATGCTGCCTTGCAGCGCTTCAGAGGCTAGAGCCTCTACTTCTGCCACTGACAGAGGCTGAGCAAGGTGTTGGCTGAATTCTTCTTGCCAGGCGGCACAGAAAACACGCAGTAAGGCCTGACGATCCTGCGGCTCAATACGCCTTATTAGAGCTTCACCCATAGCTCTATCATGCCCGCCGACTGCGACAAATGAGGTGTTTGAAGCGTGAGCGGACTTTTAGACAGCTTCGAGATAGCGAGTGGCGTCGCCTGACTCAAGCCACTCTTTACGTCGAGCAGCCGAATTACCCAGGATCAAGTTCATAGTGTCTTCTACTTCGGCGAGATCTTCTAAAGTCACTTGGTAGAGCTGACGGGTTGCGGGATCCATAACGGTCTCTTCTAATTGTGAGCCGTCCATCTCTCCTAGCCCTTTGAAGCGCGAGACATCCTCACCGGAGCGCTTATTCTTCTTTACCAGTGTTCCGCGCTCTTCTTCTGAGTAGGCATAAACAAAAGTCTCTCCCCGATTGTCGAGGTTGATTTTAAAAAGCGGCGGGCGCGCGATAAAGAGCCGGCCTTCTTTGACGAAGTCAGGGAACAGTCGCCACATCATTCCGCACACCAGGGCCGTAATGTGCGCTCCGTCGGAGTCAGCATCAGCCATAATCACCATCTTGGCGTAACGGCGACTTTCGCGCGGCAACACTACTACGATCTCGCCTTCAAGCTCTTCAGTGCGGGCTCCTAAAGCGTTAATTACCGCTTGCACTTCTTTGTTCTCGAAAACTTTGCTATTAGAGGCGGTCAATACATTAATGGGCTTGCCTCGCAGCGGGAGAATGGCCTGCGTAGCGGGATCGCGTGCCTCTTTGGCGGTTCCCCCGGCTGAGTCGCCTTCCACAACGAACAGCTCCCTATCTTCTACTGGTGTAGTGGCCTGACAGTCGGAGAGCTTGGAGCTCTGCCCTGAATCAGCCCAGATCGAGTTAGGATTGTAGTTCTTAGAAACTTTTCCTTGCGCCAATCGAACGCGGCGAGCATGCAGGCAACGCTCAAGGATCTCTTTGGCGATCTTGGCATTTTTCTTCTCTTCCAGCCAGGCAGTAAAAGTGTTGTAAGTCATAGCCTGAACTGCGGAGCGTGCCTCAGTGTTATTGAGCTTACCTTTGGTTTGGCCTTCAAATTGTGGATCTTCCAGCTTGACGGAGACCGCTGCAACTAAAGCCGCGAAAACGTCTTTAGAGTCGAAACGTTCCGGCTCTTTGCGTCCCTCTTTCTTCAACTTGCCGGTGTCATAAGCGTAATTGTTCATGGCTTTAGTGAGGGCGCTCTTAAGGCCTGTTACATGGGCGCCTCCGTCAGGAGTAGTAACGATATTGGCGAAAGAGTACAGATACTCACCGGCTTTCTTAGTCCATTGCAGAGCGATCTCAACCCCGATCTCAGTGTCCAATCCGGCGCCGGTCTGAACTGCTACTGCTTGGTCTTCGAAGAATAATGGCTGCGGATGAAGCGGCTCTTGCTCTTGGCCGAGTTCGCGCACGTACTCGGCGATCCCTTCCTCACTTTGGAAAACACGGTCTTTCTGGCCTTCAGTACGAAGAATGAATTTGACGCCGCGAACCAGGTAGCTTTTGTCTCTCAGGCGGCGCTCAATGATGCTAGGGTCGTAGGAGACACCTTTGTTGAAAATAGTGTCGTCATATTTCCAGACCACAGTGGTTCCAGTTTCGGAAGCAAATTTGTCTTTTTTGTCTTCGTAAAGCTCAACGATGCGCTTGCCCCGCTCCCACTGCGCGCGCCAGCATTTGCCTTCGCGGCGCACTGTCACTTTAAGCCATTCAGATAAGGCATTAGTCACTGATGCCCCCACGCCGTGCAATCCGCCAGAAACCTTATAGCCGCCATCTCCGAACTTGCCGCCAGCATGAAGCAACTCGAAGACCATTGACACAGCGCTTTCACCTGTCTTAGAGTTGATGTCCACTGGAATGCCGCGGCCATTGTCGCGCACTGAGACAGTATCGTCGCCGCGCAAGTCAACCAAGATTTCAGTGCAATGGCCGGCTAGCGCCTCATCGACAGAGTTATCAACAATTTCCCAGATAAGATGATGCAGGCCGCGTGAATCAGTGCCGCCGATATACATGCCAGGGCGTTTGCGAACTGGCTCTAAGCCTTCCAGGGCTTGGATCTGATCTGCGCCATAAGCGTCAGGAGCATTCTTCTTGGCGGGAGTTTTCTTAGCTGAAGCCATCTATCTCGATTGTACTAGGCGAAACGGCAAATGCGCGTCTTTGTCCATCTCAGCCATCTTTTGCCAGCCCTGACAGCCGCAAGCGGCTTAGGTTGAAGTTATGAAAGCTGAACCAGGCAGCAAACTTAGATTACTGGCAGAAATTGCTGGCTGGTATGGCACCGGCGCCATAGTCGGCGCTTATCTGATGGTTAGCATGGACGTAATCAATGGAGCAGGATGGGTTTTCCAAATATTGAACTTGACAGGCGCCTTGGGATTAATTGGAATTGCTTATCTGAAAGGGTTGCGGCAGAATGTTGTGCTGAACTTGTTCTGGGCCGCAATCGGAATTCTGGCTATCTTGCGGCTGCTAGGCGTGATCTAAGGCTCAGAGATTTTGTTCATCAGCTCTTGACGGGTGAGACCTGATTTAGCGGTGGCGCTACGGTCCGCGGCGGCGGAGGTGATGCAGTCGCAGCCAAAGGCCTGAAAGCGGCATTGCGGGCATTCTTCGACGTCGCAGCCTGGATGATGCATCTGGCCGGCAGCGACAGCGCAGTCAGGGCAAAATTCGGCTTGAACAATGTTAAGTGCTGCCACCAGCTCATCAGCGGCAGTGGGAGCCGCTACTCCAGCAAGAGTCCCCCACACTTCAAAGCCTTTGCCCTCTTGTAGGTCGAACTGCATGCGCATCGCCTGTTGACATCCTCCCCACGGATAAATCCGGGGGATTCCAACTAAACCAAAAGAGGTTCAATTAAAGTTCGAGCTTCACAGGCCGGCTTACTTCGCCGATAGCCTCCACTCGCAGAGGCGGCCCGTCCGGCCGCCTTGATATTCATTGCCGCATTAACATCGGCTGGTTCGACTTGCCGCGTTGGCGGGTGATTCGGGGTGGTTGCTACTGCGTTGCTAGCGAAACTCGACAGCCTGCCGTCCGGTTGCCACCTGTAGCTCAAGGCTTCCACGCAGCAGCCTCTTTACCCGCAAGTGAGACGAGTGATCCGAGGTTGATGCTGATGTCGGTCATGTGCAATCCCCAAGTCGGGCCGAGAGTTTGGCGCAGGTGAGGGCGCGGGTCACCGGCAGGTCCGATGTCGGAGACCTGCAGCCATGTGTGGCTTTCGTTCGACTTGCACTGCGTTGAATACATGCCGGGTAGGCTTATCCATTGAGTGTTCGGAGCGCCGAACCCTGCTGCGGACAGCACTGGGGCTAGCCTCGAAGCTGGCAGGTAGGGAAGTGCCGAGCCGGTGGCTCCGGCGGCTAGTGCGTTGGGGTTGACGCACAGTACGCGCATCCCAGGCTTCAGCGTGATCCCGAACTGGCCGTTCGCGGGCGGCGCGGTCAGGTAGCTGTTGTAGGCAATCACGCAGTGTGTCTGGTTGGCAGCCCTGCAGGGCGGAATGTGCTGGAAGCTTCCACCGACGTCCTTGCCCTCAGGCACGAGGACTGCTCCGCCGATCAGCATCGCCGAGACGAGCTTGCGCCGAACGCTCGAAGCCGGGTCGATCTCCTCTTTCACCAGGCGCGTCAGGTTGGCTGTTCCTTGGCTGTGCCCGATCAGAATGACCCCCCGCCCCTTGTTGTACTTGGAGAGGTACTCCTTCCATGCGGCCTTGACGTCGGTGTAGGGGAGTTCCATGTCAGCAGGCGTCGTAGGGGTTCCGGCATGGAGCATTGAGCTGGACCTAGTCAACTGCCTGTACATAGGCGCGTAGATCTTGCACTTCGCCTGAAAGCGTGAGGCTTGGGATTGGGCTACGGCGATCTCTTCTGGATCAATGCGCAAGTTTGCGTTTCCCGTCGTCTGGTTGCTCACGGTCGGGTATACGTAGAAGCAATCGACGGGCGGCGACTTCGGCACTGCCGTCGTCTTTTTCTTGGTGGTTCGATCTGAGTAGACGGCCGTGTTGCCCATCGACACGGCACAGGGGTTCGACTTGATGCCTGGCTTGCATAGCCAGACTGTCCCGGCCTGAGCGGAACTGCTTGCCGCGAATGCCAAGACTCCGACGGTAACGGCCATCACGAGCGCTCCCGTGGCGTAGCTAAAACGCTGAGACATCATCGGCTTCTCTTGCTTAGCGCCGTCATCCAACTTAAATAACACCGCATTGGCGCAATGGTTTCGCTCCCGCCGGCAGTCAATCGGTTTGGAGAATGCCGGCCAGGCAGCTGACGCATTTTCCCCTTCGCTAGTCACGAAAGGATGGGCCACGCCGCAATCAATACCAATGGAAGATCCATCCCCAGGCCCTTCCAGCGGCGCAGGAACCATGGCGAAAGCAATCCACCAACGCCCAGCAGCATCCCTCTTCACCCGATAACTCTTGGCTCCAGCCGGGTTTTGGCTCCAGCGGAAATCAACCCAGCCCACTTTGGGAACGTTCACGCGAGCTCGATGACGCGA
>Ga0194055_10001339_pt1 | contig 20070 bp, 14 predicted proteins | sample SepL449m_MetaG_FD_155482 | JGI IMG/M metagenome (GOLD analysis project Ga0194055, IMG submission 155482) | Anoxic zone freshwater microbial communities from boreal shield lake in IISD Experimental Lakes Area, Ontario, Canada - Sep2016-L442-9m | ecosystem: Environmental > Aquatic > Freshwater >...
ATGAGAAAGAAAATTCAGCTCGGACCGCAACGGAAGCACACGCGTTCGGCGATTACATGAACGCGATCAGTGATGGCCGGGCACAATGGGTGGCAGACGTTGCGTCCGCATGGGTCACCGCGACGGATACTGTGGCCGACGATGCTCAAGCTTTCGTAAATACAGTCGTCCCCGAAGCGCAGGCCCTGCTTGACACCAAGGCTGCCAACGCATTAGCGTTTGTTAATATGGTTGCACCACAGGCACAGGCCGAAGCAGATGCGGTGGTCTCAGATGCATTGACTGCCGCGACGGCGATCATCACTGCATCACAGGCCGCCGCGGATGCTCAAGGGGATACTGCGGTCGTTGCATATGACACAATCATCGTAGCGGCGCAGACAGCAGCAGATACAAAGGCTGATGACGTGGCGACGGAAATCTCGGGCGATATCGCGGCGTTGCAGACGGCCACATCCAGTCTGGTGACCGTATTGACGGGGACGTCTGGCGGCACTGGCGGCACCCTAAACCCTAATGCTCAGGCGGCCCCGGAAGAAAAGCACAAAATTGGCGAATTCGATCCAACGGACCCTGCTGGCCTCGACGGTATTAAAGCACGGTTGGAATTCTGGAAGTTCAATCTGGAACTTGAATTTGGAAGAGAAATTGGTAAAGGAAAACCGGGCGAGCCGAGGGAGGAAGGGTTTGGGCGTGGAGTCCTGCTGAACTTCGAACCGTTCAAGCAGGAGAAATCAGAACCATGGAAATCACAAATTCTGAATGAAGATAAATCGGAAAAATCGCTATTGCACAAATATTATGATGGCGTCAGTCCTCTTGAAGTGAAACCTCAAGACTTTCCACCCGTATTTCACGAAACGCTTACACCGGATCTGGTGTTTCCGCCAGATTTGTCTTCGCCGTGGGTTTCCTCGCCTTTCGCATAAAATTATCGAGCGAATTTGTCACGCATCAGGAATTCTCAATCGAAAGGATTCACGAAATGTCACATGATAAGAGAGATTTAGTCTTTGTCGTTATTCTTGGAATAGTGTTGCATCACACCTGCCGACTTTTCGCAGACGATTCGTCGTTAGCGTCGACGGGTGACAGGGAGTCAATCCTTTCCAATATTGAAAAAGACATTGCTAAGTCGACGGCGATCATCGACCGAGATCCAGATGCGGTTGCAGAATACTTTCGCAGAGCCATTCGACTTGACGAGAAAATGGAACTCTTAAAGTCAATTAAGGACTACGGGCAGGTGTTGCGGCTTTCGTCTGATCCAGATTTCTATCTGTTTCGTGGCGACCTTTGGCAGGAAATCGGGGAGCCGGAACTTGCAGAATCGGATTTCAATGAGGCATTGCGACTGATCGAAGCGGCTCTCCAGAAAGACCCAAGATTAGAAACATTTAACTTACGGAATCGCGCGCGGGCATGGTACACGAAAGGGCAGATCGAGAAAGCAATTTCGGATTTAGACAAGGCCGTGGCAAGAGAGGCAGAGAATCTGCCCTTTTGCTCGGTACTGCTAGAGATGCGCGGGATAGCACGGCGACGACTCGGCGACCTGGATAAAGCAGAAGCCGATTTTGCCCACGCCCTCGAGATTGACCCTGAGAACGCGGGTGCTTTCTTTGAACGAGGTCGCCTTCGTAATATGCGTGGTGATTTCGCAAATGCGATCACCGATTTCGATGAATCGATTCGACTCAAACCGGAACATCCGATTCTCTACGCAAGCCGTGCATATGCCAATTTAAATCTGCATGAATACGAGAAGGCAATTGCAGATTGCTCACAAGCGATCAAAATTTTCCCGCTGTATGCACCGGCTTACCGTCATCGCGGTTGCGCTCGTTTGGCATTGGGGCAGATTGATCTGGCGCTCGATGATTTGAACCAGGCGGTTCGTTTTACACCGAATTACGTGAAACCGACTTCGAGTGGACGCGAACTGTACCCCGCACGTCGCGCGCGCGACCGCGTCTACTATTATGATTTCCTTCCACAACTGGATCGTGCGGGTGTCTGGCGATTGAAGGGGGAGTGGGAAAAGGCGATTGCTGATTTGAAGGAAACTCTTCGGATGGATCCCGCCTCAACACAAGCCCAGAATGATCTGGCGTGGATTCAAGCGACGTGTCCGGATGCCAAGTTTCGAGACGGCAAATCGGCCATCGAACTGGCGCGAAAAGCCTGCGAAGCGACGAAGTGGAAGAAAGATGACTTCATCGTCACGCTGGCCGCCGCTCACGCCGAAATCGGCGAATATGATGAAGCCGTCAGGCGAGTGACGCAGGCCAATGAAATTGACCCAAAGCGCGACGCTGCGACGCGGGAACAACTGTTGAAGCTCTTCAAACAGTCCATGCCGTACCGGGACTCGGTCAAGGAAAAGTGATGCTGCCGAGTATTTACCAAGTGACTTAACGCGAATGCAGGGGTCGAACCGCATTGCCTTGGTAACAGCGAATTCAGAAAGGATCTGAAATGATCAATGGCAAGGATGCTATTTGCTGTGCTTTGCTGGTGTGCACCCTTATTCCGTGTGCACGGCAGGCTCACGCACACGACACGAAAGCGGAAGACCCCCGTGAAGGGGAGTCAATCCTTTCCACCATTGAAAAAGACATTGCTAAAGCGACGGCGATCATCGACCGAGATCCTGATGCAGTTGCAGAATACTTTCGGAGAGCCACTCGACTTAACCAGAAAATGGAACTCGTAACGTCGATTAAGGATTACGGACAGGTGTTGCGGCTTGCACCGTCTAATCCGAGGTTCTATCTACTTCGCGGCGAGCTTTGGCGGGAAATCGGGGAACCCCAACTTGCAGAATCGGACTTCGACGAGGCAGTGAGACTGATCGACATAGCTCTTCAGAAAGATCCACAACAAGAAAAAATCAATCTGCGTGACCGTGCATGGGCATGGTATACAAAGGGGCATGTGGCGAAAGCTATTTCGGACTTAGACAAGGCCCTCGAAAGAGAAACAGAGAATACGCCCTTTCGCTCGGCACTATTCGAGATGCGTGGGGTAGCATGGAGACAACTTGGTGATCTGGATAAAGCAGAAGACGATTTTGCCCGCGCCATTAAGATTTCCCCGCGAAACTCCGCCGCTTTCTGTGAAAGAGGGCGCCTTCGCAATATGAATGGTGATTTCGCAAATGCGATCACAGATTTTGATGAATCGATTCGACTCAAACCTGAACATCCGATTCTCTACGCAAGCCGTGCATATGCCAATTTAAATCTGCATGAATACGAGAAGGCAATTGCAGATTGCTCACAAGCGATCAAAATTTTCCCGCTGTATGCACCGGCCTACCGTCATCGCGGCTGTGCTCGTATGGCATTGGGACAGATTGATCTGGCACTCGATGATTTGAACCAGGCAGTTCGTTTTACACCGAATTATGTGAAACCGACTTTGAGTGGCCGGGAACTGTACCCCGCTCGCGGCCCGCGCGACCGCGTCTACTATTACGATTTCCTTCCGCAACTGGATCGTGCGGGTGTCTGGCGATTGAAGGGGGAGTGGGAAAAGGCGATTGCTGATTTGAAGGAAGCTCTTCGGATGGATCCCGCCTCGTCACAAGCCCAGAATGATCTGGCGTGGATTCAAGCGACGTGTCCGGATGCCAAGTTTCGAGGCGGCAAATCGGCCATCGAACTGGCGCGAAAGGCCTGCGAAGCGACGAAGTGGAAGAAAGATGACTTCATCGTCACGCTGGCCGCCGCTCACGCCGAAAACAGCGAATATGAGGAAGCCGTCAAACGATTGACGCAGGCCAATGAAATCGACCCGAAACGCGACGCTGCGACGCGGGAAAATCTCCTGAAGCTCTTCAAACAGTCGATGCCATTCCGGGAGTCCGTCAAGGACAATTGAGCACTCAATGAATTCAGGCCTATTTTGCGATCGAACCGCGATGTCTTGGTAACAGCGAGTTCAGAAAGGATCTGAAATGATTAATGGCAAGGATGCTATTCGCTGTGCATTGCTGACATGCGCCCTATTTCAATGCATCTGGCAGGCTTACGCAGACAACGACACTTCTCAGGATCCCCCCCATGAGGAAGAAGTTGTATCTGATCTGGACACGGACATTGCAAAGGCAACTGCAGAAATTGAGCGCGACCCGTCATCGGGATACTTCAAACGAGCCGTCTATCTTGATCAGAAAATGGAGTTTGTGCGCGCACTCAAGGATTACGCCGAAGCAATCCGAACGGGTCAGGCTCCGCGTTCGTACATACTGCGTGGCGAACTTTGGCGCGAAATGGGAGAGTCTGAACTGGCTGATCAGGACTTTGATGAAGGCCTGCGGAGGATCGACGAATTTGTTCGAAAAGATGCTCGCTTGGAAAAGTTGTTTCACCAGGAACGAGCATGGGCGTTGTACGCGAAAGGAGACGCTGTAAAGGCGATTGCCGAACTCGATAAGGCACTGGAGTCAGAACTCAAGCCGTCGCTTCTGCTAATGCGAGGGATCGCCTGGCGGCGACTCGGAAACCTGCAAAAGGCTGAGGCGGATTTCGACAAGGTCATTGAACTTGTCCCAAAGCATTCTTCTGCGCTCTGTGAACGAGGACGCCTTTATGCGGCACGTGGTGATTTTCAACGTGCCTTTGAAGATTTCAGTGAAGGCCTTCGCGCTGATCCGAATCAACCATTAATTTATACCAGCCGCGCAAATGCCTACCTGATGCTCCGTCAATACGACAAAGCCATTTCGGATTGTTCCGAGGCGATTAAGATCGTTCCGTTGTACGCCCCCGCCTATCGTCATCGCGGCTGTGCTCGCTTAGCCTTGGGAAACGTCGATCTGGCGCTCAATGATTTCAATCAAGCGGTTCAGTTTACTCCGAGCTACGTGAAGCCTGGATTGTGTGGACGCGAGCTGTTTCCACTCCGAGGAGCCCGCGACCGGATTCACTATTACGATTTCCTTCCACAATTGGATCGTGCTGGTATCTGGCGAATGAAGGGGGAGTGGGAAAAGGCGATTGTTGATTTGAAAGAGACTCTTCGGATGGATCCCGCCTCGACCCAAGCCCAGAATGATCTGGCGTGGATTCATGCGACGTGTCCGGACGCCAAGTATCGAGACGGCAAATCGGCCATCGAACTGGCCCGAAAAGCCTGCGAAGCGACAAAATGGAAGAAGGATGACTTCGTCGTCACGCTGGCCGCCGCTCACGCCGAACTCGGCGAATATGATGAAGCCATCAAACGATTGACGCAGGCCAATGAAATCGACCCGAAGCGCGACGCTGCGACGCGAGAAAATCTCCTGAACCTCTTCAAACAGTCGATGCCATTCCGGGAGTCCGTCAAGGACAAGTGAGCACTCAATGAATTCAGGCGTATTTTGCGACCAATCCGCGATGCTCTGGTAATAGCGAGTTCAAAAAGGATCTGAAATGATCAATGGCAAGGACGCTATTCGCTCTACACTGGTGACTTGCGCACTTGGTTTTTTATGCGTCTGGCAGTCTCACGCAGATGACACGAATGCGGACGAAAACCGTGAAGGTGCGTCAGTCCTTTCTATTATTGAAAGAGACATTGTGAAGGCGACGGAGATCATCGACCGAGATCCAGATGCAGGCTTAGAATACCTTCGTAGAGCCACTCGACTTAATCAGAAAATGGAACTCGTAAAGTCGATTAAGGACTATGAGCAGGTTTTGCGGCTTTCACCATCAAATGCAAGGTTTTACCTGCAACGTGGTGAGCTTTGGCGAGAAATTGGGGAGCCCCAACTTGCAGAATCCGACTTCGATGAGGCGCTTCGGCTGATCGATGTGGCTCTCCGGGAAGAACCAAAATTAGAAGCATTCAATCTACGTGATCGTGCGTTCGCGCGTTACACGAAAGGACTGGTCGAAAACGCAATTACGGATTTAGACGAGGCTATCGCAAAAGCGGCAGAGAACCCTTCCTTTCGCTCGGTACTGCTAACGATGCGCGGGATGGCATGGCGACGACTTGGTGACCTGGATAAAGCAGAAGCCGATTTTGCCTACGCCCTTGAGTTTGACCCTGAGAACGCTACGGCTTTCTCAGAAAGAGGTCGGCTTCACATTATGCGTGCCGATTTCGCAATTGCGATCGCTGATTTCGACAAATCGATTCGGCTCAATCCGAAGCATCCGATTCTCTATGCAAGCCGCGCATATGCCAATTTAAATCTGCACGAATACGAAAAGGCAATTTTAGATTGCTCAGAAGCGATCAATATCTTCCCCCTGTATGCACCGGCTTACCGTCATCGCGGCTGCGCTCATGTGGCATTGGGACAGATTGATAGGGCACTCGAAGATTTGAACCAGGCAGTTCGTTTTACGCCGAATTATGTGAAACCGACTGTGAGTGGCCGCGAACTGGACCCCAAGCGAGGCCCGCGCGAACGCATCTACTATTACGATTTCCTTCCACAATTGGATCGTGCTGGTATCTGGCGAATGAAGGGGGAATGGGAAAAGGCGATTGTTGATTTGAAGGAAACTCTGCGGATGGATCCCGCCTCGACACAAGCCCAGAATGATCTGGCGTGGATTCAAGCGACATGTCCGGACGCCAAGTATCGAGACGGCAAATCGGCCATAGAACTGGCCCGAAAAGCCTGTGAAGCGACAAAATGGAAGAAGGATGACTTCATCGTCACGCTGGCCGCTGCTCACGCTGAAAACAGCGAATATGATGAAGCCATCAAACGATTGACGCAGGCCAATGAAATCGACCCGAAACGCGACGCTGCGACACGGGAAAATCTCCTGAAGCACTTCAATCAGTCGATGCCATTCCGGGATTCAGCCAAGGACAAGTGATGTTGCTGAGTATCTGCTGTCAGAAGAGCAGACGATTCTATTTCTATTTTTGCTGACCGAAACAATAGAGCATTTCACGTCGGCCTTCAGGGCTCGTGATTCCAACCCGCAGAAAAATCTGCCCGCCGCAGATCGCAGGGCTGGGAAACGAATCGGTTCCGATCTGGTTCTGTGCAACCAGCTCAAATTTGTCCGGGGTCGGTTTGAAGACATACATCGTGCCGAGTTCATTCGCCCAGTATATGTTGCCACCGGCGAGAACGGGTGAAGCACTGACAGGACCCGTCAAACGGTGCTTCCACATTTCCTGCCCATCGGTCCCTCGCCAGCAAAACATGATGCCACCATCGGTCAGGCCGTACAGGTATCCGTTATGAGCCAGCATCGACTGTTCGTAACACTTCTGGTTGTTACGCCAGAGCACTTTGCCGCTGCCATCCGCCTTGACCGCCAACGTTTCCGGTTTGGGGAAACCTCCACTGGCGAACACAATGTCACCATCCCAGACCATTGTTCCACATGTCGCCAACGACGTTCCAGGTGTCGCCCATAGCATCTTTCCATCCTCGGGATTGTACGAGACAACTCGGTCCGTTCCGCTGATGAACATCTGGTCTTTTCCAGCAACATGAGCAACGACGGGCGACGAGAATGAAATGATTGGAAGTCGCGGAGTTTTCCAGACGCGATCACCTGACTTCCGCTGAAGTGCCGTGATAAAGCTGTTGCCATCGTACTCGGCCGAAATGATCACATTCTCGCCGTACAACAGCGGTGATGGTCCATATCCATACTCGAACATTTTCGGACGGAAGTGACAGACCGCCTGCTTCCATTCGATTTCACCCTCGAGATTCAAAGCAATCGCTTCAATCTTGTCATGATGGTAAAACGTTGCAATCAGGCGTTCACCGTCTGAAGCAATCGTCGGGCTCGCTTCGGTATTATTCTTATGATTGCGGATGGGAAATCCCCCTTTGCTGACCTCTTTCAACCAGAGTTGCTCTCCGCTGGATCTGTCAAATGCGACGACGTAATGAATCTTTTTGATTTCGTCTGCGGTCGCCAGAAAGACGCGTTGACCCACCACAATCGGCGAGCAGTGGCCTCGCCCTGGAACAGGGACCTTCCAGGCGAGATTGTCATTGTCGCTCAGTTTGACCGGGACTGGGGTTTCTGTCGCAATTCCATTGCGGCTGGGACCTCGCCACCACGGCCAGTCGGTCTCGATCGACAACTTCGGAAAGTCAGCGATCCCACGGTCCTGAGCGACAAGCGTCCCACAGACCAGCGGAAGAACCAGGGTTACATATGCGATGACCCAGTGAGTTCGTTTGGTTGACACGTGATCGTTCCCAACGAAAAGAGGAAAAGAGATTGAGCATCAGCTTATGTCATTGGAATAAAGCGCGACAGGATCAGTGCCGGAATGACCAGCGCCGCAGTCAGCAAGGCGTGCCCGGTTCCGTATGTTCCTTGCTCGGCCATTTTCCAGAACACGACCGTCGCAACAAGCATCACATACGATAACAGCAGCAACTTGACAGTCACTTGAACGTTGGCTGCTGAAGGTGTCACGATGGCGGTGACCGCCCGTCGGTTCAATGTGAATGCGATGACCGCCAGCATCGCCAAAGCAACGGGGCCATTGAGTCGGGGTGGCCAGCTCCAACCCGGCCAAGACACAAACAAGACCGCCAGACCGGCAATTCCAGCGTTGAACAGGACTTGGGCTAACCCCAGTTGCCAGCGGCTGCTCGTTTTCGCTTCCGTTCGGGCAAACACCGTCACCCCGACGATGTATAGCCCCAGCGCCGCCGCAACCCAGAGTTGCGGTCGGACCAGTAATCCAGGCGGGACCCATGCATTCTGATCACTGGCCCCGAGCAGGACGTTGAGAAACCGGCAACTCCCCATCGCAACTGGACCGAGAAGTGTCCGCTTCAGAACACTGTCGTAAGCCAGGATCGCCACAACCAGCAGTCCGGCCACCTGCAGGCTGACAACTGTCACCAGCGAGGCGGCAGCAACCCCAGCGACCATCAGTACGACGCCCAGAATCACCGCGTTTTTGAGCGGTACCCGGCCCGATGGAATCGGTCGGTTAGGCCGTTCGGATGCATCCTGCTTCCGGTCAAAAACGTCATTGAAGACCATTCCCGCCATGTACAGACAGCATGATGAGGCCAGCAGCCCAAAAAACTTTCGTGGATTGTCAAATCCATCGGGTCCCAGAACAAAAAAATGATTCAGCACGTAGCCGAGAATAATGTCAGCCATCGCCGTGAAAACAGTGGGAAGACGCAGTAGTTGCAAGTAGGCAAGCATCGGTTGTTCCTTGGTGTCGGGGCCCTGATTATGTCGACGGCGCGGCCGAACGTCGAGGACGGTGTCTTTTTCCTTGCTTTCGACGTAAAACAACGAGGACGTTCGACCGGCTTCGCAAACATTCTGAAGGAAGCAAGCATGCGATTCCTGCAATCAATCAGCTGGGGCATTGTTCTGTGCGTACTTCTCGGGCAATCGAACAACATTCAGGCTGGCTGGAAAGCGGGCCTCGCCAAAGCCGTGATTACTCCGAAGCAGCCAATGTGGTTGGCCGGATACGGGGGTCGCACAGGTCCATCGGAAGGAGCCGAACATGATCTTTACGTGCGAGTTCTCGCACTTGAAGATGATCACGGTCACCGTGGCATCGTCCTGTCCAGCGACACGCTGGGGATCCCTCAGTCGATCGCCGACGACTTGGCGAGACGATTGAAGGACAAGTTTGGACTCGAACGATCCCAACTGGTCCTGCATGCGTCTCACACACATTGTGGCCCCGTCTTGCGAGGAGCCTTGTATGACGCCTATCCCCTGGACGTAGTGCAGATCGAACGGATCAATGCATACTCTGACTGGCTGACCGATGAAATTGTGACGACGATCGGCATGGCCTTGCAGGATCTCAAGCCGGCGACGCTGTCGCGAGGCCAGGGATACGCCGACTTTGCCGTCAATCGACGCACGAATCGGGAACCGGATGTTCCCAAGTTGCGAGAACAGAACCTGCTGTTTGGCCCGGTGGATCATACCGTCCCCGTCTTGGCAATTCGCGCGATGGATGGGACGCTGCGGGCTGCGGTGTTTGCTTATGCCTGCCACAACACGACCCTGAGCTATATGAAGTTCTGCGGCGACTATGCGGGGTTTGCCCAATTCGATCTGGAACAACGCCATCCGGGTGCCATGGCGCTGTTCTGCATGGGCTGCGGGGCCGATCAGAATCCTTTGCCGCGTCGAACCGTCGAACTCGCTCAATCGTATGGCAAACGCCTGTCCGCGGCAGTCGATACAGTACTGGCGAGCCCTATGGAGAATGTCGAACCGCTATTGAAGACTCATCATGAGTTTGTGCCTCTAAAAATGCATGGCCTTCCAAAAGCAGAAGAACTTCGCACCATGGCCGCGGGCCAGCCAGATTATCGGCAGCGCTGGGCCACTCGCATGCTGGACCTGTCTGCCAAGGGGGCTGTCCCCAATGAATATCCGTACCCGATCACGGCCTGGAGACTTGGTAAAGACCAGTTGTGGATCACGCTGGGGGGAGAAGTCGTCGTCGACTTTTCGCTCCGTCTGAAAGGTGAGTATGGCGAGCGAACCTGGATCACTGCTTATTCCAACGATGTCATGGCCTACATTCCGTCTCGGCGAGTCCTGATGGAAGGGGGCTACGAAGGTCAGAGTTCGATGATGGTCTACGGACTTCCCACAGAACGCTGGGCGGATGACGTCGAAGACCGCGTCGTTCAAGTTGTTCAGCGGTGTGTTGAGATGGTGTCAGAAAAGAAATAGTTGAATCGAAAGCCTCTCGTCACGGTTGAGAATCTCAGTTGGACTCATCCGCCGAAACCAGCAAACATGAGACTCGAATTTAGAAACGCAGAGGACGCAGAGAGCGCAGAGAAAAGCCTGGAGAAGGCAAGGCGATGCCAAGTCCCTTCTCTCCGCGTCCTCCGCGAACTCTGCGTTTCAAATGAATTCGGAACACAGAGGTATCGATCTGCAAAGCGAGCGGCAATGGGGCGTTAGCCCACTAATAGAACCGGACGCTAGCGCGTTCCGGCTGATCGGTTGAACCGAAAATCACCCCGTGATGACATATCTGCTGGAGTCCCTCGATCCGTGAACTCCTCAAACCTCAGCACTGCCAACTCGAACGCAGCCTAACACTCCATGGACACTTCAACGCCACTTGAATCAAAATCTGCGACGGAGCATCTGCGTCGTGATTTGTTCCGTCTGGCGGTACCCGTCCTGGGGGAACAAATGCTGGCCTTCTGCGTCGGACTGTACGACGTCTATCTGGCCGGTTTACTTGGCAAAGCAGAGACATCCGCGATCGGGCTCTCTGCGTACGTGTCGTGGTTGGCCTATCTGATCTTCAGCCTGGTGGGAACGGGCACCGCAGCCATTGTCGCACGTGCCTGGGGAGCAGGAGAATTCGACGACGCTCGTCGCATCGCGGCACGTTCACTGACACTCACATTGGTTTTCGGATTCGGAATCTTTTTGTTTCTGCAACTGCTGGCAAACTTGTTCCCGATCCTGCTCAACATGGAAGGGTTGCAACGCGATATTGCTGTTGAATACCTCAGACTGGATGCATTCGGTCAGTTTTTTGCAGGTTGGACGCTGATCGGTTCCGCTGCTCTGCGTGGAGCGGGTGATATGCGCACTCCGCTGCTGGTCTTAACCGTCACCAATGTGGTGAATGTCATTGTTTCAACCGCTTGCCTGTGGGGTTGGGGCCCGTTGCCAGAAATGGGTGTCACCGGAATTGTGACCGGGACTGTCACAGCACACATCTGCGGCGCTGTCGTGATGGCCGGGATGTTGTTTTCGGGGAGTTCGCGGATTCAAGTGCGACTCTCTGAGTTCCAGTTTCACCGTGAAACATTTCGTCGCATCTTGAAGATTGGTGGCCCCGCAGCGTTGGGGGGAATCGCTACTTTTTCGGGACACTTTCTGTTCCTGATGGTCATTGCGCGGCTGTCGTCTGGTGGGTTTGATGGGGCGACATTTGCAGCCCACGTCGTCGGTGTCCGGATTGAATCGCTGTCGTATCTTCCAGTGGAAGCGTTCGGCATCGCAGCGGCGACACTGGTTGGACAGTCGCTGGGGGCAGGGCAACTGGATCGTGCCCGGAAGGTTGCTCATGAAGCCTTGCGTCAGTGCGTGGGCTACGCAGGCCTGATGACGCTTGTATTCTTCATGTTCGCTCCTGTCATCTACGCGACGATGCAGTCGAGTCCCGAAGTTTCGCTGATCGGGATCCCGGCCTTTCGGTTGATGGCGCTCTACCAGATTCCAAACGCCGTGCTGATTGTTTACATCAACGCCTTGCGCGGCGCAGGCGACACGCGGTTTCCGATGCTCTGTTCACTTCTCGGAAATCTGGTCGTCCGTGTCTCTGTCGGTTACGTCTGCGGCGTGGTTTTGAATGGAGGCCTGTTCGGTGCCTGGATCGGAATGGGTGCCGACAACATCCTGCGAGCGATCATGGCCTCATGGCGCTACAATTCAGGCCGCTGGGTCAAGATTAAAGTTTGAATTCACCGGAAGTAATTTACAACCCTGGCAATCGCGACAACAATCATTCCGCAGTACTCGCTTCATTCCGACTCAGGAGAATCTGCCCAAGATTCTGCCGATACCTAAAGGTCTTGAACGGGATGGTGAATTTGGCTCGCCTGGCTGCCCCACCTACCGGTCATTGGGGTAACTCGCCACGTTTTTCGGTCTGTGACGTCAATTACTCATTCGTGTTCAACAGGTTGAGTAAAACGTCATTACTCGGTCCCGAGGTCAACTTCGATCTTGTAACCTTGGGGAGGGGCCAGATCAAACAGGGACTCCTCTAGAGCAATATTGAATTCGAATTCCCGCATGATCGTCTGCTGTCGAGACACTTTCCAAACGACGTCAATGCGAAGCGGATGCCCCGTTCGCGGGGCGCCCCACAGCGTGCATTCTCCGAATGTCGTGTCTGAGACAAACCCGACTGCGAGCTTGCCATCGATTTGTCGGGTGCCAACCCTACGGAATGAACTGCTATTCAAATCGCGGTTTCGCGACAAAAATTCACGCAATTCAAAGAACGCGTCTGCGAGCGGTTGATCCATAGGACCAGTCGAATTCATCACGACGGCTGTTTTCGTTGTCGGGAACAGCGTGACTCGCTTTCCCTGCGGTTCATCCAGAATGCTGATGGCGACCTCGCCATTTTGAGAGACTTCCTGACGAAAGCGACCGGGTGCCTGGTAGAAAGCCTTCACAACTTGTTCCGGGAGTAAACCCTGTTTCACCTCGATTTGGAATCTCGCTGTTTTTGCGTCGACAAGTGCAGTTGTCAGACTGCGAAATACAAGTTCAGGCGACTGATGTCTGGGAATCATCAGCCAGGCAATCGACATAAGCAGGCAGATTGCCGCGAGTCCAATCCAGCGGAGATCTGCTCGAAGTAATATATTTTTGCGAGGAATGCGAAGTTCCCCCAGCGAGTCGGTTTTCAGTGCCTGTGCGCGATCAAAGCGTGACATCACGTCACGATGAAGACTTTCGCGGTGGACGCGCGAAGGTGCATCGTCGAACGGCAGTTCTTTCATCAGCCGGACGAATTCATCGTCATGTTCAGGGGATCCAGACATCATTCATCCTTTGCGACGACGATCGAGGCGATTGTCAGCAGCAATCGAAAAGCTGAACTTATCACGCAACCGAGCGAGTATCCGGCTGAGCGATGCTCGAACAGCCCCAGGTGTTGTTTCCACAACGTCTGCGATTTCATCAAAACTACAATTCGAGAAATATCGCAGCATGACGATCGAGCGTTCCCGCTCGTCCAATTCCATAACAGCCTGGAATACGAGGGGCCAGTCTGGCGTCAAATCGGCAGCAGGGACTTCCGTCGAATGCTTCCACACACCGCTTTTGACGGCCTGGTTCCAGATTTCCTTACGCCGCCGCTCCTGACGCAAGGTTGAGTTGATTTCGTTGGTCGCGATTCGAAACAGCCATCGACGGAATTCCGAATCCGTCGTGCCGGTAAACGCGGGTAAATGAGCAACGACCTTCAGAAAAACGATCGAGAGAATGTCCTCTGCGACAGCACGAACGAACAAGCGACGCAGGCAGTAACGGGCCACTTCCGGATAGTAGTGTTCGTACAGTGCACTAAATGCCTCACGATCCGTACGAGCCCGAATCACTAGCTCGTCGGCTTCGGAGCGGTCGTTGCTGGCACCCTGTAGACTCATTGTGTGATTATCAATGCGCGAAACAGAACATTGTTACAATGAAATCTGGAAGCGAGCGAAATTTCTCTGGATTCGACAGCACGATAAAAAGAAACGAAAGCCCTTGGCGGACGATCAGCGGGGCAAAGTCGATTTCTGTCACAACTCCCGCAGCGAATCTGCGGAATTATGATTCCGATCGGGGGCTTGTCGCCACATAGGATGCGATAAACATGGCACCAAGTACCAGGTCAATCGTCCCTGCCAGCAACATGTTCGAATTCAATCGTCCCATCGCGAACAGGACTGCTGCCGCGATTCCAAATCCGGCTTTCTCGAGGACCGATGGAATCATCAGTGGGCGATACCGGACGGGATCCGTGGACATCACCAGGAACGCAATCTGCCAGGCAATTCCGACCCCGACAAACCCATAGTAGTACTCCGGGTGAGTGATGGCAGGAGGATAATCCAGCCCGTTCTTGACTTCCAGAAAATACTGAGGGACCAGCACAATCAGTCCATAAATGCCCGCGATCAAATAAACGCGTTTTGCAAACAACATGATCCGTCAGATGTCCGTTGAAGAAGTTTTCAATGACTGCTTTGGGAATGTTAACGTATGCGTATCGGTTTCGCGAATTTACACAGGGGATTTCAGGCTGTTTCGTAGGGAGGGACAAGTGGCGCTTCGCCGCGCCGGCCCACCATCCATTCTCGACGTTTCCTGATAGTGGGCCGGCGCTCGAAGCGAGCTGGTCCCACCCTACTTTTGTGACGTGCTCGCTTCGGCCGGGTGTCCAGCACAACAGGGTGGCGGGGGGCGCACCCGCTTCTTTGCGTTTTTAGAGTTGCTTTTGAAACGCAAAGAGCGAAGAGGTCGCTGAGGTAAAGGCCTGTGCGATCACCTTTTTTTCTCAGCGATCTCAGCGTTTCAGCGATCTCAGCGTTTCAAGGGCTTCCTGGTCGCATATTTAGCGAGCGTCAGCAATAAGAAGTTAACGCAGAGGCGCAAGGGCGCAGAGACGCAAAGGAATGCAATTTTGATGTTTTTCCCCTGCGTCCCTGCGCCTTTGCGCCTCTGCGTTTCCATTCTTCCGGGTTTTAGATTCCGCCAATCGCCTGCATCGTTCTGCCCCGCTTCTTTGCGTTTTTAGAGTTGCTTTTGAAACGCGAAGAGCGAAGAAGTCGCTGTGGTAAAGGCATGTGGGATCACCTTCTTTTCTCAGCGATCTGTGCGATTCAGGGGCTTCCTGGTCGCATATTGAGCGAGCGTCAGCAATAAGAAGTTAACGCAGAGGCGCAAGGGCGCAGAGACGCAAAGGAACGCAACTTTTGATGTTTTTCCCCTGCGCCTTGGCGCCTCTGCGTTTCCATTCTTCCGGATTTCAGATTCCGCCGATCGCCTGCATCGTCCGAGAGAAAAAGACCTGGGAAACCTTGACTCCACCCTACATTGAAAACGCCGATTGGCCTGGTTCGAACTGGTTCGAACTGCGGTGACTCTGGAGATCTTTGCGGATTGAAGGTGTAATGCACCGGAAGATGTCACCGCTCAGATGCCGTCCCAGAGATCTGGAACGCATCGACTTCCATTGCTGTCGGCAGAGGATGATTTGCATCATGGTCAAATTCGTTTCAGTGATTATTGCGTTCGCACTCCTGTCCGTTACGGCACGTGCGGAGACGTTGCAGGTGGAAGCAGAATCGTTTGCTGACCACGGTGGCTGGTCACTGGATACGGCATTTATCCCGATTGTCGGGTCACCGTATTTGCTGGCACATGGTCTGGGGCGACCGGTGGCTGACGCTGTGACTAAGGTAAAGGTCGCTGGCGGTGATTATCGGATCTGGGTTCGAACAAAGGATTGGGTCGCACCCTGGAAAGCCCAGGGAACCCCAGGGCGATTTCAGTTGATGCTGAACAATCAGCCGCTTTCAACCGAATTCGGAACGACGGGGGCGGACTGGCATTGGCAATCAGGTGGCAAGGTCTCACTCGCCGCAGGAGACGTACAAATCGCACTCCATGATCTGACCGGATTTGATGGACGCTGCGATGCGATTCTGCTTAGCAATGAATCCCGCTTCGAACCACCCGCTGCTGCGGACCTCGCCGCCGTTCGGAAGCAGCTTTTGAATCTGCCCGCGGATGTCGAAGATCAGGGAGAATTCGATGTTGTTGTTGTCGGGGGCGGATATGCGGGAATTGCGGCCGCAATCTCTGCGGCTCGGCAATCACTCAAGGTCGCACTGATTCAAGATCGATTTGTTCTCGGCGGTAACGGCAGCAGCGAAGTGCGAGTCTGGGCTCAAGGGGGAACATTGCGAGGCAAGTATCCTCACCTGGGTGAAATCGTCGAAGAATTTGCGGACCATGCACCAGACTCCCCCGGCGATGGTGCTCATTTTGGGGATGCTCGCAAAGAAAAGTTGGTCCGTCGTGAAAAAACAATTTCACTGTTCCTTGGGTACTTTGTGACGGATGTGGAACTCGACACGAACGCCGACGAAAAGGCCCGCAAGGAAGCCGGATACGATGCTGCACCGATCCGGTCCGTAACGGCCCTGGAAGTTCGCACCAGTCGACACCGCAGGTTTCGAGGCAAATTCTTTGCGGATTGCACAGGTCACGGCGCGATCGGGGCACTTGCTGGGGCGGCTTATCGTGTTGAGCCTCAAGGGCGCATGGGGATGTCCAACATGTGGTTCTGGCAGCACGAAGCGGCCCCACAGACCTGGCCTGAAACACCATGGGCGCTCCAACTCGATGAAAGCGATTTCCCCAAGACGGTCAAAAGCAAATCCGAAATCGAAGGCAAGCCGTTCATGAAAGGGGAATGGTTCTGGGAGTCGGGATTCGACAAGGACCCGATTCGCGATCTGGAACTGATCCGTGACTGGAATTTGCGAGCGGTATTTGGTGCCTTCACGGCCATTAAAAAGGGAAGCGAAAACGAAAAGAACGCCACTGCGGCACTGAAATGGGTTGCCTACGTCGGGGGACCGCGCGAATCGCGATTGCTTGACGGAGACTTGGTCCTGAGTCGCGAAGACATCGTATCGCAAAAGGAGTTTCCGGACGGATGTGTTCCGACGACGTGGGATATCGATCTGCACTACCCCAAAGAACAATTTGCAAAAAAGTTTTCCGACAATCCGTTCATTTCGCGAGCAGAATTTGGGGCCGGGGTCGACCGAAAGAATGGTTACCCAATTCCGTATCGCTGCTTCTATTCGAAAAATGTTCCGAATCTGCTGATGGCTGGCCGTTGTATCAGCGTGAATCACGAAGCACTCGGAACCGTTCGCGTGATGCGGACGTGCGGAATGATGGGGGAAGTTGTCGGCAAGGCGGCGTATCTGGGTGTTAAGCACAAGGTCACACCGCGCGGGGTTTATCATTACCACCTGGGTGAACTGATCGACCTGATGAAACAACCGGGGGCGATGCGGCGCGATGCTCTCGACGGATCACTCTATCGCGACAAAGACGTTCAGAGCGTGGTTGGTTATCTGTCCAAGGCGACCGACACGGTCGAAGGGGTCAAACCGACCGCCTCGGCAGTCAAGCGAGTTGTCGTGACTTCGCTGCCGGGAATCGTGATTGATGAAACTCAGGCGAAACTTACCGGAAAATGGGGTGAAACGGGGAGTCTGTCTCCATTCGTAGGCGATGGATACAGATATGCCTCACCCGGTGATAAGTCCGAGGCCCGATTCACGTTTTCGATTAAAACAGCCGGGAAATATGAGTTGCGATTCGCTTGGGCACCACACGAAAACCGCGCGACGAAAGCAACGTGTATTCTGGAACGAATGGGTCAGAAGGCACTGAAGCTCCGCATTAATCAACGGGAAGAGACCACAGACCCTCACGGATTTCATTCGCTGGGTCGATTTGAGTTTCCTGAAGGGGAAGCCTCTTTCACGCTGACTTCGGAGGGCGCAGACGGACTCGTTCATGCTGACGCACTGCAGATCCTGGAAGTCAAATGATTCGGGTGACTGCCTTGCGGATGTATCGACTGGTGGCAATTTTGCTTGCCGCCTGGCTATTGCATCTCGCAGAACGCCGTTCGGTGCTTCCAAACGATTCGATTTCACTGAACGATGTACGCACATTTTTCCCCGATGCCCACCGACTGTCGCCCCTCGATGAACGTGCTTTTTGTGCGGTCTGGAATTCGCAGGGCGAGCGATTGGGAAATGTTCTGGCAACGTCACCGAATTCAGACAACATTATCGGTTACTCCGGCGCCAGCAATTTGCTGGCGGCCATCGATCCCCAGGGGCGGGTGGTTGGGGTTAAGATTCTTTGGAGTGGAGATACGCCCGCTCATGTCCGTGATGTCGAACGCCACAATTCATTCTGGCGACAATTCGTGGGCTGGGCGCCGGACGCGGAACCATTACCAAAAATTGACGGTGTCAGCGGATCGACCCTCACCAGTCTGGCGATGACAGAAGCGGTGGAACGTCGATTGCGCGGACATAACTCGTCACGACGCTTTCCGCAGCCCATGGCGCTTGATGAAGTGCGAACGTTTTTTCCTCGTGCGGCTGAATTCAAAGAAGATCCCGTCCGCTCCGCCTGGTTCTTGGTCCTCGACAACGCGGGTCTGCCGCTGGGGTACGTCGTTCGAACGGCACCTGCTTCCGACAATGTCCGGGGATATAAAGGACCGACAGAATCGATGGTTGCTGTCGCAATCGACCGCCAGACAATTCTCGGAGTTCGGCTTCGCACGAGTTTCGATACACCTGACTACGTCGACCGAGTTCGCGATGACGTTGAATTCTTGGCGCTGCTGGCAAACCATCGTGTTGATGACTGGCCTGCGATCAACTTTCGCGACGCCGGAATTGAAGGGGTGTCGGGAGCGACACAAACAAGTTTTGCCGTCGCGGAAGGCCTCCGTCGTCGATTTCGTGCAGACGAATCGATGCCTTCAACCGTTCCAGGTTCGCTCTTCTCAACTCGGAATCTCTGTGTGGCGATCATCGCGATCGGTGGTCTAATAGTCTCTGTTTCTCGACTTCGAAGTTCCCGCCGATTCCTGACACTCTGGCACATCATTGCCGTGGCTGTGCTGGGAATCTGGTTCGGGGATCTGCTGTCACTGGCAACGTTTGCCGGGTGGGGACGGCACGGAATACCGTTCCGGGCGTCTCCTGGAATTGTCCTGCTGGCCGTGGTGGCCCTTGTCATGCCGTGGGGTAGTCGACGTAACGTCTACTGCCAGCACATATGCCCTCACGGGATCGTACAGGGCTGGCTTGGTCGGTTTCGAAATTGTCACGTGGCAGTTCCTGAACGATGGCGCACCTGGCTTGGTCGAGTCCCCGCGGTTCTGCTTGTTTTCGGTTTTCTGATTGCCGTTGCAATCCCCAGCTTTGATCTCACGATGCTCGAACCGTTTGACGCGTGGGTCTTGAAAGGTGCTGCAATTGTTTCCGCCGTCATCGCGGTCGCGGGCCTGGCGGCGTCGATCGTTGTTTCCCAGGCGTATTGTCGGTTCGGATGTCCAACCGGCGCCCTCCTGAAGTTTATTGGAAGCGGTGGCCGCCACGACCGGTTTAGTCTGCGAGATACAGTTGCAGGACTGTTGCTGGTTGCGGTTGGAGTGGGACTTGCCGCAACAGAATTGCAGACGATGGTTCATCGAAGCATGTCGACAGCATCGGCGCTGCCAGAGATGTCGGGGCGGGCATTCGGAACAACCTGGCGAGTCAGATTTCGAACGCGTGATCTTGATTTCACCCACTTGCGTGAGCGAATCGAAGCGGAAGTACAACGTATCGAAGGATCGCTGTCGCACTGGAGTCCTGGATCTGCAACGGCTGAGTTCAATGGACTTGCCCAAGAAAAGTGGGCGCGAGGAAAAGCGAACTATGCTTAACCTTGAGGAGTCCATCGCATGTCGAAAGAACGTCGTCAGTTTAGTGCCGAGTACAAG